>Ga0193743_1000269_pt1 | contig 41467 bp, 40 predicted proteins | sample L2c2metaG_FD_143038 | JGI IMG/M metagenome (GOLD analysis project Ga0193743, IMG submission 143038) | Soil microbial communities from a riparian zone of the East river system, Colorado, United States - L2c2 | ecosystem: Environmental > Terrestrial > Soil > Riparian zone | place: USA: East River... | reverse complement strand
CGAGCACGGCGTCGACTTCCGATCGCCGTTCGAGGGTGACGGGCCCGCGTGGAGCCCCGGCGACGGCCGGACGTCGGTCGAGCTGGCCCGGCTCAACGGCGACACCGAGATCGCCGACTACCTCGTCGCCCAGGGTGCCGCACCGCCCGGCCCCGACCCGGTGCGCGAGCTGATCGCCGCGGCGTTCCGCGCCGAGCCGTCCACACTGGACCGAATCTGCGCCGAGCATCCCGAGGCCGTAGCGGAAGCCCGCCGCAGCCGCCCCGGGCTCATCGTGTGGGCCGCGACCCAGGCGCCCATCGAGACGGTCACGTTGCTGGCGGAGCTCGGCTTCGACGTGAACGCCTATGGGCGCGGCGATGCGCCAGTCGAAGAGGCTTGGGAGACCGCACTGCACCACAGCGCTGTGGACGGCAACGTCGAGCTCACCCGCCGGCTGCTGGACCTGGGCGCCGACCCCAACCTTCGCGACCAGCGCTTCGACGCGACTCCGCTGGACTGGGCCCGGCACTTCCACCAGCTGTCGACCGCCGCACTGCTCGAACCCGTCACGGCGCCCCCAGCGAGCGGCGAATGAGTGCTGGGCGGCGGAGCGGTTCTCAGCGGATCAACTACGCACGGGACGCGAGCGGCTGACCATGAACGGGCGCGCAACTCGCGGCAGAAGAGTGCGATCGGGGAAGTAATGCGGTCGCGGGCGGCCACGTCGCCGATGTCCAGTCGGTGGCGAGTCCCCGGCTTAAACAGGTCCGCCGCGGCGGATGTGCCGAAGGTGAACCATGATGGGGCGATGCGCGATCGGAGGGCTGAGCTGCGGCATTTGCTCAACGAGTGGGATTTCATCGGTGTCTTCGACGTTGAGACAAACTTCGACGAGTATGACTGCATGATTGGGCCTCTGCTGGCACAGCTGGCCAACGGCGCCGGACCGGATGACGCGCCTCGCAAGACCCCCGACATTAGGGGGTCTTGTGTTGCTTTTTCCGCCGTCACGCGGAGTCATATTGAGCCCGACCTTGACATCCCTGGCGTCTAGGGCCTCGGGTGCCGAGCGTTTGTCACGGGGCAATACCAGCCGGACCCAGTTCGGCATTCGAGGGGCGGACCCCATGCGGGGGTCGCCCCTCCCGCCGTCCCGGGCGCTCGGGGGCCGGGCCTCTACGCCACGACTTCCGAGCGCGGTTCCGGTTCTTGCGGACGGCGCCGGACGGACGTGCCGATGGCGGTTACGTCCTGCTCGGCCTTAAGGACTTTGAGGAAGGCTCTCGCCGAAGCGTCCGGACCTACTTTGCGGTTCCGGATGCCGAGGCTGCGCACGCTCACGGCCGAGATGAGGGCCCGCTCGTCTCAGCGGACGACCCGCGTCCACGGCCGCCGACGACGCACGCCGGCCATCGCGTGCTGCCATTGCTCGGCGTCGGGAGCTCGCCGAACAGATCGCTGCGGCACTCGCGGCGATAATCCTCCCGGTCGACGTCACCGACCGTCGCCCACTCTTCGGCTGGTCAACCTTCCGGCCGCAGTCCGACGGCAACCAGCCACGACCCCATCGAGCCGTAACCGAGGCATGTCGGGGCACGCACGGTCGCGCGCCCCGACGCTCTCGCGTTCATGTCGCCTGCTGGTGACTGGCCGCCGGTCGGGAGCTCTGCGTACGTCACTGGCTGTAGAAGGCGTCGCCGGCCTGCTCGATGTCGCGGCCCGGCGGCATCGGCGGCCGCACCCAGCGGCCGTGCTCGGTGAGCCGGAGGGTGGTGCGGCTCGACGGTGGCCCCTCGGTCAGCTCGACGAGCCGGCCCCGGGCGTCGAGCGTCGCCTCGAATGGCACCGCCATGGCGTTGCCGGGCGTCAGCACGCCTTCCGATCGCGCCGCGGGGCCGCGGGTCAGGTCGAGAACGCCGCTGTAGTGGCGCGGTGCGGTGCGGCGCGCCACGAGCACGCCGTAGAGGTGACCAGGTGCGAGCCACCCGTCCACGTCGTACACCGCCGCCTCCGGCCGGTGCGCCACCCGGGACATCTCGAAGCGCACCCAGGGCCGGCCGCCGGGCATCGAGTTCGGCGTGAATCCACGGTCGCCAAGGCGGATACCCACACACTCGCCGTACGCAAACAGCACCAGCAGCTGGCGCGCCGGTGCGACCGTCGCGGCGACGTCGGCGCCGACGAACTCCCCGCTGGAATAGCTTGTCCGCGACTCGATGTGGAACGACCCGCTCAGCGTGCGGTCGGCCGCCTGCCGCAACGCGACGACCGGATCGTCGGACAACGCGGCCTGCGCGGTGTCGGGCGCGCCGGTCAGCGACAGCAACACCCACGTGACGAAGAGCAGCGCGTACTGACGCATGCGCCGACACTAGTCCCGCAGGCAACGCCGTACTGGATCACCGCATCGTGGCGTTTGCCCAGCTAGATGCCTGATCTACGCCTCGATTGCCCGGCCCTGGTCAGGCGCGGCGTTGTCCGCACGGTTGTACACCGCGCAGAGGGTGATTCCCGTGAGCACCAGTGAAAGGTTGGTCCTGGACCTCGTGCGTTCAACTGGCATTCTTTCGCTCATGCTCGGTATGACCGCCGGACAGGCGACCGACGCCATGAGCCGCTGGGGTGATGTCGACCGCCGCAACCAGCCCAGCGGCTTAATGCTCGAGGTCCGCGACGGGGACTGGTCCTACCACATCCAGGCGAATTTCGAACACGGAAACCAGCTGACGTCGATCCAGATCTGGCGGCCGGAGGGAGACAATGCCGCCCCTCGTGACCTTCGAAGGCATGGACCTGTTCGGCCTGCCCTAGCGCTAGATTTTGGCCCGCCTGCGCGAGAAAGGTGACGAGATCGACGAGAGCGACCGGTTCGACCCGTCGGCTCACAGGATCACGCTGGGCTTCAACCGCGAGCAGGGCGACGAGCGAGACGAGCAGGACCTGGCCCGCACCATGCTCGCCCGTGCCCTCGACGCCGGTGTACCGGTGGGCTGGGTGACGATGGACGGGGGCGTACGGGCAGAGCAAGTCGCTGTGGGTGTGGCTGGAGGACCGAGACGTGCCGTACGTGATGGCGACCCGCCGCAACGACGACATGATCACCACCAGCATGGGTGACAGCGCAGTGTCACGCTCAGCCATCGACCCCTGGGGGACCGTCAAGCACCGTGGGGATGTATTCGAGCAATTGGATCTGACCGTCGAACGTGCGGCTCTCGATGAGTTCGAGAGAGAGGTCCGGGTAGCCGTCGAAGATGCGCTCTTTCCCGGTGACGCCGGTGATCACCGGGAACACGACCACCCGGAAACGATCTACCAGCCCGGCTGCAATCAGCGACCGGCTCAGGCTGAGGCTGCCGAGGGTGCGCAGCTGCCGTGACTCGTGCTTCTTCATGTCTCGAACGGCCGCGATCGCGTTACTGCTGACCAGTTCAGAGTTGGCCCACGACAGCGGCTCGGTGATCGTGGAGGAGAACACCACCTTGCGCGCTGTAGTCAACGCCTCTGTCCCAGGGTCGTCCGCCTGGTCGGCGAACCCCGCCATGAGCCGGTAGGTGGTCGCACCCATGAGGTGAATGAGCTCCTCCTGATTGTCCTCCCCCAGCCAGGCGAGGTATTCGGGTCCTTCCATACCCCAGAAACCGGGCCAGCCTTCGCCGGCTCCGTAGCCGTCGAGCGAAATGATGTAATCCACCATCAACGTTGACATTGCAATCGCCTTCCATTGGTACTCGGGTTCGAACAGGCAGAGTCACCGTGAGAGATGACTGCGGCGCAGTGTCAGTCTCGGCGCCGACGCGGAGCGGATGCCAGAGGCTCGAGCCTGTTCGAATCCAAAGCGGGAGTGTCAAGATGGGCGTGACGCCTTCCGGCGAGAGCTTCCATAGGGCGAGCGCGAAGGAGAATGCCCCCACGGCCATCCGGATACCCACAGCTGTGGCGACCTTCGCGAGGTCGCGGTTCGCAACCTCGCCCGCGTCCGAGGTCATGGCGACGCTGCGAGGCAGGCGTGCCGCGGCCCTTCCGACGCAGGCACGACGCTGGCACTCATCCTGCAACGCCTGGACGACCCCCACACCACCCAAGCGCTCAGCCATCTCGACCGGCACGCAACCGCCACGTACCGCCCTCGGCGACGCGCTGCTCACCGGTGAGCTCCCACTCGATGATCGGTGCGGCCGGCAGTGAGTGCGGTCGACAGACCGCCACGACCGAAACAGGATCCGTCGGTGTCTCGGCTTCGAACCGGCGGTTGATCTCGTCTCCTCGGAGGGTCCGGGCGACGAGTCGTGCGCGGCGGTCCTGGGGGTTCGGCTCGCGGGCGACGGCGTCCTTTACTTCAGCGCCGCAACATTGCTTCTCGAGTCGCGCGAGTCGAGGAGGGCGGCGACCTCTTGGGCGAGCGTTCCGATGCTCTCGCCGCCGTAGATACCGGCCAACTCCTCGAGGAGCCGCGCAGCGACTCGCGCCTGCGCCACTGTCACATTTCCCGCTGCGGGGGTGAGCCCGCCGCGGACGAGCTGGTCGCGCAGCTGTTTGGCGTACTCGTCGCGGTTGAGTGGGTTGCCGGCACGATCCCGCGCCGCCGCCGTCGGGCGGGGCGGCATGACGCCGGCGATCGGGGCGGTGCTGAACGAGGCGTGGGTGGGGCAGTAGTCGGTCTGGCGGCTGGGGTCGTGGGTCCAGCCGGCGGCGTGCTCGCGTGCCCACGCTCCGGCGTCGGTGTCGTTGCGCCACGCTTCGATCGGTGGCGGCTCGATCTGGACCGGGCAACCCGCGAGGTCGCAGCTGAGGACGACCTGCCTAGCCGCGCCTCGCTGGCTGGACACGTGCAGACTCATCGCTGCCTGCTCTCTGTTCGTCCGGATCCGGCGGTATCGCCTTCGTCCAGTATGGCGGCCAGGCTCGCCTGCGGCTCGCCTGCGTTGGCGGGTCCACCCGGCGGTCATCACCTTGTAGGCGGCGTTGGCCGAAGTCCGGCGGCCGTGCCGAACGCCGACCACCCGGTCGCCGAGCCGCTGTCGACGATGACCGGCGGTCGCATCCAAACGGGGGGAGCTGTTGCCGTCCCTGAGCAGAGCAAGGCCTCGCGAAAGGGCTACCGGTTGGCAGCCGCCAGAGCGGCGCGGGCGCCGGCCGCGTCGGTGTCGGCGCCGTACACCGGCGTGCCCGGCTCCTGGCGCCAGCTCTCGTCCAACGAGCCCGCGTCCACCGGATCGAAGCCGATCGCGTCGATCAGCTCCGACACCACCTTCTTGGCCTCCGTGTCGTCACCGGCGACCGGGATCGCGATCCGGCCGGGCGCGCCGACCGGCTTCGCGCCATTGCCGAGCGGCCGGTAGTTGATCGTGTTGAACGCCTTGACCACCCGCGCGCCGGCCAGGTGGTCGGCGACCCAGCGGGCCGACGGGGTGCCCTGGTCGATCGCCGCGATCTGCCCGTCGCGCTGCGGGTAGTAGTTGGTGGTGTCGACCACGATCTTGCCCGCGAACGCGCCATCGGGCAGGTCGGGTACCGCCTTGGTCGGGATGGACACGACGACCAGCGAGTGGTCGGCCGCCTCGGCGACCGTGCCGGGGGTCACACCCGACGTGGACACCAGGTCTTCGTCGTGGGTCTCCGGGCCGCGGGAGTTGGCCACCACCACGTGGTGACCGAGGGAGCCGAGCCGCCGGGCGAGCGTGCCGCCGATGTAGCCGGCACCGATGATTCCGATTTCCATACCAGGCTGAACGCCCCGGCCAGCGGTGATCTTCCCCGGTTATTCCGGCCGCCCGGCGGGTAACCAGCGGGCATGACCACCGAACCGACCTACCCGCCGATGGAAGAGAGCAACGAGGCCAGCCGGGAGGAGCTCCGGGTCGCCCGGGAACAGGGTGACGCGTACGGGCACGCGCTCGGCGCGATGGCCGACGAGGACGGCGCCGCGACGGCGCGGGCCGGCGACTACCTGGTCGCGTTCATCAACGAGAACGCCGAGGGCATGTACATGCTCGAGGACGGCATGCTGCTCTGGCGCGAGGCGGCACCGGACGCCAACGTGCACCTGGAGGTCGCGGTCGCCGACGCCGGTGACGGCCGGTTCGTGCCGGCGCTGCGGGTGCACGTCGACGTCGAGCGCGACGGCAAGGCGATCCTGACCAACGTCGAGCTGCCGTTCCTCTGGCACCCGTTCCTCTACCACTACGGCGGCAACGCCAAGGTGCCCGACGCCGGGCCGTTCGACGTCACCGTGCGGATCGCGGCGCCGATGTTCATGCGCCACGATCCGATCAATGGCAAGCGGTACGCGGAGCGGGTGGACGTGCGGTTCGAGAAGGTCGCGTTCGCCAACGGCCGCAAGGAGAGTCCCGAGGGCTCACCCCGCGGCCCGGACGCGCCGACGGCGAGCTAGGCGAGCGTCGAAACCGAGACGTCCCAGAGCCGGGCGGCCGCTTCCGGGTCCAGCGCGTAGGGCGCGACCCCGGTCCGGGTGCCCGGCACGTTCGGCGCCGCCTCGTCGCAGTCCTCGAAGTAGCGCCCGGCAACCCCGTTGACCAGCGGCGAAGCGGCCAGCAGCACCGAGGTTGCGGCACCCTGCTCCGGCGTACGCCAGCTAGCTCCGCCACCGCCGGCCGCCCTCCGGGCGCGCTCGAGGTCCTCCTCGCTGACGTGTCGCTGCAGGTTGGTCTTGATGCCGCCCGGGTGCAGCGCGTTGACGGTGATCCCGTCGCCGGCCCAGCGGCGGCTGCCCTCGACGGCGAACAGCGCGTTGGCCGTCTTCGACTGCCCGTAGGCCGACCAGGGCTCGTACTCGCGGTTCTGGAAGTGGATGTCCTCGAAGACGACCGGCGAGCGGAGGTGCGCCGACGAGCTCACCGCGACGACCCGGGCGCCGCCGGCAGCGGCCAAGGACCGGTGCAGTCCGCTGGCGAGCGCGAAATGGCCGAGGTGGTTGGTGGCGAACTGCATTTCCCAACCATCGGGTGTACGCGTCAGGGGTGCGGCCATCACGCCCGCGTTGTCGACCAGGATGTGCAGCGGGCCGTCCCAGCCGGCGACGAACGCGGCGACCGAGGCGCGCTCGGCGAGGTCGAGATAGCCGACGTGGACGCCCTTGTTACCGGTGGCGGCGATGAGGTCGTTGGCGACCCGGGCGCCGTCGGCGACGTTGCGCACCGCGATGGTCACCTCGGCACCGGCTCCGGCCAGCGCGCGGGCGGTCTCGATCCCGATGCCCGAGGCGCCGCCGGTGACGATGGCCCGGCGACCGGTCAGGTCCACGCCGTCGACGACGTCCGCGGCGGTGGAGGCGGCGGTGAACGGTGTGACGAAGCGTTCAGGCATGCTTTGTCTCCTTGGTAACGTTGAACCGGAGGGTCCTCCGGAACCTTATCCGGAGGACCCTCCGGTTGCCACCTGAAGGGAGCTGTCGTGTCCGCCACTGCGCCCCGCGCGCTGCGCGCCGACGCCCGGCGCAACCGGGACCGGCTGCTCGCGACCGCGGTCGCGGCCTTCTCGGTGGACGCCGACGCCACCCTCGACGCGATCGCCAAGGAGGCCGGGGTCGGCATCGGCACCCTCTACCGGCACTTCCCGACCCGGGAGGCGCTGGTCGAGGCCGCCTACCGCAACGAGCTGGGCCGGCTCTGCGACGCCGCCGCCGAACTCGGCGCGACGCTGCCGCCGGACCAGGCAGTGCGGGCGTGGATGGACCGGTTCACCGACTACCTGGCCACCAAGCGGGGCATGGCGACGGCGCTGCGCACGGTGATCGCCTCCGGCGGCGACCCGTACGCGGAAAGCCGTGCCCGCATGCTCGCCGCGATCGCGCCGCTGCTCGACGCGGGCGCCGCGGCCGGCACGATCCGTGCCGGTGTCGACCCGCTCGACGTGCTGGTCGCGCTCAACGGTGTGAGCCTCGCGGCCGGCGCGCCCGAGCAGCGCCAGCGGGTCGGCCGCCTGCTCGACCTGCTGATGGACGGCCTACGCCACCACCCGCCGGCCTAATTGGCGTGCCCGCCGGCCCGGGCGGTGCCTAGGGTGCTCGCGTGCACACCACGATCGTCGATGGAAACGACTGGCTCGACCCGCGATGGCGGGCGGGCGCCGACGCCTGGGTGACCGAGCGGCTCGCCGCTGCCGGCGCCCGGGTCGACGGCCCGATCGAGCAGACCCGGGTGCGGCCCTGGTCCGTGAGCCACCGGGTGCCGACGGCCGGCGGGTGGCACTGGTTCAAGGCCAACACCTACGGCTGCCGCTACGAGGCGGCGCTCGCGTCGGCGCTGGCCGGGTGGGCGCCGTCGGCGGTGCTGGCACCCGTGGCGGTGCACGCTGAGCGCGGCTGGCTGCTGACCGCCGACGCCGGCCCGATTCTGCGGGAGACCGCGCCGACGCTGGCCCAGTGGGCGGCGCTGCTCGAGGAATACGCGGAGTTGCAGCGCACCCTAGCCGGCCGGGCCGACGAGATGGTCGCCCTCGGCGTCCCCGACCAGCGCCCGGCGGTCCTGCCGGCACTGCTCGGCGAGCTGCTCGACGATCCCGCAGTGCGCGCCGACCTGGGCACCGACCGCCTGGCGGCGGTCACGGCGGTGGCGCCCGACCTGGCCCGCTGGTCCGCCGAGCTAGCGGCCGACGGGCTGGGCGCCTCGCTTCAACACGACGACCTGCACGACGGCAACGTGTTCGCGACCTACCGCTTCTTCGACTGGGGCGACGCGAGCGTGGCCCACCCGTTCGGCACCCTGCTGGTGACGCTGTCGTCGGCGGGCCACACGTTCGGCCTCGACCCGGGCGCCCCCGAATTGCTCCGATTGCGCGACGCTTATCTCTCCGGGTGGCCGGGCGACCCGGCGGCCCTGCGCCGCTCGGCGACGCTGGCCTGCCGGGTGACCCGGGTCAGCCGGGCGCTGTCCTGGCGCCGGGCGCTGCACCGATCCGCGCTCCCGCTCGAAGACGACGTGCGCACCGCACCCGCCGAGTGGTTGGCCGAGTTGACCGCGCCTGACGTCATCTAGTGGCAGCGACCGCGACCGCGCTGTAGTGCATGGTGAAGCCGCCGCCGAGCGCATCGATGGCCGCGCCGGTGCCGGCCAGCAGCGCAGCGAGCCGGTCGGCCGGGAGCCGGGTGAACAGGCCCTGGGTGGGCAACAGGTCGAGCCACTCGGCACGGAGTAGGCGCGGTCCTAGTCGAAGCGCCACCGGTCCGGCTCGCCGAAACCGGCCTTGGCCATCCCGTCGGCGGCCGTGTCACACATCGTGTCGTAGGCGGCCAGCACGGGCCGATCGGGCGGGAGTGCCGGCAGTTCCGGCACGACTCGGGCGGTGACAGCGGCGAACGCCGCCGCGGCCGCGGGGGAGGGCTGGCCCGCGTTCCAGAACACCACCAACCGGCCGCCGGGCCGCAGCACCCGGGCCGCCTTGGCCGCGCCGGCCACCGCGTCCACCCAGTGCCAGGCCTGCGTGGCGACGACCGCGTCGAACGCGCGGCCGGCGGGGTCCCAGTCTTCGAACGTCGCCACCTCGACTGGGACGCCGAACTGCCGTGCCACCTCGGCCATCCGGGCGTCGGGGTCGACACCGAGCACCTGGGCACCGGCCGCCTCCAGCTGCCGGGCCGCGATGCCGGTGCCGGTGCCGACGTCGAGCAGGTCGGGCCCGGGGCTGGCGGCGACGATCCGCTCGACCAGCGCCGTGGGGTAGCGCGGCCGGGTCCGGTCGTAACGGGCGGCGTCGGTGCCGAACGACTCGGCCACCTGCCGCTGTCGGTGCGGCTCCAGCGGTGCGGCGGGCATCAGCCGACTGTAGTTGAGACAGCTGTCCACCCGCGACGGATCTTCACGTCTCGACGCGCGGCACAACAGCGCGCAGAATCGACAGATCCCGCCCCGTCCCTGGGAGGCCGGCCGTGACCTTCAATCTCAGCGTGATCCTCACCGAATCCGCCCGCCGCGCGCCCGACAAGACAGCCGTCATCTTCGGCGACCGGAAGGTGGGATACGCCGAGCTCAACGCCGCGGCCGACCGGGCCGCCGGCGCGCTCCTGCGGCACGCCTCACCCGGCGACCGGGTCGCGCTCATGCTGCCCAACCGGGTCGAGTTCCTCGAGTGCTACTTCGGCATCCTGAAGGCCGGCCTGGTCGCGGTGCCGATGAACCCGCTGCTCAAGGCCGGCGAGGTGGCGCACATCCTGGCCGACAGCGGCGCCCGTGTCGTCATCGCCGGCGACCTGTCCGTGGGCGAGGTGGAACAGGACGTGCTCGTCCTCAACCCGGACCGCCCCGACTACCTCGGCGTCGTCGACCCGCTGCCGTGGGCGGCCAGCACCAGCGCCGACGACACCGCGGTCATCATCTACACCAGCGGCACGACCGGGCGGCCCAAGGGCGCCGAGCTGACCCACTTCCAGCTCTACCTCAACTGCTCGTTGTCGGGCGAGCGATTCGACACCCAACCCGACGACGTCGCGCTCGCGGTCCTGCCCTTCTTCCACGTGTACGGGTTGTCCAGTGTGGTCAACGTGTCGATCCGGCGGACCGGGACGATCGTGGCCGTACCCCGCTTCGAGCCCAAGCTGGTGCTCGACGCGATGGCCGCGCACCGGGTCAGCGTGCTGGCCGGCGTGCCGACCATGTACCACGCGCTGCTGCACGCCGACACCAGCGGCTACGACCTGTCGGCGCTGCGGATCGGTTCGTGCGGCGGCGCGTCGATGCCGGAGGCGGTGCTCAAGGGCGTCGAGGAGAAGTTCGGGATCACCGTCCTGGAGGGATACGGGCTGTCCGAGACCGGCAGCACCGCGACGATGAACCCGAGCGTCGACGACCGCCGGCTGCTCTCGATCGGCAAGCCGATCTGGGGCGTCGACGTGCGGGTCGCCGCGACCGACACCGGCGGCGAACTTCCGGTCGGCGAGATCGGCGAGATCCTGGTGCGCGGCCACGTGGTGATGAAGGGCTACCACAACAACCCGGAGGCGACCGCGGCGGCGATCACCGACGGCTGGCTGCACACCGGCGACCTGGGCTACCGCGACGCCGACGGATTCCTCTATGTGGTCGACCGGATCAAGGACCTGATCATCCGCGGCGGCTTCAACGTCTACCCGCGCGAGGTCGAGGAGGTTCTCTACGGCCACCCAGCGGTCGCCGAGGCGGCCGTGGTCGGCCGCCCCGACGAGCGGCTCGGCGAGGAGATCGTCGCGGTGCTCGCGCTCAAGCCCGGCGCGTCGTTCGACACCGCGGAGCTGATCGCCTACTGCCGGGAGCGGCTGGCCGACTACAAGTGCCCGCGCGAGGTCCGGTTGCTCGACGTGCTCCCGAAGAGCGCGACCGGCAAGCTCCTCAAACGCGAGCTGCGCACCGCCGTCTAGCCGAAGGTCGATTGGGCCCGGCCCGCCGCAGCCCGCCAACGCGAGCGCCGCGCAGGCCGCGACGAGTGCTCCGCGCATCATGGGAACCAGTCTTCCCAGCCGCGCCCGTCCCTAAGCGGTGCCGCGCGCGGCGGTCCCTCGATCCGGGCCGACCTCGCGGCGGACCGTGTCGATGCCGGCCACCACCAGCGCCGGGGTGCCGTCCGGGTCCCGGCGCAGCAGCACCGTGGCGCCGGGCATCAGGCCGTCGGCCATGAGGTAGCTGTCACCCTTGACCCAGCGCAGGTCGAAGCGGCGCGACTGCAGGTGCAGCACGAGCCGCGACTTCTCCAGCGCGAGCAGGTAGCCGCCCTCGTAGTAGCCGAGCCAGGGCTGGACCCGGCGCGGGTCGACCGGGCGCACTGTCCGCCCCTTGTCGACCAGCGCCCGCCGCGCCCCGGCGGCGGCCGCGCTGACCTTCGGCGGCACGCCTTTGTTGATGCCGAACTCGGTGCCGAGGATCAGGTTGAGCACGTAGAGGTAGAGGAACAGGCCGGTCGGCTCCGGGTTCATGCTGTTGAGCACGACGATGCCGAGGTCGCGTTCGGGAAGGAAGCCGACGTACGCGGTGAAGCCGTCAATCGCCCCGTTGTGCCAGACGAGCCGGGTGCCGTCGCGGAACCGCTCGCTGATCCAGCCCATCGCGTAGCCGGCCGACGCGGCGTCGGGGTCGAGGACCGGGTCGGTCGGGACCGCGATGTGCGGCCGCCAGCACTCGGCCAGGTTCGCCGCCGACACGACCCGGCGACCGCTGATTGACCGCCCGCCGCGCAACTGCAGCCGGACGTAGCTGGCCATGTCGTCCAGCGTGGACAGCGCACCGCCGGCCGGCGCGTAGCTGCCGACCGGGCCATAGGAAAGCGCGGCCGTAGCGCCGAAGATGTCGACGCCGTTGCCGCGGGTGTAGTCGGCTACCAACCCACGCGGGTCGTCGGCGATCCGGGTCTCGGCGATGCCGGCCGGCCCGAAGACCCGGGTGCGCATCGCGTCGACGTACGCGGCCGCGACGTCGGCGGGTCGCACCCCGGCGGCCAGCAGCGGGAGGTAGCCGCCGGCGGCGTACACCGTGTTGTTGTAGATCCAGCGAGTTCCCGGCGGCGCCACCACGGGCAGGTTGACTACCGACTGCAGCAGTTGCTCGGCGGTGGGATAGCCCTCGTGCAGGGCGGACAGCGCGGGCGGCTCGTCGAGGCCGGTGCCCATGCCGAGCAGGTCGCGCACCCGCAGCGTCCGGGTCAACTCCGGGGTCGGCGCGCGGAAGCCCGGCCAGGCGTCGACGGCCGGCTGGTCCCAGCCGATCACGCCCTGGTCCACATAGGTCGCGGCGAGCAGCGACGACATCGACTTCGTGGTCGACGCGACCAGGAAGTGGGTGCGCGGCGAGACCGGGCGGCCAGCCTGGAGCTCCCGTTCGCCGAGCGCCAGGCGGTGTAGGACGCGGTCGCCGCGCACCACTGCGACGGCGGCGCCGACGAGTTGCTCGCGTCGGAATTCGGCTCGGACCAGCCGGTCGAACTCGGCCCAGTTCTTGCCACCCGCGAGAGCCGGTGTGGGCACGCTGCCCACACCGGCGGAGAGCCCGAGCACACCCAAACCGCGCAGCAGAGTACGTCGTCGCACCGTTGAGGTTTACCGGGGTTTGTCGCTTTCGTCGCTATCCGACACGCGACCGGGTCTACGCGGTTGCCTTAGAGGTGAGCACGAAGAGGGGGATCACCCGGTCGGTCTTGGTCTGGTAGTCGTCGTAGTCGGGCCAGGTGGCGGTCGCGCGCTTCCACCAGGTCGCACGCTCCTCGCCGGTCGCCTCGCGGGCGACGTAGTCCTTGCGGACCGCGCCGTCCTGCAGCTCGACGTGCGGGTTGGCGACCAGGTTGTGGTACCAGACCGGGTGCGTCGGCGCGCCGCCCCGCGAGGCGACCACCGCGTACTCCCCGTCGTGCTCCACCCGCATCAGCGGTGTCTTGCGCACCTTGCCCGTCCGGGCACCGATCGAGGTCAGCAGGATGATCGGACGACCACGGAGCGTGTTGCCTTCGGCACCGGCCGTGCTCTCGAACAGTTCCGCCTGCTTGCGCGACCAGTCACTCGGACTCGGCGCGTATTCACCCGTCAGCGGCACGATCTCTCCTCACGTTCACGTTTGTTGAACGTGAAGCTACCCGCGGGTCGGGTCAGTCGCACAGGGCCAGCCGCTCGGCGGGATAGGGCGTCGCCCGGGACTCGCCGAAGAGCTGCCAGAGAAAGTCGTTGATGATCGTGGCGACCGGTGCGTGCCGGCGGACGATCGCGGCGAGCGGCGCCGGCAGGCCGGTCGGATCGGCGCCCGCGGCGCACGCGCGGACGTAGTCGTTGCGCGCGGCCGGCCCGCCGCGCTCCGGCGTGGGCACCCCGGCGACGTGGGTCACGATCCAATTCACCAACTGCGTCAGCGTGTACGCGCGGTCGTAGCCGGCGTTGCGCGCCAGAAACTCCCGTTCCTCGGGAGACAAGCGAAACGTCGGCGACGTGGCCAGTCCGAAATCCGCGAGGTAGAGCCGCCGGCCGTCGGTCAGGATGTTGCCGAAGTGGGCGTCGAAGTGCAGCAGCCCGTTGGCGTTCAGGAACGCGACGTCGGTGGCCAGCGCGTCGTGCACCATCGCGCAGGCGGTGACGACCGCGTCCAGGCCGGCGGTCAGTTGGTGGCGCAGCCAGTCGCTGAGGTTCCACGGCAGGTGTTCTACGAAGAGCACCACGCTGGCGGAGGCCGCGGCCCGGGCCCGCAACCGCCGGCCCACCGCCGCCGAGCCGCCCCAGAACGCCACCGTCGCCGGGATGTCGGAGTGCTCGTCGATCGGCGGCGCCGCTCCCGGCAGCACCCGCCAGTGGTGCAGCAACGGGAACGCCGCGCTGTGTCCGGCGAGCACCCAGCCGGTCGTCATCTCGTTGGCGGCCAGTTCCCGCCAGGCGCCGAAGCCGGGGCTGCCGACGCCGTACTGGCAGCGGGCCGGCAGGCCGAAGTGGTTGGCCGTCGACCGCAGGTTGCCGGGCTGCCGCTCCAGGTCGGTGAGCGGGATTCGCTTGACGAACACCTTCGCGCCGGCGACGTCGAGCACGGCTGACCCGCCGCCGATGCCGGCACCGGTCACCGGCGCCGCACCGACCAGGGCCGCGAGATCGTCGTCGCCGAGCCCGGCCAGCGCACCCGCGACAGCGTCGTGCCGAGCCACCCGTGACGAGGCCACTACGCCGCCGGTGCTTCGACCACGATCGCCAGGCACATCTCGTCGGCGGTGCCCTCACCCCAGACGACGTAGCGGGGTGGCAGCTTGCGCAGCGCCGGCAGTTGGCGGCGCAACCCGGCGTCGTGGGTGCAGGTCACCCGGTAGGTGTCGCCGGGCTTGACGGTGACGCCCGCGCCGACCGGGCGGACGGCCTGGTCGTCGAAGTTGAAGGCGGGCACGTCGAGCAGGGTGCGGGCGCCCGGCTGGCCGGGGTTGAGCTCGACCTTGATCGAACGGCCCAGCAGGTGCATGTGGCCGCCGACGCCGTAGAGGGTGCCCGGCCGGGTCACCCGGCGGGTGCACGACTGGGTCGGACCGGGTTCAGACCCGTCGCCGCACAGCTGGCGCAGCCCGCCCACCAGCTGACCGGCCTGCGGACCGAACCGGCGCACGACATCGGCGACCGCGGCATCCCGGTCGCAGAGCGGGCCGCTCTCACCGGCGGCGCAGGGCAGCTCGACCGGCGCGGGCAGCAGCGTCGTGTGCAACGGCGTGCGCGAGCCGCTCGCCAGCCGCAGCCGGATGCCGGAGCGGTCGGCGCCGCCCGGTTTGCCGCCGGTCGCGAGCAGGCTGTAGTGGATCTGCATGACCAGCAGGCTGCCCGGGTCGAGCTCGAAGCCGAGGCCCGCCGGGTAGATCGTCTCGCCGCCGCCGGGTGCCCAGCTCGCCACCCACGACGGGTCGTCGCCGACGCCGGCGTCGCCGAAGCACTGCCAGCCGTCGCCCGGGGTCGACGCGTCATAGTCGCGCACGCGCGCGGCGTCGCCGGCCGGGATCCGGAAGAAGATCGCGTGGTGGACGATGTCGCGGTTCTGCGGCTCGAACTGGCTCCCGGTGGCCGGCGTGCGAAGGCGGCGCCGAAACCGCCGGCGCCGCTGCCGGCTCCCCGCTGCCGCAGGCCGCGACGGCGAGGGCACACACGGTGAGAATCGCGACGACGGGGATACGGCGCGTGATGGGGGACATGTACGACAATGTATCCCTCATGGCTCGTGGAAGGGCTCCGGCTCGGCGGCGATCCTTTTCGACATCAGACAGAACTCGTTGCCCTCGGGATCTTCCAGAACTACCCACGAGCCGCTGGCCTCGATGGCCGACCGGCGGGCGCCGAGGTCGAGCAGGCGGGCGAGTTCCTCTTCCTGGCCGGCGTCGGTGGCGCAGACGTCGAAGTGCATCCGGTTCTTCGTCGTCTTGGCCTCGGGGACACGGATGAAGAGGATGTCGGGGCTGACGGTCGCGCCGCGGATGGCCACCCCGGTCTCGTCGCGGGCGAAGATCCGGTAGCCGAGCGCGCCGCACCAGAAGGTCGCGAGGAGTTCCGGATCCGCACAGTCGATGACGATGTCGCCCACCCGGCTGGTCATCCGCGCAGCCTAACCCCGGGCCGAAAGACCATCGACTGACCGAATTGCGTACTCACGAGCGGAAATTTTCTTGCTCTTCAAGCAAGAAAGGTGTCGCCTACCGATTGTCGACAGTCGGTCGGCGACACTACGGTCCTGATCATGTCCGCGCGGCTTGGCGTTCTGATCGCCACTTACCTCGAACCCGACCTGGTCCAAGGGATCGCATCCGTCGACCCGGCGATCGACGTCATCTACGAGCCCGACCTGGTGCCGGTGCCGCGCTACGCCTCCGACCACACCGGCACGCCGCGGCAGCTCAGCCCGGCCGAACAGGACCGCTGGGAGAAGGCGCTCGCCGCCGCCGACGTGGCGTTCGACTTCGACTGGCAGGCGCCGGCCGACCTGCCGGTGCGGGCGCCCCGGCTGCGCTGGATCCAGGCGACCAGCGCCGGCATCGGCGCCTTCGTGCAGCGCACCGGGCTGGACCGCACCGACCTGATGCTCACGACCGCCGCCGGCATCCACGCAACGCCGCTGGCTGAGTTCGCCGTCCTCGGCGCGCTGCACTTCGTCAAGGGCGTCCCGCACCTGCGCGCCCAGCAGAACGAACACCGGTGGCAGCGCTACACCACCGCGCAGCTCGCCGGCCGGACCGTCACCGTGGTCGGGCTCGGCGGGATCGGCCGCCAGGTCGTGGCCAGCTTCGCCGCGCTCGGCACCCGGGTGCTCGCGGTCGGCCGACCCGGTCGCGACTACGAACTCGACGCCGCGGCGAGCATCCACGCCACCGACGAACTCGACGACCTGCTGCGCTGGACCGACGTGCTGGTGCTGTGCGCGCCGCTGACCGACCAGACCGCGGGCCTGCTCTCGGCGGCCCGGATCGCCCGGCTCAAGCCCGGCGCCATCGTGGTCAACATCGGCCGCGGCCAGCTCGTCGACGAGCCCGCCCTGATCGAGGCCCTGCGCAGCAAGGCATTGGCCGGCGCCGCCCTCGACGTCTTCGCCACCGAGCCCCTGCCGGCCGACTCGCCCTTGTGGGACCTCGACAACGTGCTCGTCTCGCCGCACTCGGCGTCCACGGTGGACACCGAGAACGCGGCCATCACCGACCTGTTCAGCGACAACCTGCGGCGCTATCTCGACGGCCGCGGGCTGCGCAACCTCTACCAGCGGGAGTTGGGCTACTGACATGACCGACCTGACCGGCACCTGGTATATCAGCCCGACCCCGTTCACCGACGACGGCGCCGTCGACCCCGACAGCCTGCGCCGGATCGTCGACGCGGCCGCCGCGTGGGGCGCCGACGGCATCACCATCCTCGGCGTGATGGGCGAGGTCGCCGACCTCACCGCCGCCGAGCGGGAGACCGTGCTGTCCACCATCGCCGCGGCCGCGAAGGGCCGGATCCCGTTCGCCGTCGGGTGTTCGGCCCCGGCCGCCGCCGTGGTCCGCGCCAACGTCGCCCGCGCCGTCGAGCAGGGTGCCAGCGCGGTGATGGTGGCCGCGCCCGCCCTGCTCAAGGACACCGACCAGATCGCCGGGTTCTACCGCGCCGCCGCAGGCGACAGCCCGGTGCCGGTCATCGTCCAGGACGAGCCGGCCGCGACCGGCGTCACGCTGCCGGTCTCGGCACTGCTGGCCGCCCTGGACGCCGCCCGCAGCACGGTGGTCAAGCTCGAAGACCCGCCCACGCCGCCGAAGATCGGCCGGCTGCTCGCGCAGCGGCCCGAGCTGACCGTGTTCGGCGGGCTGGGTGGCGTGAGCGCCTACTCGGAGTTGCGCCGCGGCGCGGCCGGCACGATGACCGGCTTCGCCTACCCGGAGATCCTCAAGGCGATCCGGGTGGCGTTCGCGGCCGGCGACCTCGCCCGGGCCGCCGCGCTCAACGACCGTTTCCTGCCCTATCTGGTGTTCGAGGGCCAGCTCAAGGTGGGCCTGGGCATCCGCAAGGAGGTGCTGCGCCGCCGCGGCGTGCTCGCCACCGCGCGGACCCGCGCGCTCAACCCGCTGCCGGATCCGGCCACCCTGGCCGAACTCGACGACGTGCTGGCCCGGGTCGGCCTCACCCCGAGCAGCGCGCCGCTGGAGCTGTCGTGACCACCGCACTCGTGGGCGGGGCCAGTGCCGGGCTGGGCGCCGCGATCGCCGAGCGACTCGCCGCCGACGGCGCCGACCTGCTGCTCTGGTCGCGCAGCACGGAGCGGCTCGACCCGATCGCGCGGTCGCTGAGTGAGCGGCACGGCATCAAAACCCACACCGTCGCCGCGGACGCCGTCGACCCGGCCGCCGCGGCCACCGTCGCCGAGCGGGCGCGGGAACTCTTCGGCGGCGTCGACATCTGCGTGCTCAACGCCGGCGGCCCGCCACCGGCCACCGCTGACAAGACCAACGCCGACGACTGGCGTGCCGCACTGCAACTGCTCACAATCACGCCGATCGACCTGGCCACCCGCCTGCTGCCCGGCATGCGCGAGCGCGGGCACGGCCGGATCATCGCGGTGCTCTCCTCGGGCGTACGCGAACCGCTGCCGAACCTGGCCTACTCCAACAGCGGCCGGGCCGCCCTCGCCGCCTGGATCAAGACGGCGGGCCGGGAGGTCGCCGCCGACGGTGTCACCGTCAACGGCGTCGTGCCGGGCCGGATCGACACCGACCGGGTCGCGCAACTCGATGCCGCGGCTGCCAAGCGCACCGGCACCGACGAGGCGAGCGTCCGGTCGGCCAGCATCGCGACGATCCCGGCCGGACGGTACGGGCGCCCGGAAGAGTTCGCGGCCGTCGTCGGCTTCCTCGCCAGCGCCGCGTCGTCCTACGTCACCGCGAGCCTGCTGTCCTGCGACGGCGGGCTGATGCGGAGCATGACGTGACCGGCCCGCGGATCTCCGCCGAGGTCACGGCCACGCCCGCGTCCGGCATCCGGGCGCTGGCCAACGCCGCGTGGCAGCACCCGAACGCCGTGCACCTCGAGTTCGGCGAGCCCGACTTCGACACACCGGAGCACGTCGTGGCCGCCGCCGACGCGGCCGCCCGGAACGGCCAGACCCGCTACGGACCCAGCGCCGGCCTGCCGGCGATGCGCGAAGCCGTGACGGCGAAACTGGCCCGGGACAACGGTTTGCCGGACGTCGCCGCGAGCCGGGTCGTCGTCACCGCCGGCGGTGTGGGCGCGCTGGCCGCGGCCTACCGCGCGCTGCTGGAGCCGGGCGACGAGATCCTGGTGCCCGACCCGGGCTGGACCAACTTCACCACGATCGCCACGATGCTCGGTGCTACCGCCCGGGGCTACCGGCTGGTCGAGGCGGACAACTTCGGGCCCGACTACGACCACCTCGCGTCGCTGGTCGGCCCGCATACCAGGGCGATCCTGGTCAACTCGCCGGCCAACCCGGTGGGCTACCAATGGACCGCCGGGCAGCTCGCCGAGCTGGGCGCCTGGGCCAACCGGCACGGGCTGTGCGTCGTCTCCGACGAGTGCTACGACCAACTCTGGCTCGACGAGCCGGCCACCACGTTCACCGTCGCGGCGCCGGACACCCCGGCAGTCACGGTGTTCTCCCTGTCCAAAAGCTATGCGATGACGGGCTGGCGGCTCGGCTATGCGGTCACCGGCGGCCCGGGGGCCGACCGGCTCGCCGCGGCGCTGGGCCGGGTGCAGGAGGCGACCGTCTCCTGTGTCAGCACGCCCACCCAGCACGCCGGGATCGCCGCGCTGACCGGCCCGCAAGACGGGGTCGACCGGATGCGCACGGCCTACCGGCAACGCCGGGACGTCGCCGCCCCGCGCGCCGCCACCCTCGGGCTCGACGCGGTCCGCCCGGCCGGCGCGTTCTACCTGTGGCTCGCCGTGCCGTCGGTATCCGACAGCGCGACGTTCGCGCTGGACCTGCTGCGCGACACCGGCGTCGCGCTCGCACCTGGCATCGCTTTCGGCGCGGCGGGCGAGTCCCGCCTGCGCCTTTCGCTGGCGGCCCGACCCGCCGACATCGACCTAGGACTCACCGGCCTGGCCGGCTTCCTAGCCGTCCGTCCCACATAAGAGATGGAGCGCACGTGATACGCAGACCCCTCCGGCCAATTCTCGGCGTGCTACTCGCCGGCACGCTCGCGGTCACCGCCGCCTGTGCCGGCAACAGCGCCTCGACCGACACCGGTGCCGCCGGCTCCGCCACCGAGCCGCACTACGGCCAGACGATGACGGTCGCCTACAAGAGCGACCCGAAGACCTTCGACCCGGCGGTGTGCTACGACGCCACCTGCTGGAACAACATGCGGATGATGTACGACCGGCTCTACGACTACGTCGGCGACACCATGGAGATCGAGGCGCAGGCCGCGGCCGACATGCCGCAGGTCAGCCAGGACGGCCTCACCTACACGGTGAAGCTGCGCGCCGGCATGACGTTCACCGACGGGAAGCCGGTGACCGCGGCCGACGTCGTCTACTCCTACGACCGGATCCTCGACCCGGCGACGAAGTCGCCCGTCGCGAGCTTCTGGACCGGCGTCAAGGGTGCGGCCGACTACGCGAAGAACCCGTCGACCCCGCTCGCCGGCATCACCGCGGTCGACGACAGCACCGTGCAGATCGTGCTGACCGCGCCGAACAGCGCGTTCAAGTATGTGCTGGCGATGCCGCACGCGTCGATCATCGAGAAGGACTCGGCGAGCAAGCCGATCGGCTCCGGCCCGTTCGTGCTCGACCACTTCACGCCCGGCTCGGAGATCGTGGTCAACCGCAACGCGAAGTACTGGGACTCGCCGAAGCCCTATGTGGACAAGGTCGTCGAGAAGCTCGGCGTCGACCCGCACGTGCAGCTCCTCGAGCTGCAGAAGGGTCAGATCGACCTGATGGGCGACCCGATCCCGGCCGCCGACTATCTCCAGGTCAGCAACGACGCGTCGCTCAAGGCGCAGACGAAGACGATCGTCAAGCCGTCGACGTACTACGTCACGATGAACACGCAGATGAAGCCCTTCGACAACCCGAAGGTGCGGGAGGCCGTCTCCTACGCGTTCGACCGCAGCTTCCTGCTCAAGCTCGTCGCGGGTCAGGGTGAGGTCGCCAACGAATACCTGCCCAAGGGCATCACCGGCTACACCTCCGACAAGCTGGTGCACGACCAGGACATCGCGAAGGCCAAGCAACTGCTGACCGAGGCCGGCTACCCCAACGGTTTCGAGACCACGATGTATTCGTGGAACACCGACCCGTGGACCGCGCTGCTGCCGCAGCTCCAGCAGGACCTCGGAAAGATCGGCATCAAGGTCAACGCGCAGCCGATCCAGCAGAGCGCGTTCTTCGAGCTGGCCGCGACGCCCAACAAGGCACCGATGACGCTGACCTTCTGGGTGGCCGACTACCCCGACGGCAGTGACTTCTACCAGGCGCTGCTGTCCTGCGCCTCGGCCGTGCCGGGCGCGCAGAACTACTCGTTCTACTGCAACAAGGACGTCGACGACCTGGTCAACCAGGCCCTCGCGGCATCCACTGTGGACCAGGCCAACAAGCTCTACGCCCAGGCGACCACGAAGATGCTCGCCGACAACCCGGTGGTGCCGCTCTACTACGGCTCCAAGACCGAGGTGTTCGGCAAGACGGTCGGCGGTTACCACTCCCAGCCGATCTGGGGTTGGGACATGACCAACTACTGGAAGACCAACGGCACAGCCAGCCGCTGACCTTTCCCTCCGGCGATGCGGCCGGGCCGAACCCCTTCCCGGCACGGCCGCATCCTCCCATCGAAGCTGAGCTACCCAAGAACAGGGAACCCGATGACAGCCATCCTCGAAGTCGACGACCTCACGGTCGACTTCACCCGGCAGGGAGCGCGCACCACCGCGGTCCGCGGGGTCTCGCTGCGTGTCGCGGCGGGCGAGCGGGTCGGCATCGTCGGCGAGTCCGGTTCCGGCAAGTCGGTCACCGCACAGGCGGTGATGCGGCTGCTGCCGCCGACCGCCGCGGTCGGCGGCCAGATCCGGTTCGCCGGGCAGGACGTGCTGGGCTTCGACCCGGCGCGCCTGGCCGCCTGGCGCGGCGCCGACATCGCGATGGTTTTCCAGGACCCGATGTCGAGCCTCAACCCGCTGCTGCGGGTCGGCACGCAGATCACCGAGGGGCTGCGCCGGCACCGCGGGCTCAGCAGGTCCGCCGCCCGCGCGGAGGCGGTGCGGCTGCTGCGGCTGGTCGGCATCGACGACGCCGAGCGCCGCCTCGACGACTACCCGCACGCGTTCAGCGGCGGCATGCGGCAGCGGGTCTGCATCGCCATCGCCGCGGCGTGCACCCCGAAGCTGATCATCGCCGACGAGCCCACCACCGCCCTCGACGTCACCGTGCAGGCCCAGGTGCTCGACCTGCTCGACGAGCTCACCGAGCAGCACGACACCGCGACCATCCTGGTCAGCCACGACCTCGGCGTCATCTCCAGCTTCTGCGACCGGATCCTGGTCATGTACGCCGGCCAGGTCGTCGAGGCCGGCCCGACCGACGACATCGTGGCCGCGCCCGCGCACCCGTACACCCGGGCACTGCTCGATTCCATCCCGCGCCTCGTCGGCGACCTGCCCCGCCGGCTGCCGACGGTCCCGGGCTCCCCGCCGTTCGGCGACGTGCCCACCGGCTCGTGCGCGTTCGCCGACCGTTGCCCGCACGCGCAGGACCGGTGCCGCTCGGAGGCGCCGGCGATGACGCCGACCGGCCCGCGTACCACCGTCGCCTGCCATTTCCCACTGACGATGGAGGCGAGCCGATGAGCATCGTCGCCGTGCAGGACCTGACCGTGCGCTACCGCCTCCGGGGCGCCTTCCGCAAAGCCGAGTTGACCGCCGTCGACACGGTCAGCTTCGCCATCGAGGCCGGCCGGACGCTCGGCCTGGCCGGCGAGTCCGGCTCCGGCAAGAGCAGCGTCGCCCGGGCCCTGATGCGGGTGCACGACCCCGCGTCCGGCTCGGTGCGGGTCGCCGGCCGGGAGGTGACCACCCTGCGGGGCAACGCGCTGCGCAAGTTCCGGGCCCACATGCAGATGGTCTTCCAGGACCCCTACGACTCGCTGAACCCGCGGCTGACCGCCGGCGAGAACGTCGGCGAGGCGCTGACCGCGGCCGGCGTGCCCCGTCCGGACCAGGTGAGCCGGACCCGCGAGCTGTTCGACCGGGTCGGGCTGCCGGCGGCGTTCACCAGCCGCTACCCGCACCAGCTTTCCGGCGGCCAGCGCCAGCGGGTGTCGATCGCCCGCGCGCTCGCCGTCGGGCCGCAGGTGCTGGTCTGCGACGAGGCGGTGTCCGCGCTCGACGTCTCGGTCCGCGCGCAGATTCTCAACCTGCTCAAGGACCTGCAGGAGGCCGACGGGCTGGCCTACCTGTTCATCTCGCACGACATGTCGACGCTGCGGTTCATCGCCGACGACGTGGCGATCATGTATCAGGGCCGGATCGTCGAGCTCGGCAGCTCCGCCGACGTCTTCGCCCGGCCCAAGCATCCGTACACCCGGGCACTGCTCGCCGCGATCCCCGAGCCGGGGACCGGCCGGCGGCACCGGCGCGGCGTCGTCCACGGCGAGGCACCGCCGGCGGGCACGGTCCTCACCGGCTGCGCGTTCACCCCGCGCTGCCCGCTGGCCACCGACATCTGCCGCCAGCAGCGGCCCGCGCTGGTCGCCGACGCCACCGGACACCGGGCCGCCTGCCACCACGCCGACGCCGTCCCCGCCGAAGTCAACGCCGAGGGGAGCGCCGCATGACTGCCCCCTCGATCGCCGAGGCCGTCCCGGTCGCCGCACCGACCGGGCTGCGCCGGGCGCTGGGCAGCCTGCGCCACGACCTGCCCGCGCTGATCTCGATCACCCTGCTGGTGCTGCTGGCCCTGGCCGCGATCCTGGCACCGTTGCTGGCGCCGCACCCGCCGCTGCAGACCTACCAGGAGGGGCTGGCGGCCAACGGCGCGCCGATCGGCCCGGGCCACGGGTTCCCGCTCGGCACCGACCCCAACGGCCGCGACGTGCTGGCCCGGCTGCTCTACGGTGCCCGGGTCTCGCTGGTCATCGGCATCCTGGCCAACGGGCTGGCGACCGTTGTCGGCGTCCTGGTCGGGCTGACCGCCGGCTACCTTGGCGGCTGGGCCGAGACGATCCTGATGCGGCTGACCGACGTCGTGATGTCGTTCCCGATCCTGCTGTTCTGCATCGCGCTGATCTCGGTCACCGGGCCGAGCGAGCGCAACGTCGTGATCGTCATCGCGCTCATCTACTGGACCACGCTGGCCCGGATCATCCGCAGCCAGGTGCTCTCGCTGCGCGAGCGGGAGTTCGTGGTCGCGGCCCGGACGATGGGCCTGTCGCACTGGCGGATCATGCGCAAGCACCTGTTTCCGCACCTGGTGCCGACCATCATCGTGTACGCCACCCTGGGCGTCGCGTCGTCGATCCTGATCGAGGCCTCGCTGTCGTTCCTCGGCGTCGGCGTCCCGGTGCCGACGGCTTCCTGGGGCCAGATGATCGAGCAGGGCAAGGAGTACTTCCAGATCGCGCCCTGGCTGCTCTTCGCGCCCGGCGTCTGCCTCGTCCTCACCGTGCTCGCCTTCAACCTCGCCGGCGACTGGCTGCGCGACCTCCTCGACCCGACCGCACCGGAGCGCCGCTGATGACCCGGTTCCTGCTGCGCCGCATCCCGCAGGCGGTCATCGTCCTGTTCGGGGTGGTGACCCTCGCCTTCCTGCTGACCCACGTGGTGCCCGGCGACCCGGCCCGGCTGATCGCCGGACCCAATGCCAGCGCCGACACGGTCGCGTCCATCCACCACCAACTCGGCCTCGACCGGAGCATCTGGTACCAGTACGGGCGCTACCTGGTCGGGTTGCTGCACGGCGACCTGGGCACCAGCTTCGCGCTGCAGAACACCCCGGTGGCCGGCGCGATCCTGCGGGCGCTGCCGATCAGTGCGGCGCTGGCCGTGCTGGGTGTGCTGTGGGAGGCGGTGCTGGGCATTCCGGTCGGGATCCTGGCCGCCTACAAGCCGGGCAAGCTCGCCGACCGGACCACCACGCTGGCGACGCTGGTCGGCCTGTCCGCGCCGCCGTTCTGGCTCGGCCTGCTGCTGCTCTACGTGCTGGCGTTCAAGTTCAACCTGTTCCCGCTGTCCGGCTACGCGGCGCCGTACATCAACTATCTGATCCTGCCCAGCTTCACCCTCGGCCTGGGCGGCGCGGCCTGGTATGCCCGGCTCACCCGCACCAACATGCTGGAGGCGCTGCGCAGCCCTTATGTGCAGATGGCCCGTGCGAAGGGCATGCCCGAGCGGGTCGTGCTGTTGCGGCACTGCCTGCGCAACGTGCTCAGCCCGCTGCTGACGATGCTCGGCATGGACCTGGGCTACTTCCTGGGCGGCGTCGTGGTCATCGAGTCGGTCTTCGGCCTGCCCGGCGCGGGCAAGCTCACCTTCGACGCGATCGGCACGCTGGACGTCCCCATGATCACCGGCGCCGTGCTGTTCGCCGCCTTCTTCATCGTCGTTATGAACCTCCTCGTCGACCTCGCCTACGCGCTGGTCGACCCCCGGGTGCGTCGCTAGACCAGCCCGGAAACGAAACGGAAAGGAACTCCCCATGAGTGACAAGCTGCGCGTGGCCGTAGCCGGCGCGGGTCGCTGGGCCCAGCGCGCCCACATCCCCGGCTGGCAGCGCGATCCGCGCGTCGAGGTCGTCGCGCTCGCCGACACCGATCCCACCGCGCTCGCCGAGGCGGGCGAGCGGTTCGGCGTCAAGAAGCTGGTCACTGACTACCGTGAGCTGCTGGACGACCCGAACGTGGACGTCGTCGACGTGGCGACCGCCAACCGGGTCCACTACGAGATCTCCGCGGCGGCGCTGGACGCCGGCAAGCACGTGCTGTGCGAGAAGCCGGTGCACCACGACAACCGGGAGACCCGGGCGCTGGCCGAGTTGGCCCGCAGCAAGGGCCTGAAGACCAAGCTGGGCTTCACGTTCCGCTACGCGCCCGCGGTGCAGTATGCCAAGAGCCTGATCGACGCCGGCTTCGTCGGCACGCCCTACATCTTCAACGGGTATGAGCAGAACAGCCAGTGGATCGACCCTGCCACCCCGATGCGCCAGGTCGACCCGAACGCGAACCCGGCGGTGCTGACCACGTCGTCGATCGAGGGCTACGGCGCGCCGATCATCGACATCATGCACTGGTGGAGCGGCGGCAACCTGACCTCCGTCGTCGGCACCATGCGCAACTTCGTGCCCGAGCGGATGGTCCGCGACACCGGCGTCGTGCAGCGGCTCAACATCGACGACGGCGACATGTGGATCGGCGAGTTCGACAACGGCGTGCTGGCCTCCATCCAGTCGTCCTATGTCACGGTCGGCAACTTCCCCGGCATCGAGGCGCGCATCTTCGGCTCCGAGGGCGCCATCATCGTGCGGCTGGTCGAGGAGTTCGGCATCTGCCAGACCATCAAGACGGCCACCAAGGGCTCGGTCGAGTTCGTCGAGCGGGAGATCCCGCAGGAGTTCTTCCCGGCCGGCGGGCACAGCCGGGAGGACTGGGACTTCCTGTTCTACTCCAACCTGTGCGCCGACTTCACCACCGAGATCCTCTCCGGCAATGCGGTCAACCAGGGTGACTTCGCCCAGGGCGCGCTGGTGCAGGAGACCATCAACGCGTTCGAGAAGTCGTTCCGCGACCGGGCGTGGGTGTCGTTCCCGCTGGAGTCCGCATGAGTGCGCACCAGTGGGGTGCGCTCGCTGACGACGCGGGCGCCCGCGCGATCCTGGATTCGGCACTGGACACTGTGGATGGTCGGGTCGAGTATGCCGACGCCCGGCTGATCGAGTGCGAGGAGCTGCGGTCCTACGCCCAGCTCGGCGCCGACCCCGACGAGCGGATCGAGCAGAACGTCGGCATCGGGGTCCGGGTGCTGGTCGGTAGGCAGTGGGGGTTCGCCGCCCGGCCGCTCGCGTCGCACGCCGACGCCGCCACGGCGGCCCGGTCGGCGTACGAGTCGGCCGTGGCACTGGCCGGCAGTGGCAAGCCGGTCTCGCTGCTACCGCGCCTGCCGGTCAGCGGTCGTTACGAGACGTCGGCCGAGGTCGACCCGTTCACTGTGGACACCGCGGCCCGGCACGACCTGCTCGCCTCGTGGCTTGCCGCGGCCAGCGCGCCCGCCGAGGTGGCCGCGGCGCAGGCCGGTGTGAACGCCAAGCGGCAGCACCGGCACTTCGCCAACACCGAGGGGTCGCGCCAGCACCAGCACCTGCTGGAGACCGGCGCGATGCTGGTGGTGACCGCGGCCGGGCACGGCGACGTGCAGAGGCGCAGCTACCCGAACTCGTTCCACGGCAACACCGCCGGCGCCGGCTGGGAATACCTGGCCTCGCTGGCGATGCGGGAGAACGCCGCCCGGGTCGGCGAGGAGGCGGTCGCGCTGCTGACCGCGCCGCTGGCGCCGCGCGGCTACGCCGACGTGGTGATCGGCGCGCAGCAGGTGTCGCTGCAGATCCACGAGTCCGCGGGCCACGCCCTGGAGCTCGACCGGATCCTCGGCGACGAGGCCAACTACGCCGGCACCTCGTTCATCAAGGCCGGCGACGTCGGTTCGCTGCGCTACGGCTCGGACGCGGTCACCATCGCCTCCGACCCGACCGTCCCCGGGACGCGGGGCAGCTTCGCGTTCGACGACGAGGGCACGCCGGCCCGCCGCGCGGCCCTGATCGACCGGGGGATCGTGCGCAACACGCTGTCCACCCGCGACTCGGCGGCCCGGTCCGGTCTCGCGCTGACCGGCGCGGCCCGCTCGGACGGCTGGGCCTACCTGCCGGTCTGCTTCTCCACCCACGTCTACCTGGAGCCGGGCGACGGTGGCAGCCTCGACGAACTCCTCGACCGGATGGGCGACGGCTACTACATCGACGACAACCGGAGCTGGTCGATCGACAACCAGCGGCTCAACTTCCAGTTCGGCACCGAGGTGGCGTACGAGGTCAAGCGTGGCCGGCGTGGCCGGCTGCTGAAGAACTTCTCCTACGGCGGGGTCACCCCGCAGTTCTGGGGTTCGGTGGAAGCCGTCGCCGGGCCGGGGGAGTTCCGGGCGTTCGGCTACCCGTGCGGCAAGGGCGAGCCCAAGCAATGGGGCTTCCTGAGCCACGGCGCCTCCCCGATGTTGGTGCGTGACCTGCGGATCGGAGTGGCCTGATGACCTCGTTCGCCCCACCGGTGGCGCCGGACGGGCTGCTCGACCGGCTCGCCGTCGCGGCCAAGGTGCCGACCGCCGACGCCGTCGAGATCACCCTGCTCGGCCGGGCCGGCGAATACACCCGGTTCGCCGGCGGCCGGGTGCACCAGCCGCAGGACATCCTGGAGACCCAGTTTTCGGTACGCGCGATCGTCGACGGCCACGCCGCCCGGGCCGCCACCGGCACCCTGTCCGGCCTGTCCGAGGCCGTCGACCGGGCCGCGGCCGCTGCCCGGGCGCTGGCACACCGGGCCGGGGGAGCGTCCGGCTCGGCCGGGGTCGCCCTGCCGGCCGCCGCGCCGGACGTGCTGCTCTGGCACGACGACACGGCGGCCTTCGACGCCGCTGCCCGGGCCGCCGCGGCCGGGCAGACGATGCGGGGTGCGGCCGCCGCGGGCGGTGACGCGGCCGGCATGTTCGGCCGGGCACTGACCCAGATCGCCGTCGTCAACTCGGCCGGCGTCGCGCATCACGCGCTCGCCACCGAGGCGCTCGGCACGCTGACCGCCACCGTCGCCGACGGCACCTCGCACTGGATCGACCTGCACCGGTCGGTCGGCGCGATCGACCTGGCCGCCAGCGTCGAGCGCACCATCGCCGAGGCCGTCGCAGGCCAGGGCCGCATCCCGGTGCCCGACGGCCACTACACGATCGTGCTCGGCCCGCAGGCCGCCGGCGAGCTGCTGACCTTCCTCGAGGACGCCGGCTTCTCCGGCGAGCTCGCGGCCGCCGGGGTCGGGCTGGTCGCGCAACGGGCCGGTGAGCGGGTGGCGTCGCACCTGGTCACCGTGGCCGACGACGCCACGACCACGATCGGCCTGCCTATCGGGTTCGACCTTGAGGGCACGCCGAAGCGGCGGGTGCCGTTGCTGACCGAGGGCGTCGTCGGTGCGGCGGTGACCAACCTGGCCACGGCCGCCGCACTCGGCACCGCCTCGACCGGGCACGCGCACATCGCCCGCGAGGAGGTGCCCACGCCGGTCGCCGCGAACATGGTGATGGACGCCGGCGACGCCACCGAGGCCGAGCTGATCGCCGGCGTCGAGAACGGCATCTACGTGCAGCGGTTCTGGTACACCCGCCTCGTCGACCGGGTCACCGCGACCATCACCGGCGTGAGCCGCGACGGCTGCTTCCTGATCGCCGACGGCAAGCTGGCCGCGCCGGTCGCGGGTGCGCGGTTCACCCACTCGATCCTCGACTTCCTCGGCACCGTCGACGGGGTCGGTTCGGCACGCCGGTCGCAGCCGGTGATGAACGTGTGGAACGGCGCCGTCACCGCGCCCGCGTTGCGCGGGCACGGTTTCCGGTTCGGCGCCGCGACCGTGGAGGAGGCCTGATGGCCGTACGTACCAACGCCGATCGCCTGGTGACCCAGATCCTCGCCGGTGAGGTCTGGCCGGCGCTGGCCGACCGGCACGGCTATCGGGTCGACGCGGACGGGACCCCGTTCCTGCTGCCCGGCATGGGCGGGGTCACTCTCGGGGTACACCCGGGTGATCCGGCCACCGGCTATGCCGCCGACCATCTGGAGCCTGGCCTGTCGGTCCGGCACCGCGACGGCGGCGCCAATATGGCACTGCAGTTCCTGAGCTGCGTCGGCAACACCGTCACGGTCCGCACCGGGCCGGCCGCCGGTTTCATCGGGAAAGTCATCGGACAGCACGCGTACGTGCTGGTCGACCTGGCCGAGGAGGAGTTGGCCCAGGTCAGCACCGGCGACCAGGTCACCGTGGCGGCCCGCGGCCAGGGGCTCAAGCTGCTCGACCACCCGGCGGTGGTGGCCAAGAACCTCGACCCGGGGCTGCTCGACCGGCTGCCGGTGCGCACCCGCGACGACGGCCGGCTCGAGGTCGGCGTCGCCGCGCGGGTTCCGGCCATCGCGGTCGGCGCCGGCGCCGGGATGGTGTCGGAGTTCGCCAACACCGACCTGATGGGCGCGTACGCCGGTCAGGGCGACGACCTGTCGCTCGGGCTCGAGTCGCTCCGCATCGGCGACCTCGTCGTGCTGGAGGACAGCGACCACCGCTTCGGCCGGGGCTTCCGGCCCGGCTACCTGACCGTCGGGGTGATCAGCACCGGCCACTGCCGCCTGTTCGGGCACGGGCCCGGGCCGAGCAGCATCCTGTCCGGACCCGCCGACGCGTTCCACATCGTCGACGACCCCGACGCCTGCCTTGGAGGACTCCTGTGACCACCGTCGCGGTGAACCTGACCGGAGTGGTGGAGACACCCACCATGCCGGCCTCGCCCTACCTGATCGACGCCGACGGGCACCCATACGTGCCGGTCGGCGACAGTGGCGTGGTGCTCGGCGTACACGTGGGTGACGGGGTCTTCGACGTCGACGGCGACCACGTCGCGCCCGGCGTCACGCTGGCGCACGCCGACCAGGCGGCGCGGCACGCGTTGACCGCGTTCGCCTGCTTCGGCAACCGGGCGCTCGTGCGCGGCGGCGCGGCGGCCGGGGCCGAGGGCTTCGTGCTCGGCAAGCGTGGCGAGGAGGGTCGGGTCATCGTCGTGTTCCCGGACGACGTGCTGGCGCGGCTGGTGCCGGGCGACACGGTGGTCGTCCGCGGCTTCGGCCAGGGCGCCTCGATTCCGGGCGTCAGCCTGCTGAACGCCGACCCTTCAGCGCTCGACCTGCTACCACTGACGATCGGCGACGGTTCGGTGTCGGCGGTCGTGCGAGCGGTGCTGCCGTCCTCGTACGCCGGGAATGGGATCGGTCGTCCCGCCCAGATGTGGGACATCGACCTCCAGGTCACCCCGTCGACAGACCCCGGTCTGCGGCTCGGTGACCTGGTCGCGGTCGACGATCTCGACGTGCGGCACAACGCCGGCTACCGGCGCGGCTACCGCACGATCGGGCTGATCGTGCACGGTGGCAGCCCGCTGCCGGGGCACGGCCCGGGCCTGATGCCGATCCTGTGCGCGCCGGCGGAGAACCTGCCGGTGACCGTCACGGCCGACGCCTTGCCTATGCTCCGTCCCGACCACCTAAACTCCCGGCCATGAGCGATCCAGCGGCTGTCCTGCACAGATCCCTGCCGGAGAGCGTCTACCTGCTGCTGCGCCGGCGGATCCTCAACAACGACTTCGCGGCCGGGCAGCGGCTGATCGAGGCCACCATCGCCGAGGAACTCGGCGTCAGCCGCTCCACGGTCCGCGAGGCGTTGCGGCAACTCTCGGTCGAGGGCCTGGTCGACATCTCGCCGCGGCGGCACAGCATCGTCACCCGGATGGCGTACGAGGACATCCGGGACGCCTGCTATGCCAGATTCGTGCTGGAGGCCGGCGCCGCCCGCAGCGTCAACGAACGCTCCGACCTTCTGGTCGCGATGAAGAAGGTCGTCGCCCGGATGGGCGAGGCCGCCGCGTCCGGTGACGTGGCCCGCATGATCGACCTGGACACCGAGTTTCACGGCTGCATCATCGACGCTTCGGGCCGGCACCGGCTGGGCTCCCTGTGGCGGATGCTCGACGCCCAGATGGGCGCCCTGATGCGCTCGTCGATCGACCGGCAACACATCGCCTTGGACGAGGCGGTCCGCCGCCACCAACTGCTCGTCGACATCTTCGGCGTCGGCACGATCGACGAGATCGTGGCCGCGATGGAAGAGCACTATCTGGGCACGGTCGACGACATGGCCGAGGCCGGCGTCCTGACCCGGGATGCCGGGCGATAAGGGCGGTTTGCTCGCTGGGGACACAAGACAGAGACGCGGCCCACTATCGTCTGCGGTCTTGATCTACGTCTTTTGATCCCCACATAAGGAACGCCATGTCGCTGAGCTCTGCCCGCCGGCTGTTCGCCGGTGTCGCGGTGGCCGGCGCGTTCGTCGCCGCGACCGCGCTACCCGCCTATGCCGCCGCCGATTTCAAGGTGCAGGCGCATGACACGCTTGTCGCGCCGGACGGCACGACGATCGACTACGTCTACGTCGACACCAACTCCGAGAACGACGACAACCCCCAGCCGCCCGAGCACATCTCGCTCGTGATCGACTCCTCGGAGATCGGCGGGGCCTACGTTTCCGTGCTGGGTGCCAGCTTCGACTGGGACTGCGACGCCGAGACCGGCACCGTGATCCGGTGCGAGGCGCGCAACATCGACGAGACCGGGGCGTTCTTCAACTACCAGACGTTCGGCAAGTCCGACGCCGAACCCGGCAGCAAGGGCACCATCACGTTCACCGCCGAGGTCGACGGGGTCACGGCCAGCACGAAGTCGGTCGTGACGATCGGCGAGGGGGTCGACCTCGCCCTGCCCGAGACGGTCCCGGCGACCGCCGAGCCGGGCGCCATCGCCACCGCCAACCAGCCGGTCAGCAACATAGGCAAGTCCACCGTGCACAAGACGATCCTCAACCTGGCACCCGACTGGCGTACGCCCTACCGCGGTGACTTCTCGAACTGCATCACCTACGACGACTACTTCGTCGTGTGCACCTTCGACCAGGACCTCGAGCCCGGCCAGAGCTACCAGCTCTCGCAGCCGATCCCCTACGAGGTGGAAGCCGGCTCCCGCACCGGCGCGGTGTTCCACTCCTACTCGATGTGGCTCACCCAGGCCGACTGGGACATGATCGTCGACTCCTGGATCACCGACGGCATCAAGGCCAAGCCGGGCAAGGGCGAGCCGCTGCGCATCGTGCCGGTGGCCAACGCCCGCCGCGGCGTGCCGCAGACCGACGTCGACGGCTACAACAACTTCTCCTCCGTCGACATCAAGGTCGGCGGCGACAACCGGGCCGACGTGGCCGCGGTCGGCGCCACCGCCGCCGGTGCCGCCGGTGCGACCGTCACGGTGGCACCCGCCATCAAGAACCTCGGCCCGGCGTTCCTCGAGCAACTCGCCAACGAGGCCATCCCGCCGGTGGTGCGGATCAAGGTGCCGATCGGCACGACGGCCGTCGAGGTCGGCTACGAGTGCGCGCCCTATACCGAGGGCGGCACCTGGCCGGACTGGGAGGAGTTCGGCCAGCCCGGCGCGGCCGAATACGGCTGCCTCACCTTCGACGTCGACAAGGGCGCCGCGCAGGAGTTCTTCCTGTTGCTGCGGATCGACAAGGTGATCGCGGACGCGACCGGCGCGATCAGCGTCAACGTCGCCGAGGACCCCAACGCCGCTAACAACGTGGCCGAGATCGTGATCAACGGAACCGGCAGCGACGGCGGCACCGGTGGTGGCGACGGCGACGGCGGCGGGCTGCCCGTCACCGGCCCGCAGGCCACGCTGATCGCGTCGGTCGGCGTGCTGCTGCTCGGTGGCGGCGCGGCCGGCTTCGTGCTGGCCCGGCGACGCCGCACCCGCTTCGTCGCCTGACGCTGCTCGACACAAGGAACCCGCCGACACCGGTCGGCGGGTTCCTTCGTCGCGAGCCCGTGATTGCACCATGGCGCTACGCTCCGCGGCATGCGTGACGGTCTATGGGGTTACCGGCTGACGTGGCTGCTCACGTTCGGCGGCGGCGTCGTGCTGTGGGGTCTGCTCTTCGGGTGGGACCGCAATACGATTTTCGGCGGCGCGCTGGGCATGCTCGCCTGGATCCTGGTGGGCCTGCTCCTCGACCGCGGCACGGGGAGGCACGGCAAGGCGAGGCACGGCAAGGCGAGGCGCGCCGAGGTCGAGCGCGACGAGGAGATCGACTGGCTGGCACGCGGTTCGATCGAGGTCCGGCTCGCGGGGAGGAAGCAGCGCTACCTGGCCACCTTCACGCCGACCGCACCGGCCGTCGAGACCGCCGACCGCCACGAACGCCGCGTCCTGGAAACCATGCGCGCGGTCGGCATGCCGCCGGCTACCCTGGTCGCGCTGGACGCGGACGCCCCCGAGGAACTCGACCTCGTGGAGCTTCCGCGCCGCCTTTAAAGGAGTTGAGAAGATGCCCGGTCGCTCGCGCACGCGTTGACGTTCCAGGCCGTGTCCGGCCTGTCCGCATCGCGTGCTGCCCTGATCGGCGCGGCACGGCCTTACCCAAGGGGTCTTCGTGCCTGCCTCCTCCTCCGCCGTCCTCTGGCGTGATCCTGACTTCCGCCGGCTCTGGGTCGGTCAGACCGCATCGCAACTCGGCGAGCAGGCGACCCTGGTCGTCCTGCCGCTGATCGCCGTGCTCACGCTCGGTGCCCGGGCCGACCAGGTGGGGGCGCTTCGCGCGGTGGGCCAGGCGCCGCTGCTGCTGTTGCCGCTGTTCGTCGGCGCCTGGGTTGACCGCTGGCGCACCCGGACGGTGATGGTGCTGGCCGACCTCGGCCGGGCTCTGGCACTGACCGGCGCGGTCGTGGCCGCCTACTTCGGTGGTCTAGGCCTGCCGGCACTCCTGCTGGTCGCCTTCGTCGTCGGTGGCATGTCGGTGTTCTTCGACGTGGCATACCAGGCGTCGTTGGTCCGCTTCGTCCGCCGCGACCAGCTTGCGCGGGCCAACAGCGCGATCGAGGGCAGCCGCTCCGCGGCCCAGATCAGCGGACCCGCCCTCGGCGGCGCACTGGCATCGTCCCCGGTCGCTCCCGCTGCCACCGCGCTGTTCTTCGTGCTGTCGTTCCTCACGATCCGCCGGATCCGCCGCGACGAGCCGATCCCGCCGCACCGTCCACACCGGATCTGGCGGCAGATCCACGAGGGCGTCCGCTTCGTCGTCAGGGATCCCGCGCTGCGCACCGTGTGCCTCGCGTCGGCGGCCTTCCAGTTCAGCCTCGCCGCCACGATGACCGGCTACCTGCTGTTCCTGCCGCGCGACCTGCACCTGTCCGGCGCCGCCGTCGGCCTGGTGCTGGCGGCCACCGGCCCGGGCGCCCTGGTCGGCTCCCTGCTGGCGGCGCGCCTCCCGGGCCGCTTGGGCTACGGCCCGGTACTGGTGGGCGCGGCCGCCATCGGCGACGGGGCCATGCTGATCGTGCCCACCCTGCACGGCACGCCGGCGGTGACGGTTCCGTTGCTGGCGCTGGCGAATCTCGTTTTCGGCGCTGTCGGCCAACTCGTCAACGTGACGGTCATGGTGGTCCGGCAGGCGCTGACCCCGAACGACATGCAGGGCCGGGTCGCGGCGACGATCACGTTCGCCGGCATGGGTACGGCCCCGCTCGGCTCGCTGCTGGGAGGTGTGCTCGCGACGGAGTGGGGTTTGCGCACCAGCCTCGCCGTGACCGCCGCCGGCATGCTGCTCTCGCCCCTGCTGATGGCGCTGTCGCCACTCGCACGACTGGGAAAGGACCTGGGCTAGCGGGCCACGAGCGAGACCTCGAAGGAGTAGCGGTCCGCCCGGTACACATGGGAGCCGTACTCGATCGTCCGTCCAGCGTGGTCATACGCGGTGCGCTGCATGGTCAGCAGCGGTGCGCCGCGGCCCTCGCCGAGCAGCCGCGCCTCGGCCGCGGTGGCCCGCCGGGCGCCGATCGTCTGGTCGGCGATCCGCAGCTGGACACCGTATTCGCGCAGCACCTGGTAGAGACCGCGCTCGCCGAGTTGCGCCGCGGTCAGGCCGGACGCGACGCCGCGCGGCAGGTAGTTGTGCATCAGGGCCAACGGCTCGTTCTCGGCGAAGCGCAACCGCTCGATGGAGATCACTTCGGCGCCCGGCTCCAGGTGCAGTGCGGCCCGGATCAGCTCCGGCGCCGGGCCGACCGAGAAGGCGAGCACTTCCGTACGCGGCTCCCGGTGCGCCCGGCGCAGGTCGTCGTTGAGGCTGGTCAGCTCGACCTTGCGGCGCACCGCGCTGTGCATGATCTGGGTGCCGACTCCCCGCTTGCGCACCACCAGCCCCTTGTCGACCAGGGTCTGGATGGCCTGGCGCATGGTCGGCCGGGACAGGCCGAGCCGGTCGGCGAGGGTCACCTCGGTGTCCAGCCGCGAGCCGGCCGGCAGCCGCCCCGACTCGATGAGGTCTTCGAGGCTGGTCGCCACCTGGAAATAGAGCGGCACCGGGCTGAACCGGTCGATGGTGATCAGGCTGGCGATGCCGTCCACGTCGGACTCCTCGGGCGGTCGGGGCATTCATGATAGGGCTAGCGAAGACGATCATTCGAACGTCAGTATGTCCTAACAAATACTTGACAGGGGTTCGGCGGCGCGGCAAGACTCGCTGACATGCGCATCGGACTCATCGGTGCGGGACGCATCGGCGCCCTGCACGCCTCGACGCTGGATTCGTTGCCGTCTGTCACCGGCGTGGTGATCAGCGACGTCGACCAGGAGCGGGCCCGGGTGCTCGCCGACAAGGTCGGCGCGACGGCGGCGGAAACCACCGACGACCTGCTGGCCGCCGTCGACGGGCTGGTCATCGCCACCGACACGGCGACCCACCGCGAGCTGATCGAGCGGGCCGCGGCCGCCCGGCTGCCGGTGTTCTGCGAGAAGCCGGTCGCACCGGATGTCGCCGGCACGCTGTCGGCGCTGGCCGCCGTCCGCGCGGCCGGGGTGCCGCTGCAGGTCGGGTTCCAGCGCCGGCACGACGCCGGCATCGCGGCGGTCCGGGCGGCCGTCGCCGCCGGTGACCTCGGCACCCTGCACCTGGTGCGCTCGGCGACGCACGACCCCGCGCCGCCACCGGCCGGCTACGTGGCCACCTCCGGCGGGATCTTCCGCGACTGCGCGGTGCACGACTTCGACGCCGTCCGCTGGGTCACCGGGCGCGAGGTCGTCGAGGTGTCGGCGACCGGCGCCAACCGCGGCGAGGCGATCTTCGCAGCGGCCGGCGACGTCGACACCGCCGTCGCGACGCTCACCCTGGATGACGGCACGCTCGCGGTCTGCACCGCGACCCGCTACAACGGGGCCGGCTACGACGTCCGGCTGGAGGCGCACGGTTCCGCCGGTGCGCTGACCGCCGGGCTCGACGAGCACGCGCCGCTGCCGCCGATGGCCACCGGGCAGCCCTACGCCGGGTTCGGCGAGCGGTTCCGCGACGCGTACATCGCTGGGCTCCTCAGTTTCATCGACCTGGTCGCGGGCAGCGGGCCCAACACCTGCCCCGGCGAGGAAGCCCTGGCCGCGCTGCTCGTTGCCGAGGCGGCTGACCTGTCCCGCCGGGAGAATAGGCCGGTCAAGCTGATGGAGGTGGCGCCGTGATCCGGGTGGCCGGAGCACCGATCTCGTGGGGAGTCTGCGAGGTGCCCGGTTGGGGGCACTGCATGCCCGCCGACCGCGTGCTGGGGGAAATGTCCGCGCTGGGGCTGACCGCGACCGAACTCGGTCCCGACGGCTACCTGCCCGTCGACCCGGCCGAACGGGCCGAGTTGCTGGGCCGGCACCACCTCGAGGTGGCCGGCGGCTTCGTCCCGGTCGTCCTGCACGACCCCGGCCACGACCCGGTCCCGGGCGTCGTCCGGGCGCTCACCGCCTGGTCCGGCGTGCTCGTGCTGGCCGCCGCGACCGGCGCCGACGGTTACGACGCCCGGCCCGAACTCGACGCCGAGGGCTGGCGGACCCTGCTCACCAACCTCGACCGGATCGCCGCGGCGGCCGCCGACCGCGGCGTCACCGCCACCCTGCACCCGCACGTCGGCACGATGGTGGAGCGCACCGACGAGGTACGCCGGGTGCTCGACGGCTCGGCCATCGCGCTCTGCCTCGACACCGGGCACCTGCTCGCCGGCGGCACCGACCCGGCGGCGCTGGCCCGCGAGGTGCCCGGCAGGATCGCGCACGTCCACCTCAAAGACGTCGACGCGGCGTCGGCGGCCCGGGTGCGGGCCGGCGAGGTCAGCTACACCGACGCCGTCCGGGCCGGGATGTATCGGCCGCTGGGCGCCGGAGATGTCGACATCGCCGGAATCGTCGCGGCGCTGACCGCCGCCGGCTACGCCGGCTGGTATGTGTTGGAGCAGGACACGATGCTCGACGCGGAACCCGCCGCGGGCGAAGGGCCGGTCGCGGACGTCCGCCGGAGCCTGGAGCACCTGCGAGAGGTGGCGGCATGAGGGAGCTTGCGACCGAATCAATCGGCTCAGTAGGCGAGTCGTGCTCCACCGAGCGAAGCGAGGTCGCCGCATGACGCCGTTTGATGTGGTCGCGGTTGGGCGGCTCGGTGTCGACCTCTATCCCGAGCAGATCGGGGTGCCGCTCGCCGCGGTGCGTACGTTCGCCAAGTCGCTCGGCGGCACCGCGGCCAACGTCGCGGTCGCCGCGGCCCGGCACGGCCGGCGGGTGGCCCTGGTCAGCGGCACCGGCGCCGACCCGTTCGGCGAATACCTGCACGAAGAGCTGCGCGGCTACGGCGTCGACGACCGCTGGGTCTCGACGGTGCCCGACCTGCCGACCCCGGTCACGTTCTGCGAGATCTTCCCGCCGGACCGGTTCCCGATCTACTTCTACCGCTACCCGACCGCCCCCGACCTGCGGATCGACCCGGCCGACCTCGACCTCGACGCGCTGCGCGCGGCCGGCGTGCTCTGGCTGACCGGCACCGGCCTGTCCGCCGAGCCCAGCCGGTCGGCGCACCTGGCCGCGCTGCGCGCCCGCGAGCGGGCCCCGCTGACCATCCTCGACCTCGACTACCGGGCCCAGTTCTGGCCGGACGAGGCAGCGGCCGGCGCGGCCTTCCGCGCCGCGTTGCCGCTGGTCACGGTCGCGGTCGGCAACGCCGAGGAGTGCGCGGTCGCCACCGGCGAGCAGGATCCCGAGCGGGCCGCCGCGGCGTTGCTCGCGCAAGGGCTCGAGCTGGCCGTGGTCAAGCTCGGTGGCGAGGGCGTGCTCGGCGTGACCGCGACCGAGACGGTCCGGGTGCCGCCGGTGCCGGTCGACGTGGTCAACGGGCTCGGCGCTGGCGACGCCTTCGGTGGCGCGCTCTGCCACGGGCTGCTCGCCGGCTGGCCGCTCGCGCGGGTGCTCTCGTTCGCCAACGCGGCCGGCGCGCACGTCGCGGCCCGGCTCGCCTGCGCACCCGACATGCCGACATCCGAAGAGGTAGAGGAGCTGGTGACGGCGATGACGAACGATGCGTGACGACGCGCTGCGGGAGCTGGTCCGGACCCGCGCGGAGGAGCCGGAACGGCTCGCCGTGACGGCCGCCGCCCGGCGCCGCCGGCCGCTGCTGACCGCGCGCGGCCGGCTGATGCTGATCGCGGCCGACCACCCGGCCCGCGGCGCGTTCTCGGTCGGTGGCCGCCCGATGGCCATGGCCGACCGCATCGACCTGCTCGACCGGATGCTGCTCGCGCTGTCCCGCCCCGGCGTCGACGGGGTGCTGGGCACCCCGGACCTGATCGACGACCTGCTGTTGCTCGGCGCGCTGGACGACAAGGTGGTCATCGGCTCGATGAACCGCGGCGGGATCCCGGGCACGGCCTTCGAGATCGACGACCGGTTCACCGCCTACAGCGCCAACGCGCTGGTCGCCGGCAACCTCGACGGCGGCAAGATGCTGCTCCGGATCGACCCGACCGACAAGGCCAGCGCCGCGACCCTGGAGGGTTGCAGCAACGCGATCAACGAGCTCGCCGCCAACCGGCTGATGGCGATGGTCGAGCCCTTCTGGGTACGCCGCGACGAGGCCGGCCGGGCGATCAACGACCTGTCGCCCGACGCGGTGGTCCGGTCGATCGCGATCGCGCAGGGGCTCGGCACGACGTCCGCGTACACCTGGCTCAAGGTCCCGGTCGTGGCCGAGATGGAGCGGGTGCTGTCGGCCAGCACGCTGCCGGCGCTGCTGCTCGGCGGCGACCCGGGCGAGGCGCCCGAGGAGACCTACGCGTCGTGGCAGAAGGCACTGCGGCTGCCAACCGTGCGCGGCCTGGTGGTCGGCCGGACGCTGCTCTACCCGCCCGATGACGACGTGGCGGCCGCGGTCGACACGGCGGTGAGCCTGCTGTGAGCTGGTATCGCCCGCAGTGCGCCGAGGTCACCCCCGACGGCGATGGATGGCGGCACACCGGCCTGCGGATCGTCACGCTCGCGCCGGGGGAGTCGACCAGTTGGTCCACAACGGCCACCGAGGCGGTCGTCGTGCCGCTCGCGGGCGCTGCCGAGCTGACCTGTGACGGCGAGCCGGTCACCCTGCATGGCCGCCCCGACGTGTTCACCGCCGCCACCGACCTCTGCTACGTGCCGCCCGGCTCCCAGGTCACCCTCGGCAGCGCGGCCGGCGGTCGGTTCGCGGTCGCGTCCGCGGCGGCCGAGCCCGGCCTGCCGTTGCGCTACCGGCCGGCGCGCGAGGTGCCGGTCGAGGTGCGCGGGGCCGGCTCGGCGACCCGCCAGGTCAACAACCTCGCCGACGCTGAGTCGTTCCCCTGCCAGCAGCTGATCGTGGTCGAGGTGCTCACCCCCGGCGGCAACTGGTCCAGCTACCCGCCGCACAAGCACGACGAGCACCGGGCCGACGAGACGGAGCTCGAGGAGATCTACTACTTCGAGGTGGCCCGCGGCGGCGCCGGCTATCAGCGCGTCTACACCAGCGGCCCGGACCGGGAGATCGACGTGCTCGCCGAGGTGCGCAGCGGCGACGTGGTGCTGGTGCCGCACGGCTGGCACGGGCCGTCGATGGCGGCGCCCGGCTACGACCTCTACTACCTCAACGTGATGGCCGGGCCGGGTGACCGCGCATGGCGGTTCCGCGACGACCCCGCGCACGCCTGGATCCGCGACACCTGGGCGGACCAGCCGATCGACCCGCGCGTTCCGTTCTACGGGAGGCCCGCATGAGACTCACGGTGGCACAGGCCCTGGTCCGGTTCCTCGCCGCGCAGGAGACCGAACGCGACGGGCTGCGCCGGCGGTTCTTCGCCGGCTGTTTCGGCATCTTCGGCCACGGCAACCTGGCCGGCATGGGCCAAGCGCTGCGCGAGAACGCCGACCTGATGCCCTACCACCTGGCCCGCAACGAGCAGGCGATGGTGCACACCGCGGCGGCGTACGCCCGGATGACCAACCGGCTGGCCGCCTACGCCTGCACGACCTCGGTCGGGCCGGGCGCGACCAACATGATCACCGGTGCCGCCGGTGCGACAATCAACCGGCTGCCGGTGCTGCTGCTGCCCGGCGACACGTTCGCCACCCGGGTCGCCGATCCGGTGCTGCAACAGCTCGAGCTGCCTTATGCCGGTGACGTCTCGGTCAACGACTGCCTGCGGCCGGTGTCCCGCTACTTCGACCGGATCAACCGGCCCGAGCAGCTCGTCGAGGCGGCGCTGCGGGCGATGCGGGTGCTCACCGACCCGGTGGAGACCGGCGCGGTGACCCTGGCGCTGCCGCAGGACGTGCAGGCGGAGGCCTACGACTGGCCGGACGAGTTCTTGGAGCCCCGGGTCTGGCACGTGCCGC
>Ga0193743_1000267_pt1 | contig 41891 bp, 49 predicted proteins | sample L2c2metaG_FD_143038 | JGI IMG/M metagenome (GOLD analysis project Ga0193743, IMG submission 143038) | Soil microbial communities from a riparian zone of the East river system, Colorado, United States - L2c2 | ecosystem: Environmental > Terrestrial > Soil > Riparian zone | place: USA: East River... | reverse complement strand
GAATGGGCGCTGGATTGCTCAGTGCTTTGCAGAGTACAGATATCCCAACGTTCGAAACGCCATTCGTATTCTCAGTAGCCTGCAACAGTCACCTCTCGAAATTGAGACGAAGGATGGGCTCCTTGCGTCTCTTATCGTCCTCCCCGAAAACGATCAGTGGTGGAACGAACTCAAGGAGTGGATCAATTACACTCACACTTGGTCCATATCTGCCGCCACCTCCATTGGATGGGTTGTCATCGCATACATTTTCACCCTCGTCGACTCCTTCACTGCGGGAAGCATAACAAATTTCATCAACGCCAACGGCCAAGCCGTAGGTTCACTTTGGTTGTGGCTTCTTCCTATTGTCATAGGGTGGTTACAAATTTCCCCGAAGTGCGACTCGAAGCGTCTGAGCAGTGCCGTCGAACGCGCGAACAAGATAGCGTATTTTGCTACGGATGAGGGAGACGTTGTCCTCGTGAAGCATGCGAAAACCGAAGCACGAGCTATCAAACTCACCATCACGGAGGTAGACTACTTGCGTCGGGATGAGAAATGTACAGCACCGATCTACAACTATGCAAGATTCCTCCCTTGGGTGCAGGCGGTTGAGACGGTGTCTGCAGCTTTTGAGGCTGCGTCCGAGCGTTATCACAATCACCAATCGGTCAACCCTTTGAAGAAGTGGGTCATAGTGGAACAGGGCGATGAACCTCACGCAAGCAATCGCGTGGGCAACACAACGCAGGTCGAAGAATATTGTACGTCACAACACATTCGGGGACGTCGTAGTCGTTGGGGACCGAAAGTTCTGTCCAGGATTTTTGTTGCGTCCCTCCTTGCGTTAATGTTGCAATGGGGTACTACCGGAGCTGCAATTGTTGATGTCTGGTTTACGCCTACGAAAGGTGAGCAGAGCACAGCAATCCTCTCTTTTACTTTCCTTATTCGCTTTGCTCATCACTCTCACAGGACTCGGCTGCCGTTCAGCCGCATACCTTCTCTACGCAGTACTCTCCACCATCGTCTGGATGCTACTAGTCACCTCCAGCATCCTAACACACTACTACACTATCACGACTCCAGGGCCACGTGCCCTCCGCCACAATGGTCCCACCATCCATCGCTGGTCTATATGGGCAGCCAGAGACTTTTCAATTTTCTTTCGCTGTCTTGGGAAGGCCATTGCCGTTTTCAACTCAGTCTGGGTAGTCCTCTCGTGCGTGTTCCAGTTTGGCAACTTCTTCAACAGATGTTATTGCAATAGCAGCGTCTTCTCGTTGCGGGACCACGCGTATAATGTTATTTTGTTGGTGCTTGATGATATTTCGGGCATAAAGTCTGCCTGGATTGGAGGTGTGTGTCTGGCGGCTGGGAGTGCTGTCCTTTTCGTCCTCTTCGTCAATGTCTATATCAACCCACCTCTTCCTGAGTGATGACATGATCCATACTTTTCTTTGTCTGGAACGATTTACCTTTCTCTTATTTTTATTTTAAGTTGTCTCATCGTATGTGTGTAATTTGCAGCTGGAAAATATTTGGATAATTATGTAATTAACATTAAAATTTAATCAATAAAACCTTTGCCTTGCCTTTGCCGCGCTTTCTATCTACTGAGGTCCATCTTCTTGCTCCGAGAGTACAAATCGAAATCTCCGTGGCGGCCACAGCTTATAATATCCTGCTTATGACAGCACATATAGATTTCCATCTACCTTCAATTTACTTGTGAGCGATTCAGCAATTGTCAATTACCAATGAGGCCGGCGCTTAGGACTGATCGATGATCCTTTGATTCCAGAGGTTTCACACCTAGTATGGAATCTCACCTTCGCCATCTAATCCACCGTCACGGCCCTCTTTCTATATGCAGACCACCAACGATAATAATATGGCCCTTTTAGTTGGAATTTGGTTTTTGAGTCTAAGCTTGCCGCCAGACTAGTCACTTTCATTGATCGATTCAAGTGAGCTTATCGATATACACATTTCAACATATCTACTCAAGTGGCGGCACTTTGAGACTCAAGGGAACCGAATGAATCAGATGACCAACCCTTTTATCTGAGATTCATCGGTCACTGGCACCTTTCCATCCCTTACAATAGGTTAGACTATTAATTATTCCGTAACTACCGCAGCCGTCTGTATAAATGCATATGACGGCACTATCGAGGTTTTCCTTTTTTGTATTAGAATAACCACATTGAATGACTTTATCAAAAAATTTGGAAAAAAAAACTCCAAGTCGGCCTTCGGTTCTTGCCTTGAAGTCGGTTTTTTGTGCTCCTCAGCTGATAATATATCAAGAATGTATGTAAGAGCCTTCGAAACCGCTTTCTCCGAGTCGTCATTTAGAACATAGTTGGTTAGCGCATATATTCATAGTATACGATGACCATACTATTGTGACTCACCCTGTTCATCAGCCTTCCATTTTTTCTTCCCCTGAACAGGTGTAAGCAACTTCACAGCCTTAGCATTGCCATCCTCTCGACTAGGAGAGGAACCGTGATTCGGAGGTGGAGATGGAACTCCATGAAGCTTCAAGCCCGTATGTAATTTTGTCGTTGTTGTCTGAAAAGTGGTTCCAAACCTTGGCACCTTACTTGGTACGCTGTTTGCTAAAAATATTTCATTTTCCGAGCTACATCGACTTGCGGAAAAAGTTTTTTCCACATATGTGTTGATTGGGAGAACAGGTTTCCGAGTTCCTGGTTTTGATGCAAGAAATTGTTGATGCTGGTCAGAGTCTGAGTCAAGTAGCAGTGGGTTGTATTCCGCCATCCCACAGCGTGAGCCGGAAATTAGCAGGAATTGGAAGTTATGCGTAGAACCTCAGTTGAGCCAAGATAGCAAGTTTCCGTTCCCACAACTGGTGATTTATGGAGTACATCATCTTATAAGAACTCAGTACTCAGTACTCATCAATTATTGGTACGTTGAAATAATTGGGGTAGCATTTATGACATTGCTATACCGAAGAAGATTTCATCAAAGAAGATTCTATGCTTAATTGATACACATGCATTCCGTAACACCCATCTTATCTGTGTCGTCCGTAATCACTGCAGCAAACTCTTCTTGATCGGAAGACCCACCACTGGCATGACTGCGCAGCTGAACCTCGCAACAACTTTGGCACTGACGGCATTAGGGCAGCAGAGAAAAAGAGGCAAATCAAGCTGTCCTGGAGGGCCCACGACAACAAACGAAGGCGAGGCGCAAATGCATTCACCACTGCTGGTAATGAAACCACTTCCGAAGAGTTCGGATTTCGGGGAGATAGCAATGGAAGAAAAGCACAGGTTCTTCAGGTTCCAGTGGCATTACCCACACCAACCTAGACACTGAGTCACAGGATGGTCTGCGCCCGAGGTTCTGAACTGAACCGAATACAACTTTCAATTTCTGATGGGAGGCTTCCACTGCAATAAAGGTTTCGTAAAAAATGTTGTTGCTGCAATGAGAGTCAAGGAAAAATCCTCCCTTTACATTAATTGCTTTTCCTTTACAAGGTATGTTTTTTTTTGTGTCCACTTTTCTCATCGCTAAAATATTAGAATTGTTACAGGAGTTCATTGAATTGTCATTTTCAAAAACAAAATAGAAACTTATAGTTTGCCACAGGAGTGGGGTACTCTTCTAAATGAAGTTGACATTTGAATTCCTCGACAGAGTGATCGGAATATCTGAATTCGTTATGACAAGTGTTAATTATCGCGCGTATACAAAAATAGGCTTATCCAACTGTGGGCAGCCTTGTTGCTCATCAGATCTCAGATGTTCTGGTTTGTGATGACTGTACAGCTTTTGATGGTGTTTTCAAAGGACGAGGATCATTAATATTTTCTTGCGCAGGCTGTGAAAGCTTCGATGCCAGCACCTTCACATATAATATATAATGGCTTGCAAAGGTTGGATGTCTTCCCACATATCTGCATACATGCAATAGAATGAGTGGGTGGTTTCCGACTCTCTTCTGCCACTTGCTAACACGAGAGTTCATGTAGAATCTTTCCAGCAATTCGTTATATTTTTTCTCGCCGTCGCTCTCACCTTGTGGCCAGCCGCAGTCTTTGGGCAAGAAACAAACTTCAGTAACTGCCTTGCTAATGTGCAACACGGCTTGTACGGGTTTGGCATGGATATAGGTGGTACAGATAGTCATGGTCGCCCCGTAGATGTGTCCACGGCTGTGGGTATCACGTATAGCTTGTGCATCAAGGCGTGTGGGAGTGACCAGGAGCCTTTCAATTGGACCGTATTCTCGCAGCAGTTCAGCGCATGGCTGCTTCCCTGGCTTGCATTGGTATCCCAGCTCCCATTTGGCGCTAATGATAAGCTGGACAATCTAGAGTCTATGCTGCTGACTGTCGGTTCGCCGACATTGGCTGCATATTCGCTTGCACTAACTGTCTTGAATGGGCGCTGGATTGCCTAGCGCTTTTCAGAGTACAAATATCCCAACGTTCGAAACGCCATTCGCATTCTCAGTAGCCTGCAACAGTCACCTCTCAAAATTGAGACGAAGGATGGGCTTCTTGCGTCTCTTGTCGTCCTTCCTCAAAACGACGAATGGTGGAGCGAGCTCATTGTGTGGATCAATTACACTCACACCTGGTCTATATCTGCCGTCAATAACATTGCATGGGTTGTCGTTGCGTTCATCTTCACCCTCATTGACTCCTTCACAGGAGGCATAACACACTTCATCAACGCCAGCGGCCAAGCCGTAGGTTCACTTTGGTTGTGGCTTCTTCCTATTGTCATAGGGTGGTTACAAATCTCCCCGAAGTGCGACTCGACCTTTCTGAGCAGTACCGTTGAACGTGCGAACAAAATAGCTCATTTCGCCACGGATAAGGGAGGCGTTGTCCTCATGAAGCATGCAAAAAACGAAACACGAGCTATCGAGCTCACCATCACGGAGGAAGCTACTTGCGTCGGGATGAGAAATGTACAGCACCAATCTACAACTACGCAAGATTCCTCCCATTGGGTACGGGCAGTTGAGAAGGTGTCTATAGCTTTTGAGGCTGCATCTTATCGGTACCACAAACACGAGTCGGTCGACCCTTCCAAGGAGTGGGTGGAAGGTGATAAACCTCACGAAAGCAATCGTGTGGGTACCAAAGCGCAGGTCGAAAAATATTGTGTGCCACCATACCCTAGGCAACATGGTAATCGTTGGGGACCGGATGTTCTGTTCAGGATGTTTGTTGCGTCCTGTCCTTGCGTTAATGTTACAGTGGGGTACTGCTGGTGCTGCAGTTCTGAATGTCTGGTTTACGCCCACGAGAGGTGAGTAGAACACGACGATTCCCTCCTTTACCTTTCTTATTCACTTCTTTGATGATTGATCACTCTCACAGGGCTCGGCTGCCGTTCAGCCGCATACCTTCTCTACGCAGTACTCTCCACCATCGTCTGGATGCTACTAGTCATCTCCAGCATCCTAACCCACTACTACATCACGATTCCCGGCCCGCGTGCACGCGGCCGTAGTGGCTCCATCATCCATCGCAGGTCTACATGGGCAGCCAAGCACTTTTCAATTTTCTTTCGCTGTCTTGGGAAGGCCATCGCCGTTTTCAACTCAATCGGGGTAGTCCTCACGTGCATATTCCAGTTTGGCAACTTCTTCAACAGATGTTATTGCAATAGCAGCGTCTTCTGGTTGCGGGACCACGCATATGATGTTATTTCGTTGGTGTCTGATGATGTTTCGGAAATAAAGTTTGCCTGGATTGGAGGTGTGCGTCTGGCGGCTGGGAGTGCCGCCCTTTTTATCCTGTTTGTCAATATCTGCATGAACCCACCTCTTCCTGCCAATCGATCTCATAATTCATAAATCAACTCCCTTTTCTCTTATATTACAATGTTCCCAATGATGTATATGTATCGTCGAAGTTCCTTTCATCTGTCAGCAAAAAATATGTGGTTCTTACAAGACGGGTTGGGTGAGTACCAAAGTTACTGTTTGGCCTACACATTGTGTGCGTAGATAATCCTCCCAGCCATTCTTGCCAAACCAATGTATTGAATGAGCGACCTTCCTATATTCCTGTGACTCCACCCCCTCACTAGGCCTCACTACTCACACGTTGGATAGTAGTAACACATTTCAATACCATGGTTTCCGTAGTGGGTAATTGTCCTGTGATAACCGGTTCAAAAAAGTTTCTGTAACAGATAAAATGTTGGACACGTGTAATATAATCCAAAAGAGTGAGACCTCTTTGTTCGCGGAAAGAAGTATTGAATTGAAATGTCACGATGGCAAAGTTGGCAATGACGAGCATCAGCAGCCAGATTACTACCATTACTAGTAGGTCGATCAAAGAAGGCATATGTCGGTTTGAGCATCTCTCCACAGATTGTGAAAGGAACATCGAATTGGGGGGCATTCAGGCCGCGTTCTGAAAAACCAGAAGGGAAAGCGTCTCTCTAGCGAAATCATCGTTGAAACGTCTGGGGAGCTGATAGTGTAGGCAAATAGCTCATTCTTTGTCCAATCGCTTCCATATTTGGCAGATCACAAGAATTGGGCCATCGTTGCAGCTACATCATATTCATAACCAGATGTTAACTCACTAGAGGCGATGCGGGTGAACACAACATCGAGATTGGATATCCAACCTCGTGTATCCAACAGCGTGCTCTTTATCTCTTCCAACCTTCATGTTTCCCCCTTTGTTCCCGCTTATCCTAAGAAAGCTTCTGTAGCTCTTCAAATCCACGAACTAGATCCTTCACACTGTTTCCACTGCTCCGTCTGGGCTTCAGAATTGAGTTAGGCTCAATCATGGGGGGTGATGGAGCGGGGGGATGCAAATCTACCAATCGTCGAGGTGCTCTTATACGCGGTATATGCGAAATTGTCGAGCGTTGGGGTGCTGGATGCAAAACAACAAGTTCTTTCGGATGCTTGGGTTTTGAGAGAGGGGCACGAGCTGGCGTTATGACAGGGCCACGCGGCTTTGCGAGAATGTCATTTGGAGGGAGGGGAAGGCTAGGTTGAAGAGGATTTAGGGCCTTCCTAGTAGTAGAAGATAATTTCGGTAAGGTTGAGAGATATGAGAATAAAAAGCCCTGTACACGTCCCCCGATCGTCGTCGACAGGACGTCATAGGAATGCAGTGTGTCCTCCATTCCCCATTGTGGGAAGTTATCTTGTGCTTCTTGCCCTGGCAACAGAGTTGACCCTTGCTGGCTGGTGGTGATGGCTTCTTCGAGGAGATGCGAGTATATTGGTGCCAACAGTGGCGGAGGGATAATGGGCCCTTCTTGCTCTGACCTGAGATTTTTAGAGGCTAAATCATACATAACGGGTTGTTGCAAAGTAGATCCAGATTTTCGGGGTGGGGCGGCAGCAAGACGTCCAAGAGGGTTGAAGTCTGAAATTTGCATGCATGGCTCCCACTCTTTGGCTCCCAATACATTGCTGTTGCTGCCGACGGACAAAGGTGTGTATGGCGTAGTTGGCAGCACAACATGCCCCAACCCTTGTTTTTTCTGCAATGCGCGCGTTCTCGCCGAGAGGTTTTCCCTGACAGATACACAAGATGAGTGTCTGATGTACTATGAATAAATTAAATCACGAAAATACCTAGACCATATTTCCCCAAACTTTGTGACAGTCTCGAACTCGCCCTTTGAGGCCGCGAATTTGTCAACAACATCGTTGATGGATAATACGTCGACTGACGCCAACGGATTCTGTTTTTCGCCCACAAGCCTTGATGTAACTTCCAACATCTGGTCCATAAAGCAAGCATCGAAATGCTTCCCGTCCTCCCTGGTCCATTCCCGCTCGCCTACATCACTACCATAAACTTCGGCCTTCTGGTCAGCCATTCGCCTGTTGGCTGTCTGCGCTCTGTATTTCGCCGCTATCGGTATCTTGACTAGATCTCCTCCCGACAAAACTGACGACCTCTGACTGAAACTCCGCCGTGAACTATCCCTCACCTCAAGTCTTGCCTCCGGCAGCAACTCCGGCAGACCCAATGCTGGGCTTCCTGGAATAAAGACTTCATCACCAATCACCCCCATGCCCAAAGTTGAACGACGTCGACGACTGTTTGAGGCTTTGGCTACACCTGAACCAGAAACACCGCGCCTTCTAGATTCTTTAGCAAAGTCCCTAATATTGGAATGCAAACCTCGCCTTTGCTTGGCCTCTAGATGGCATTGTTTTACCTCGATATTGGTATAACAATCATCATCCTCCCCCTGTTCCGAGACAATGGCTTGCGTTGGATGATTTTTATTGAAAATTGCAGCTGGCGTGATTCCATGCTCTAGCCCTGTAGAATGCGAGGACGGACCAGCTTCTGGAGATGACCCGATGGAACGAAATACAGCAAGCTCAATGGCTGGAGCTGGCGAAAGCTGGCGACGAGGCTGAAGAGCAGGAATAGACACAGCTTGATTTCCATAAGTCGGATTCTCCGAAAATTGCACAGGTGCAAGATCAAGATTGTTGAATGGACTGGCAGGTTCTTCATCATCGTCAAATTCGACGGATATCTGGTAGAGTTCCCGTTCCTCCCTCTCTTTGTTCTCCTGCTGCTGTTGCTGAATGTCGGGCAGTAGGTCATGAGGTGGGTTGTGTGAGGGGATCAGCTCTGCGCTTGACTTTAAATGATCTTCTCCAGATGAGTTCAAACCCCTTCTGTCAGGGTGACGCTTAGCAACAAAGGACATATCTGCTGAATCGGCAACAATTCCCAATGACTGTTCAAATTCGACGGACATCTGCCTGGCTTCTTCCTCTTCTTCCTGTTCCTCCAGCTTTTCACGTCTTCTATATTCCTTCTCTGGCTGGTGTCCCACTTGCTGATATTCCTCCTCCTCCTCCCCCTCACATCCCTCTTCACTCTCCTCGTCCAAAAATGCCAACTTTGCCACCTCTTTCGGAAACGGACTGATTGGCCTGCCCCACTCCTCCATCCTCCCTCTCGTGGCACTACTCGGCGGATCCTGCTTTGTTCGTACAAGCATCATCTTCCAATGACCCGTAAATTCTCCTTCTCCCTCTTCTTTCCCTTCCATGACTCCAGGAGCGACACTTTGTCCCTGTCTATCCTCCTCATCACTATCACTCCAACCACCATTCGAACTCGGGGGAATGTCAAACAGCCTCACAGGCGATATACCAGCATCGTCTGGATCAAGCTGCATCATACTATCATCCGGAGATGTCTCGGGCGCAGCATTCTCATTGCGATTCCAGTCAAATACCCTCACTGCCTCCGCTTCATCCGTGGTCAATGGTGGTTCTAAAGATGAAGGCTGCAAATCCCAGTTCGAAGCACCACCTTCCTGCTCCGCCTGAGCCTGCACGGACATATCCCATCCCCTAGGTGGCATTGGCTCGGGCCCAGACTCGAGCTCAGGCGGACCCAACAATAACAATGGATCATCAGTTGGGCTTGGCGGTGGCATCGGCATACTCAAGTCAATATCTGGCAACTCTTGCTTTACTACAGTCACGATTGTCAATGTCGACCCTTTTTTTCTGCCTTTCACTGATTTGGAAGAAGCGGATGCCAATGCGGTCTTCGACGACTTGCTCATCGGTTTTGGTACCATAGGGCTTAAGAACACCTCTCTAGGCGGTGTGAATACATCCATGGGGGGCTCATATGGAGGGATGGGAGTAGCGCTCCTCCTAGAGGACCTCGCGCTTAGTAAAGTTCTCCTTAGGGCGGAACCTGAGGCCTTGGCCACAGGAAGAACCAAAGCAGGCAAGGGCAGATCGTTGATAAAATCAGGATTTTTCGCGTGCTGGTATTTGACTAAGACTCTTTTCGTTTTTGACCTGGATGGAGTATGCTGATCAGAAAAGTTGTCGTTGGAAACGAGGGAAGATCCCAATTGGCCATGTGTAGAGTGAAGCCGTCTTTGTTTACATGGCTTAGGGTTTGGAGTCCCTTCCATAAATTGTGGGGGGTAGTTCTCCTGGTACACATCCCTCGAGGACGAAGCCGTGGGTGCAGACTGAGTTCTTTTCCTCTTTGCTACAGTAATTATGCGCTTTGTAGAAGGATTGGCAGGAGACGCGCCAGTATTTGCCAGTAAAGAAGGCGTAAACTGCGCACTGAGTCTCTACAAGATCAAAATACGGAACATGATCAGTACCCCGTACCCAAAACAAAGGAGAAGTATATACCAGCTTCCTGAGCATCTCTTCCGGTGGTGGACTGATCAACTGCATCCTGGCAGTATCTACTGAGATTGAAAGGCGATCAGCGCTGTAGTTCCTGTCGTCTACCATCGGCGACAGTCTGTAACATCTGCCAAACACAACTGCAATATTTGTGCACGTGACCGTGCCACCACGCGTTTTTATGGCTCAGATTCAGAACAATTGTTCTGTGATAATAAGTACAGTGTTCAAACCAACTACTAGATTGCAGAAGACGAACAAGGGAAATAGGATATAGGAAAGCAAATGCAAATGCAAAACATAAATGATCATGAGATGTCGTCAAAAGTCATGCCAAGTCGTAAGGAGTACGTGAAATGATCGTAAAAAGCGAGTGTCGTTTGCGCATAAAGATAAAAATAATAAATATCACAAAAAAACAGATAAGCAGGCCCAACAAGACTTAAAACACTCATGAAGGTATAAATCCTGTGGAACTAGGGGGTCTTGAATTGGAAGGTGAGTTTGCGCATATGCTTCTACCCCGTGGACGTCCAAAACTGAAATCAACTGGTGATAGTCGCTTTGAGGCGATAGAAAGATCGTCTATGGACTGTCCAGAACGGACAAAAAAGTCGTCATCAGCTTCGTAAGGTGATGAAGACGCGTTGATCTACGCAAGGTCAGAACCCAATTCAAGTACAGGACATGTGAATGTTACACCAACCCATTGACCCAGGACATCTGCGATCCTGGCCGCCTCCTCTGGACTGAAATTTCCCTTGGAGTCCTTCTCCGAACGCAACCTCAGGAGCTCGCTCAAAGTCCGGTTCCCTTTATCGTCTTGAACACTGGCATTCTCGGTGTGAGTGTACCCTGAGGATTTGCCAGGTGTGTCTTCTACCGGAAACACGATAGAATTGCGTGGGGTTGTTGTAGGGGCATTTTCCTGAGCATCTGATAGCGAACGATCCCAGTCGTCCTCTGGGACTGAATTAAGAGAAAGAGACGAGAGCGAACGGTCCAGCGTTTCTGGCATGAGGGGTCGTATAATAGTTGTGACTAATGACCACAAATAAGTAAACAAAAAAAGCTGTGCACCCTCCGTTCACTCATCCCATGTCATATCCCAGTACTACCACAAAACCACAAAACCCACCATATTTACCCATGCAGCCACAGCCACCTTCAAATTGGGTACCACCCCCATTTCAAGGACCTCCTCCAATCCCCGCAGGCGTCGCTATTAATCCTCAACAATGGCAGGCTGGCTTTTGGCAGTACAATCCAGCCTACAATCACCAGCGTGCCCAGCAGCAGCAGCAGCAACAGCAACAGCAGCAACAACAACAACAATATGTCCCTTGGATACCGAGTCGACACTGGGGTGTTCAACAGCCCCAACGACAACCTCAGCAGCAACAGCAGCAACCCTCATCTCAGTCGTACAATCCCTACAAGCGAGTGCCACGTCCTCCAAGCGCTGAGTACCTTGCTTCACAGCTCTCAGATAACCCTCTTGGTCTATCAAATATGATTCCAGCGTGAGTTTCCCTTTCACTCGTCCCATCGTCTATCTAATCACCCCCCATCTTTCCCAGTGAGGAACTATATGAACAATCTCAACCAGCCCCAGAAGAAATCCACACACCTTGGATTTGGAACCCTGCAGAGCTTGCTTACGATAAAGACGAATCTACTACGCCTTCTCGTCCCACTCAACTGAAGCGTAGTTCCACAGATCCGGCCATCAGCCCATCTTCCCCAGGTGAAGATCAAGAGCCCGAATCTTTCACCTCAAAACGCGATCTTCAACCTACATTTTCTCCCAACATCATTCGCACACCTAAACACTATCGCAGGGATTCCTCTGTAACCCCATCGCCATCCCGATCTTCCGGTTTCGACTCCCAGCTTACTTCTCGCATGGCCCAGCTCAGTACCTGTCCAAACCCACTTTCTCGTCAATCTTCTGCCCCTTCTGCATTATATTCTACAGTCAGTTTCCCTCAGCCGCCTCAACCACCTATGCTAACGGATCACTTATCCGAGGAACCCGCCAGCATGCTAAGCCCACTTGTCATCGCTGCTCCCACACCTAATCACAATCCCCCCAACCCCCTCCATACTGTCCGTGATCACCATAGCTATCCTGGTGTTATCCAACAACCTCTTTCCACAATCCCTGAAATGCCCAATGCATCAAACAGCCGGGAATCTTCGGGACACACCCATCCTCACTCCAACACTCTCCCCACTCCACCTAAATCCCAAGGCTCTTTGACATATCTTGCATATCCACCCCCACCTCAGCTTCCACCGCCTCGCGATCGCGAAACGCGCGCCGGTTCGCGACACACTACAACAGTCTTCATTGACCCCCCTTCTCCAAGGTCACCTTCCCCACGAAGGCGTGCCCGTCCTTCCCCAACTCGTGCCTCACCCGTCCGACGAAGCAGTAATGACAGTCTCAACCTTACTCCACCGAATAAACATAGAGATTCCACTCCGCCTCCTATGACACCCGCCTCTCACCACGGCCATTCCCGCCGCAATATCTTCATCCCGCCGCCGACCCCTCCCCCAGCCTCATATGACATCCGCATTCGGCGCGGCTACTGGAACCGTCGTGGTGATCATCTCACCAAGGAAGGCTACCTCGTATATGCACCTGCCGACAGAGCTTATCCATCCGAGCTAATCTCATACCCTCCTGAGACAGAGGGTTATCAAGATGAGAAAGGGTCGTACACTAAATACGTCGCCAGGCCTGAATTGCCAGAAAGTCTGCCCAGGCATGGAAAACCACCCGAACATCCTTATGATGTGGTATGCGTCTCTTTTTGAAAGTAATATAAACAAACTAATGCAACCATTTTTTCAATTCTAGTTTGTCACCTATGACTACATGTAACCTGGCAAACCAACTGCAACCCCCGGCAGTGTATATCAATATCCGTCCTCAACCCCCATACAATGAGATCAAGAATTATCCATATACAAGGCAGCTGTCGCTTTTATTTTCATCCTTTCTCTGCGGCAAGGTGTTTGTCATCCTGCACTTCGCTTCGACTCTTATCAAGCAACATCCATTATACACCACCTTATATCCTCATGCTCATCATACCTACCATCCTCGATACCTCATCGCATTTCTAATCTATGCCGTCTCTTCCACCTTCCTTACTTCTCCTTCTTCCTCCAATTCCCTCTCCACTACATTCGGTTTTCACGGGGGATCATATCTCTATGCGGAGTCCGAGAATTCCAATCAATAGACTCTCGTTCATCTGTATTTCCTACATACATACCGCCTTCTCAGTTCTTGTAGCTCTATATATTTAATTCATCAGGTTTTTGACTTTCGTGAATTAAGTGATGCTTATATGGAACTAACCTGTGAACCGGAAGCAAATGCAATGAATTCGCTCTTGTTCACTCTTACAGCCCCGCACAAGGATTGACCTATGGTCCATCCACTCAGCACTTGCTCTTGCAACTGAGATCTCTGGAACAGAGTATTGAATGAGGCATGGCAATCAAACAAACCAGCGCACCTTCGCCCTATAAATATTCATTCGAGGCCCAATACAACGCCCAAAGAGGTGGCACCTGTCCGACCATTCGTGCCATTCGGCGTAACAAAACCAGATGCACCTACGCCGTAAAAGAATGTAAATAGCGTTCAGTGTCTGTCTGTTGTAGATAATACCAGCTATACCTTAATCTCATTTTCCCTGCGTAGCCATTCTTCCACACATCTCGCTCTACTTCAAACCACTTCAGCAGCACATCTCTGCCTTGTGGAGAGTGTGCTACTCCCAGAGATCTACTATGCCCTCTACAGGGAAGGATGCTATACTGCAACCTGCCTCGACATCATCAAAGTTTTCTCTGGATAAATCATTGATTGAGCAAGCGAGACGATCCAACACCATCCTAGGCAAACGTTCACTTCCCGGAGACTTTGTTGTCGCTACAAATGGTTGGGATGCTGTCAAAGTATCCAAATAGCTTTTGACTGACAAACGGTGACTATGACTGGAATATTTTGTGAAAAATACTATCATAAATGCTTTTTGTAACCCGTCAGTTTGTTAAATCTAAATTTTTCATTTTATTTGTCGCTTTGGATGCTGGCGAAATATGTATGCGCCCGGACAGTGGGTCTTTGACATTTACATTCGCCTTGGCTACCCAGCGACCTGTAGCTTGTACTTGCTCATTAGTAACCGCTCCGTGCCACCAGCGAACGGTAGGGTGGGGTTTATGATTTACATAAGATAAGATAATAATCCATCTAGAATCTTCATTTATCCTTGACCTTCTTCACTCCCATACGCATTACTTTTATGCTTCGGCGTAAAGCTCCATGTCTCGGGAGCAGGGCCCAAAAACATTTCAGAAATCTTCACCCAATCTTGGCTATCACCACTCGCGAGCAGCGTTTCTGTCGGAAAAGAAAAGAGACATTCAGGCCTTCGAAGCACTATGCAGCTTTCGCGATGTGAATGAAGACTGACCTAACTCATTCCGGCCACGGAAGGCTGGCGCTCGATCGTTGATTCTCCCAGGCAGTCGTTCGAGGAGCCCGATAGGCACATATCGGTATTGGAAGGATAGAGCCTCACATAGGTACCGTCTGGTTGCGTTTACGCCAGTCGTATCAGAGCCAAAGTGACTGGGGAAGATATTGATCAGGTTAGATACTTGAGATGTGTGATATGAAGGCAGACATACTTGAGTCCATGCTCTGCATACTGTGAGTCCAAGGCGGTCAGTGTTTGGATTACGTGCCTAGAACGAACAGAGCCGTACCTTACTCGCAAATTCTAACCGTTCACGTGCACTGATATCCCACTCTCTTCGTTCTTTGATCTCTGTGAATATCCAAGGTTTAATCAAGGCTCCTCGTCCTATCATGATCCCGTCTACACCGGTGGTTTCGACATTTGTCCAGTAATCCTGTGACGAGAAACAATCACCGCCACCGAAGATGGGTACTGGAGGTACTGGAATGTGTCCGTTATTTTCTGTTAGATTGCAGTGCAGTAAATAGAAAATCTGGCAACGAAAACTTACAGTTTTCATCTGCCTCTCGTGCCCTGACGGCCTGCACGCACTGCTTGATGTATTCCCAATCGGCGAGTCGCGTGTACCGCTGTTGTCTTGTTCGTCCATGGAGCTAAACCATAAGTAAATTGATGTAGACGTCAAAATGAAAGTTTAGCCAACCGTGATACATCCCACGTTCCATTCCGTCGACAGTCGTGGCATCAGCTTATGTGCCGTATTCTTCCCATCCTTTACTCCAGTCCTCAGTTTGACGGTCATCGGAATCTCGCCCAGAGCTTTATTCATTCCGATCAATATCTTGCCCAATTTTCCAACGGTATCCAGTACTAGATATAAATAATATTAAAGTCAGCCTAAAAACAAACAAGGTATTCTCCAAACAGCAAAAAGAGGTCACCACGTACAGGCAGATCCACTCCCAGTTTTGAATACCAGATCAATAGGACAACCACAATTGAGATCCACGAAATCTACGTTGCCTCCACATTCTTTTGCTATGACTTCTGCGGTAGGAACGAGATTTGCGGGTTTGTTTCCTGCCACTTGGATCCCGAAGATTGACTCGGATGGATGCCGACGCACCAGAGACCATTCTTCTTTTGAGCCTGCAAGGAAAGAGGTGGCGAGACCCACTGAACAGAACAAATGCAAATGTTCCATATCGATGGTTAAAAATAGTTGAAGATAGGACTTACTTTCGCCACAAGTAATATCCGCTCCCAAATCTACGCAGAGGCGACGGAAAGGCTGTAAATAATATATAGTTAAGTCATCAAGACACCTTCAAACATGTAGATAAAAACTTACAAGATTTCCAACCGTCGTCAATGGGGCGAGGTCTATTCGCAAGACACAGGTATTTAGATGAAAATTTCGCAAGTCGATTCAACGTACAAGTCTTTCCAGCCCATTGCAGTCTCTTTTTCTCTGAGAATCGAACAGGCATGTCGGGTGTGTCCACTTGACTCAACGGACCACTCAGCTCTCCAGTCCGTGTTTCAACGATAACATTAACGGCGAAGTTGGGTTTCAATGTACCGGAACCTGCATCAACAGCGTCCATTTTGACATCGTTCGTCTGCTGCTCTGGTTCAGCAATAATCACTGATTCACCAGTAGGAACGATGGTGGGTTTATTATCGGCTTCCGCATTTTCGATTGCTAGGTTACGAAGATATTCATCTGCAATAGGAAATGGGTACTGGTATTTATTAGAAAATTTCAAAGGAGAGGGACTTGCGGATACCTTTCTTGAACGCAACATTTTTTGAATCTCTGGACCCACAAAATTTACTTCTTGAGCCGTCAGAACCGCTCGCGCCTTCTTGTCTTCATCCGCTGCTAGACTAAGTTCTCCTGACTCCGATATCTGGATGTGACCTCCAAGGAAACGACATTTGAAGCCATATCTAATAGGGATGGTTGAATTAGAGTAAGTAATTGCAAGTCCACCATTAATGCTTACCTGCACTCTCCTGTCGCAGCGAATACAGGACAGACAGTGTTTGAATCAATAGATGGATTTACTGGCTGAAAGTGAGCTAGTGTTACGGGGTCTGGCGCGAAGGGAGGAGAATCGGACAACTGAGATAATTCTGGAATGTGTAAATCGTGTGCTTTTGCTGCAAGATATGCAGGAATGTCATGCGTGAACCGACATCTGAACAAGAGAATTTGAACGGTTTGTTTCAACAATATAGAAAAAACTCGCACCCCTCACCGAACTCACATACCGAACCATTGGCAACTTTCCAACAAAGATCCAGCTCATCTCTGACTTTGCCGAACTTGCGTCCTTTGTTCGCACCCCGTTGGGCCTTTTTCTGCTCTTTCGTTAGTTTACCACGGGAGGGGCCTCTTGCATCTCTTGCATCTACGTCTCGTCCGTCTCGATGTGGCTGTCCGCGAGAATGAGATGTAGCTCCTTCAGCAGCATCATCGTCAGCAGCATATTGACGTTTAGTTGAGATCAGAAATCTGTGGCCCTCTATTAGCTTCTTTTTATTCCAGTTCGATTTAACCAAAAATTACTCTTGTTTTATTGGGGCTGTACCAGCTGGGTATGCCACCGGCTTTGGGACAACTGCGATGTAGTCCATGTTCAGGTTCAAGATCAGCTGTGAATTCAAGAAACAATTTTTTTATCAGATATGCCCTACCACCAATGGTCCTATATGAAGAAATCCATTCTGAACATGCCTCAGGCTCAGCATTCAAAAGTATATAGCTTCGTTTGCAGAGCGTGAGTTACCGTGCTGCAGCCTCTTTCATCAATCGTCCTGCCTTGGTCAAGGCCGGACCTTTCAATATCTTCCACTTGATACCAATCTCCTTCTCAGCAAAGACTGTAGTTCCACAACCCCTCGTCGACCTCGTCCCTGCAATGTACATATCGCTCAGCCAATTATCTGGATGGGCTGAGAACAACGCTACGAGACCACTGGATTCCTTGCTCATTGATTGAGTCTGAAGAGACCCTCTTTCCTTTCCTATTGGCCTATAGCGCGGTCGTATTGCCCATTTGATGTCACCGATGCGAATTGAATTTGTGAATAATATGTTAAGTAAGAAACCAGAAGAAAATTGATATCATAGTGCCGAGATACAAAAAAATGTAAACTCAAACCTCCAATTCGTCTCCAAACGGATCCCAAACTTCTCCTTCCTTCAAAATGGGCTTGACCCATTTTTCCTCCTTGTCATCTCTGCCGTCATCTCCTGCCAGTTGATCTACCTCATTCTTCTGTTCCTCATCCGGACTCACGCTTTCATCTCGCGCACACAACCACGCCTGGCGTTTCATCTTCTCCATCCTTTTCTGCACACGTTCTATACGCCGGCGATGCGTACGTTCCTTGGGAGGCGCAGGCGTGTACGTGTATTTGGTGTTTGGGTAATGCTGTTCAAGATCGAATGCTTCTACGTCAGGGAAGATGGATCCAGCTAGACTTGGAGTCGATGAGGAGGAGCGGAATAAGAAGTCACGAGAGGGAGAGGATGTTGGTGGGAAAGGGGAGGAAGGGGCTTGGGATGAAGATGAGGAGGAATAACGGTGTGTTAGACCTGGGCTGGATGAAAGCAGTAGTTCTAGTTTTAGAGCTTCTTCGTCTTCGTCAAACTCGTCTTCTTCCGTTCCTTGTTTCTCGGGGGACTCGTTATCCTGCGATACGATATCGTCGTCATCGATATCGAATGGGTCTATCACAAGCTTGTCATCTTCAATGACCAGATCAATATCGCTGGCTGGGTGACCCATGTATTTGAGGAGGTAGTTGCCAAAAGCGTGTGCGGGTTCATTCCATTTGTCGGGATCGAGCTCCGCGTTAGGGTCCTCAAGCGTCACATCTTCTTGTTCGTCCTCGTCTTCTTCTTGACCTTCAAGATCCGAGTCTTCAACCAAGACGTTTCCATGCTCAAGTCCTGGCTTCCCGGATTGGTAAAAAGGGTGGGAAAAGTTGAACGCCTTATTCGTGTCGACTTCAATATCGGTATCTCCATCTGCATCTGTGTCTGTTAGCTCTTGCTTTGCTGTCACTGTCAGTGCCGGCGTTGGCTTTGTAGACCGCAGAACGCGTTTTGGCGGCGAGAGCGTTTTGGTGACATCTAATTTCGAAAATATCGGACGTGGTAAAGGAGGAGGAGAGAGATGGACGCGTCCTTTAGCGTTGAAGACATAGGGCATCTTCGAGGAGCCTCTCCGTCGAGGTAGCTTCGTATTGTTAACGGTTATATGAACCTGCGTGGAGCGAGAGTGATGCTGCGATCGTCGGGAAATAAATTAGATGGGATGGGATAGTCAATGCTTTGTTGAACGTACATAGATAAGGCCTCGGTGTGTATCGAGACCTCCTGGCCAGACATGACCAAGGGTATAATCCTCCTCATCTTCCCACTTCCAGCCGTCTTGTTCTTCTTCTGCACCTTCTTCATCTCCATCTTCGTTAACTTCCTCTCTATCTTCCTCGGAGTCGTCTAACTCGTCATCTTCGGAATCATTCCCGTAGCCGTACTGCGAGCGCCACCGACATGGATCGTGAACATTAGAGAGTTTAACGGTTGTATGTCCCGATCTTATCTGCCCAGGTTTGTAGAGGGGACTATACATTGTGACCTTTGATTTGACCTCGAAGAGATGATCATCGTTTGCACCATTTATAGCGTCATTTCTGTGATGGCTTGCTGGGGAGTTAAACAGAAAAGCGATCAAGCACTTGAGATGCACTAAGGTATAGTTTAGGGGGACCTGAACGATGCGGTAGACACCGCCCTGTCTTGGGCTGATGCTTGGGGCGCGTCGCACGAATTGGAAACGAAGGGCGATATGTTTACTAAAAGAGGAGGTTGGAGGAAGCCTTTGCATCAGCCTCCGTGTCCTCTTTCTTCCGAATGGATTCGAAGGTGAATCTGAAGGTCGTAGAGGGTATGGCGTATACGGTGTTCGTGGTGTCGCGAATGTGTTTCTGCCGTAACTTGGACTACTGGAAGAGAGTGCTGGTGTTTGTGGAAAATAGGCGCATCTTGGGCGCTTAGAAGGCGATTGAGGCTCTTCTGAAGCTCTCCGTTTCCTGTCCATCTTCAGAAAGAGTTGAGGAGGAGGAGGGTCAACAGTTAAACGTTAAATATTAAACAATTCTCATTAGGTCACGTGATCGCGTTTCGACGCCGCCACAGGCAGGCGGCTTACATAGCGGCTTTTATCCTTTGCCAGACGACAACCACTTTCGCTCGCATTGAAGTCCAGAAATCGTTGGGTGACCTTGTCAGGATGATGCATCTTAATTTGTGGATTACATATCGAGTGCACTAGTACGGATGTATGAACTATATATTTCGTTTATTTTTGGCTGAATAGTAATTCCAAATATGTCTTCCTTTTCTACCCTTACAAGGTTCCTTCCCCAGGCTCGCTCAGTTCTCGTCGTTCAACAACATGCCTGGTCCTGGTAGTCGTGGAAAAACAAGAACAAAAAACAAATCTAAGACCACTACCGCCGCCTCCGCCGCTACTTCCTCTTCTTCGACTACCACTACATCCTATATCGTCGAAATTGATAATGCAGAAGGATGGAATGTCATAGTTGCCATCCTTTGCGATTACTTTGAGCTTCCGGGTAACAAAACCTATTTATCATATCCTCGTTCTTTTTTTATCAACAAACAAAAAAAATTCATTCCTTTCTTTTAGATCTGACGTCTCGCAGTGGTCTCAAAAAGATTCATGCAAACTTCGAGGGCATCTGCAGGCGCATCGACAAGGTGTATCAAGCCAATCTGAACAATGAAAAGATCCGAGGTGGTATCATCAGTCTCTACGCCAAAATGTGCGTCGATTCGATCTTGCGCAACAAACTTTTTGATGAAGGTACGTTCCGAAAGCTTTTGGCCTTCTTTAATCGAGCTCTCATTTACACTTTCTAGGTCTCTTGGAAAAACTGATGCCGCTTCTTAACATCGATTCCACCCGTCATATTGCCCTGCGTGCTCTGGCGACTGTTACCCATCATGGAGGACTCTCTGTCCGCATGGAAATTGCCAAACAAGCCACTGTCTTGACGAAACTCATCCGAGACTTCCCTGATGATCCCAAGATTGCTGAACTTGGCGTCACCACAATTGCCCATTCTGTGACTAGCGTCGTCGAAGGAGGAGCGACCCCTGCTAACCTAAGGATCCTGAAGATGCTGGATATTGTCGATATCCTCAGGACTGTGATAGAAACAGTGAAGAAACCGTATAGGCATCCACGGGCTATTATCGAGCATGGAGTGGAAGTCGTGGCAATGGCGACTATGCATTGTGCTGATGCGTTCAAGACATACCCTGGTGCTATACAATTTTTGGTCGCGGGTTTGAGGAGCCAGGATTGGGTCTGCCGGTGTACATGTCTTGGAGGGATTATACGTCTGCATCGCCTAGAAGCAGAGGACGATCAACGGATGCTTGATCCTAACCGATTCATGGGTGCACTGATGAGAGGCGTACCATCACATTTGGGAGACATCATGATGAGCTATGGACCGACTCGATGCGAAATTTACATGACGCTCACCTGTTCGAAAGATTTCCAGAATGCCATGATGGTATGCGCCCAAGACAAGAACTTGTACTCCCTTGGATTGAAGCTCGCCGCTTTGATTTTGAAGACGGAGTTCTCGATTGGAGATGGGATGTTCGAGGTCGAGGATCCTGTTACGAGGGAGAGGTCCTTCGATGATATGGGCCTACCTTTCAAGACATACGCGGAGTCGTTGCCGCATTGCGCTCGTGTTATTAGGGGGAAGAATAAATTCGAAGAGCTGGATCTAGCGGATATCTTGGACATCAAATATCTCGTGATGAAACAGCGTCTTCCAGAAGCTATAAGTTTAGCAAAGAAATCACTGCAACGAAACCCCAAACAAGCGTATTTCTACTATGCGATCACCTTGTCGGCGGATAATGTACAAGGCTTGAGGGCTGCCAAGCAGGGTATGAAATGCAAGACGATTACGCCGTTCGTCAGATTCCAGATGATGCAGCGGGCGGTTGAGCATGCTGGTGATATGGGGATCAAGATATTACAGGACACACCTGATGCGGGGAATGACAAATGGGAGGAAGGCATCGCATTTTTAATGAGCGCTTTGGAGGATGCCAAGATCTATATCGAGCAAGCCCCTCCTGATAACAGACATATGAAGAACGTGTCTTATTGGTTTATTCTACTCTCAGTGGCCATCAAAGATAACCTGGGTCCGGATTTACATGAAATACAGGTGGGTTTCATATTTTTTATGCGTTTCAAGTTGATTGCCTTGATTGCTCAAATTTTTTTTTTACACTCCACTAGGATGCCATAACTAAACTTGGTTTCGCCGATCAATTTAGCGAGTTTACTGGTATCACACCTCCTAAAACCGTTCTTCGTCTGGCTCAACAAACCGTGGTCAAGCATTATTCAGCTGCTGTCCAGGAGTTTTCGAAGGTTTATCTTGAGTTGGATAAAGTGAAGACTAAGAATGCGCCGATGGTGGATCATGAGAAATTGGAAGATGACCTGGAGACTTGGTTGAACGATGTGCATTTGGAGGATGGTACTATTGAGCAGACCCTCCGTTGCGGGTCCGAGCAAAAGCTCAAAATTAATTTTGAGCACGTCACGCTTTATAGGTGTTCCTGGTGTGGCAATCCATCAGCTATGTTAAGAAAATGTGGGTTTGGTTGCTAAGGTTTATATTTAATTTGTGCTGACATTATTCTCAGGCAGCGGATGTTCAAAGACGAGGTAAGAACCATTTGAGGTCTTTACGGGTAGAAATTTCTGATTCCTGATTATTATTTTTCTGGCAGATACTGCGATAGTAATTGTCAAAAATCGCACTGGATCGACCACAAGAAAGTTTGCAAAACGTGAATTAGAGTTGGATGATTCAATGCGGAGAGACCTGTACGTACTACCTAAATTGATTTACGGCGCGAATATTCAACCATAGTTTCAGCATGGTTTATCCTTGTCCACGTGTATTACCTTTCTGTCTTTGTATCATCTCTCTCAGGATAAAGTAGTAGTCAAGCTCCTATTGTAAAGTAAAGATAGACATCTCAAACGCATGTAATTATAATAACCTTGTATAGGTATAGTCAACAGTTTAACATCTTGACGTTACATACATACATACATACGAGATTTGGGGGTTTGACTTGAAACTTGAGCTTGAAGCTTTGAAGCTTGAAGCTTGATGTTTGAAATCTGAAACTTTGAAAGGTTTGAACCCTTCGCTTCAACAGTACACAAATTTTGTTACGTAATTGTGGGTCGTCGTCCTCGTCGTCGTCTGCCCTCGTTGAGCACTCTGTCTCTCTCTCTCTTTATGTATATATATTTATACAGGACAGCGGGTTTTAAAGGATCCTTAACCTGTTACACATCAGCGGGATCGAGTGTCCTTGATGTGTATTGGTGGCCCACCTCCTTCTTATTGGCCAACCCGGGTAATAAAAACCCTTTGCTTAGAGAGATTCTTATCGATTAAAAGATTTGGGTGGTTCGGTCTGTTCGGAGGAATGACCTCAGTTACAAGTTTCAATGTTATTGGATACTGTACTGTCTCCTTGGAAACCTCGCGCTGCGATGGCCGTGTTACTTACGATTCCGTTTAGTAATCCCACTCCACAATAATTGCACATGGGTTACAACTGTAATGGGACAACTGTGAGTTTCCGGATCCTACTTGTGATATAACTCATGATTTCGTCTATCTGCTCTAGGCTTCGTCAGTATCACGCTGGGCTTGGCAGACTCGGTTGTGCACTAGCAACAGGTCTCAATTTCGTCCTCTTTTCAATTTATGCGAAGCCTGGTAGGAGGTACTCCTGTCGACGCGGACATAACTTTAAGAAAGCGGCATCTGACGTTTTGGTGGAATAGGAATCTTGTGCATATCTTCGTCAGCCTATCTACAAATACTAAAACATCATCTCCTGTCGCCGCAATTTGAAGTAACGTGCGATGGTCGGTCTTCCTGTGGTCGCGCTGGGATTTTTTCGCGAGGCTGTGCCCAGATTGGACTGGCACCATGACAGCATGCGATCTATGAGATCTCATGCGAGCTGAAGGATCGCAGGCGACAGGTAAATCCACCGGACATCAGCAGACATGGTCAGCGTGAGAATGGAGAATGGGAGAAGATATTCAAAATGAAGATATTTGTCTCTCAGTTGGGGTGAGAGGAATCTTTGGCTCCCTTCCAAAAGATTTGGGCGTTTACAATCAGGGAAGGCAGTCGAGGTGATACAGCGCAATCGCTTCAAGGACATGATTGCGTTTGGGGTCAAAGTGTTTTTCTTCGTCTCGTCCTCCACCGGTATGGTCATGAAGCCCTTCATCGTCAATCATTAAATTAACTACTTTTCCCTCACAGGCTTGCTCTGCTCTTGGATCGTTCTGTATGCTTTTGGACGCGTCGTTGGTCAACAATGGGCTCCTATGACGTACGCTGTGGGGAATACAGTATTGCAGGTGATATTCTGTCTTGGTGCGTATCCTTTTCCTTTCAACCAAGCCAATACTCATCCATCCTCGCAGGTATGATCTATAAAATGGATCCCTTTCTTATGCCCAGGTCTTTCTGCATTGGTTTGTCTTGTGACTGTGAAGACTCGAGACTTTGGTTGATGTCCTAATGATAGCCCAGACTATCTTTATTTCTGTGGGAGCGTACATGATGACGGGCGCTGCGGGGGCCATCTCTTTGGCAACAAGTTTTGCTGTCTTGAAGCCTAAAACATGGGGAGACGGCGGGAGGTACGCCAACTATACTGATCTTTGATATATGCATTGACTAGTTTATAGGAGCCTGAAATGGCGTTCAATCTATTTTGTCCCGACAGTTGTTTTTCCAGTTGTTGCCACCATTATCCACACCGTTTTCGTTTTCAAATTTGATTCAGTGCACCCTACAGACGACCTCCACTGCGACTCGTCGCGTCCTGAATGGTAGTAATGCTCCTACACTATCTACGTTTGATCACTTACTTTGTTTCGACTGGCAGGGTTCGCTTCTTGAGTTACGCCGGTCTCCCATTTGTACCCGGCTTACCATCGCTATATCTCTCCATAAAATCCGTCCGCATTGTATACAAAACGCACCGGCATCTCCAACGGTCACACTCCGACAGTATCGGGGGTTTCTCACAATTTGGAATGGTCTCTCAGAAGACAGACTTTCAAAACTCAACTCTTACCACATCAACGGTGCAGGTTCCCGCCGACTCTGTGAGTCGAGAGCAGATTGTACCAGCGATCTCGAGTCCGGCATTGGCCTCTCGACAATTCCATCTTCCCTTTAAGACGATTAGGGAACACCGTGAACCTTATCTTCCTGCTCAAGCTCAGGAAACCGAGATCGATGATCGAGATTCGACTATATCGATGTCGTTCCCAGCCTTTACAGGCCCAGGCCACATGGTTGGCTTGACTAGCAAGGGGGACCGACCGACTGCCCAGCAGGCGGAGATCCATGGTACAGAAAGGCCACAAAGTTCAACCCTCCCAGAGTTTTCTAGATCTCGTATCAACTACTCTGTGACGAGCAAAGAATGGACACCTGATAAAGATGGCGCCGATTCAGATTTTGAATATTCAAGAGGGGATTTTACCATGACCGATGGATCTCATTGTATGAGTGGTAAATATTATCATTCCCTTTTTGATGGGATTAATCTGATTTTGGCCTTGTGTTGGTTGTAGGGATGCATTCAAAACCACGCCGACCGCCTAACCTCGCACCCGCTGTGTGGAGAATTATAATATTTCAAGTGTGAGTTACATTTTTTGTTTCGTGATTTAGCTTGAACCGATGTTCGATCTTTTAGTGCTTTTGTTTCTGTACAATTTCTTACATGCATTTCAACCGTGATCGATGTAGCGACTCGCCGTCCTACTCCTACGCCGTTTGGAACGCAACATATTGCTTTGCTGTTGGCAGCATGGGGTCCAGTTGTCGTCTTTGGTATGTTTCGTTTTGGATTTCTGCCACATCCATGGAATTCATCATCCTTCTTCAGGTCATCTTCCGGCTGTGATACGGAATCTAATACCTTGGCGGGAGCTAAATGGTTGATTTATTGTTTTTTATTTTTGTAGCCAAGTTTTTGTATAACGATTGTTTAGAATAGAATATTGGACCTCTAGTGGTCGGAGTGGGGAGAGAAACCAATCGGAATGCTAGGAAAGATATACATGGACAAATGGGCTGTTTCTTTGCTTCTCTTATCAATCATGGAATAATCCCTCGACGCCTAACAAAGTTTTCGAGATCCTGAGAAGTTGCAACTGCAAGCACAAATTTACGGTTTTGGTCCGTGACTATACATTGCGTTTGCCGTTAATAAGGAATGCTGGCGTATTGAAACGACAAGTGATCAAAGTACGGTACCTAGCGCGAAGATGTTGGTCTTGAGAAAATCTTCCAGCTCAGATAACGGCGAAAGCGGCGTAATGATGGTGTATGGTTCTGAAGAAGTTCTGTTAAATTTTGTCATATATTGACTGACTTTGTCATCCTAAAAAAAATTATATATATCTTCACAATAGAAGAAAAAGAATGATACACACAGGATTAGCCTGGCCTGCCTCCCAAATTTCTTTGAGTTTGGTGACATCAACGTAGCCCAGCGGTCGCCTCCTTCGGTCCAGAACACTAAGGGTGCCTATTTTAAGAAGCTGGAACAACACCGAGGCTGGAGATCTTACGGACGGGATATGTGAGAAGTCTCGTTCGTAGGCAAGCTCTATTGCTCGAGATATGGCTTCATTCGCAGATATCGAGAATGCTGGTGGTAATTGCAAGTCCTGGAATCGAAAATCAAGGGTCAAAAAGATGAATAGTGAAGGTACAGAGAAACTCACTTCGACGACAGCTCCGCGATACACATCTAGTGGTAGAGGTTGGAATGCGCTGCTAACTGAAGCTGTTGCTGTAGCCATTTATTGGTGGTGAGATAGTAGCAGGATGTCCTTCGAGTTTGGCTGTATTTGGGCTGAGTAGGGCTAATCGCTGCCACAGTAATGTCCGAACCACGTCCAATTCGTCGATTACACGAAGAACTCATCAATAAAATCGCTGCAGGAGAGGTCTGCCTGTCCAGATTCATTTATTAACGCGACTAAGAAGACAGAAAGATCATTCATAGGCCAGCTTCTGCTCTGAAAGAACTAATTGAAAATAGCCTCGATGCCGGCGCGACCTCTATTCGAATTACGGTGAAGGATGCAGGTATGAAGTCCCTCCAAATCCAAGACAATGGATCTGGTATTCGTGTAGGTGCTGCTGCTTTCTTGGTTGGCAGCTGGTTATACATACACTCCAATTTATACAGAAAACGGATTTACCTATCTTGGCGGAACGTTTCACGACATCAAAACTGTCTACGTTCTCGGACTTATCCCGTATCACAACCTACGGGTTTCGGGGAGAGGCTCTCGCGTCTATTTCTCAGGTAGCACACCTTTCCGTTGTCACCAAGACGAAGAGCGATGCTTGCGCATGGAAGTGCGTCGCAAAACGTGTCTTCCCGACTTTCTTCTGTCTGATTTCAATTTCAGGGCATTTTATTTAGATGGAGCACTTGTGGATTCCAAGTCAAAGGAAAAATCTGAACCGAGGCCTTGTGCTGGGAATGATGGCACCACAATCACTGTTAAGCATCAGCGCTGATGCCGGCAGCGACCGATATTGACAAACATTTTGTAGATCGAGGATCTCTTCTACAACACGCCGACGCGCCTTTCGGCCTTGCGAAACACGTCGGAGGAATACTCCCGAATCCTAGATGTCATCACGAAATACGCTGTCCATAACCCTACTATCGCATTCATGTGCAAGAAGGTTTGAAAGCCATTCATTGTGAGAATTTTGCATCTTCAGTTGACCAGGCAAAAAAATAGTCTGGATCCGCTTCGCCAGATCTCTCAACACCTTCATCTTCGGAAACATTCGCGGCAATACGACTGTTATATGGACATTCAATCGCGAAAGAACTATTGCACGTCAAGATTTCTTCCTCAGATAAAAAAAGGGAAGAAGAGGACATGGATGAAGACGATAGTGACGATGCAGAATCATGGAATGCAGAATTCTACTTCACCAATGCCAATTATCAAGCAAAGAAACATGTCTTTCTTCTATTTATTAACCGTAAGTAACCGATGTCATGAGGTTAGGACATATGATTGCATGCTGCGTATTAGATCGACTTGTCGAATCCCCTCGGATGAAGCGTGCTTTAGAAGCGGTTTATCAAGGCATCTTACCCAAAGGTTCTTCTCCCTTTATATATCTCAGGTTCATTTCTTTTCTCATCTCATGAAATTTGCTAATGTTCGCCCAGTCTGCAGCTTGATCCACGATCTGTGGATGTTAATGTCCATCCCACAAAGCGAGAAGTCCACTTCCTCAATGAAGAAGCAACCACGGAACGAATAGCAGACGCACTTCAGCAGAGTCTTGCCAAACAAAACCATTCTAGGGTTTTCGAGTATCAGGCGGGTTATTACATCGCGAAGCACTTCCCAAATGTGTAATTGACTGGGCAATATTACAGACTTTGCTCACGGGCGGACTTGCTGGGGATGAACAAACAACTTCAAAAAAGCGGACCAGGAAAGAAAGAGACGAGGACGCTGAGGGCGATGTAGACACCGAAGAGAAGGAACCTTCAACCTCTTCCAGTTGAGTATATCTGCTGCATAAATGATGACCCTCTTCCTTCTTCTAACACGATTTCTCGACTATCTCAGTCATTGAGCCCAAGAAGAAAACGTATTCACATCATAAAGTTCGGACTTCACTTCGGGATCGAACGCTGGATTCTATGTTCCCAGTCATGAATGAGGCTCAAATTGAGACCTCATCCCCAAAATCATCGGAGGCCACGCCAATCAACACTCTATCGAGATCGCGGGAAGTTAAAGAATCCCAGTGTCTCCTCACTTCGGTTAAGAGCCTACGACAAAGTATCGTCAAGGGTAGACACAAACGTAGGTTGATTTCTCAATTACTCTGAAAACTTATTGTGTTTACATATATTTCTAGAATTAACAGAAATCCTTGAAAAGCATACTTTCGTTGGTATTGTAGACATTCATCGATGTCTTTCTTTGATACAACATTCAACAAATCTTTACCTCGTCAATCATGACGCGCTGGCGTGGGTATTTTTTTCTTTTATGAGAGGACAGAATCATGAAATTGACGAATATTTCAGAGAAGAACTTTTCTACCAACTCGGATTACGACAATTTGGCGATTTCAGTAGAATAAAGCTGGAACCTCCGCCATCCTTACGAGGCATGATAGAAATAGCAGTGAACGCCGACGACACTACTGAAAACAGTCATTTGAGTAGAAACCAGCTCACCGAAGTACGTCATTCCGTTCTTCAACAACGGACAAGACTGACTTGGGGGTCGTTTAGCACATTGTTGGCATACTCATGGACAGACGTGAAATGCTCGCAGAGTATTTCGCATTGACGATATCAGAGTCTGGTCTGGTCGAAAGTCTGCCCTTACTTCTGCGTGATTACATCCCAAATCTGGATAACCTACCCAGTTTTCTAATGAGACTTGGGCCCCAGGTATCTACCTATCTATCCACCTGCATTTGTTACTTGTCTCATTATTGTGAAAGGTTGATTGGTCTTCAGAAGCAGAGTGTTTCGATACATTTTTTCGCGAGCTTGCATATTTCTATACCCCAGTCCCATCCCCCTCCAAACAAAATACTGACGAAGGGGAGGAAGATCGATATAAGGCTGAGCGATGGCAAATTCAACACATCCTTTTCCCTGCTATGCGTCGGTATTTAACTGCGCCCAAATCTCTCCTTGATCGTGATGTTTTGCAAGTTGCCAGTTTGCCAGAACTTTACAAGGTCTTCGAACGATGTTGAAAAAAAAAAAATTCCAAATGATGATTCTTTCATTACAGAAATTATAGACGATAGGTATGTGCAGAGAATAATTTACAAGTGTTGGTAATCAATACATAATGCCAGAATAAATAATCATGCGTACTTTTGACTCAGCAAAACGGAACTATATGCTTGAAGATAACTAATAATAATGCTAATGATGACGTGTGCCGTTTGGAGCACTGTGAAGAGAAGAAATAGAATCGAAAATGAAAGCATCAGTATCGGAATCACTGTCAGAGTCTTCGTCAGAGTCGTCAGTATCGTGGCTAGCACTAACTCTGAACACATCTATAAAAGGAGTTTCTGGAATATCAGAAACAGAATCGAGAGCAGTCGATTTCGCGAGGATCGCAGCAACGCGAGCCTCGAGTCGTCGGGTGGGGATAGATAGAGCACTGGGTCGGGTTGGACCGTCAGCATTGAAAAAGTTTGTGAGTTCATGCAGGTTCTTGACGAGACCTCCTACATCGTCCGCCAATGGTGTCTTGAGTGAGGCTAAGGCTTCTAGCTCTGGTTCAAAATCTATACGGGATGGGCGGCTAGGCATAGAACACGTGTCAAACACGGCCATGACATTGGCACGACATGTTTCGCGAAGCTCGTCTGCTTGTGCGATGCACCATCCAGATTTCTCTGGAATACCAAAAACTGTTGGGATGGAGTCGGGGTCTGAAACCTGAGGTGTGGAGCTAAGATGCATGCTCATTCGGAGAACGTGTTTGGCAGCTGGCCCTCCACTCGATATCGCCATAGGTTCCTCAAGAACGTCAAGTGCTTGTGACGCAAGGTTTGATTCGAGCAGTCGAAGTAATGGCATCAGTAGCTCTGATCCCAAAAGTTCGACAGGGTTGCGGGTTTCCCTATGTTGAAAAAGAACTTTCAGCACCTGCATTGCATGTATTCGCAGCCATCGCTCTTGATTGAGGACGAGCCCAAGTAGAAGTGTTACTATCTCAGTCCAGTGCTGAGCTCCATAATGTTCTCGAAGACTTGCAACAGATTGTCGAAGGAAGTCATCGCGCGTTCTGAAGTGGCCCTTGGAAAACGAGGTCATGATCTTATGGATGCTATGGCGCTTCTCCTCGGTCGCAAGAACGCTAATGGCTTCGGCGAAATCCTTCATGGAGTTGTCATGGTTATCCATTGCTTGCAAACACCAAGGTAGGCAGACGGTGTACACATCCCGTAAACGACCCTCAGAAGGATCTATTAATTGGTTGCACATGATTCTTGCGAGAATAGATAATATTTTCATAGTCGGAGTTGAGGCCGAGGATGATCTCAAACCCTTCAGAAGTGCAGGCTGTAGATAGGGGGAGTTTTTCCATTCAGCTGGACGATGAGATAACAATTGCTCGGTAGTTCCCGGATCATCAAGATCGATTTTGGTGAGGATAGAATCAAGTAGGATAATTGCTTGGTTGAACTCTTGTTCAACAGTTGTCGACAGGCAGGCCACTGTGCACCAAAAAACCTGAGGTAGGAGGGATTTATCCAGGTCGTTAGATGCTACAACGGTGTTGATCGTCAGAAATATTTCCGACGTAAATGATTGTATGCCCTCCTCAGGAGAAGCGATTGTATTCGAAAGCCGACCCAGCAGTAAGGCGAAGTCTGCCTTCTTGACGCGAGGCATAAGTGCTCGAAAGAGTTGTAATGATCGAAAAGCTGTAGCCTTGATTGAGCAAGCTGTCCCCCAGCTTAATGCAAGGGAGCCCCACTGGCTAACAAGATGTGGGGCTAAAGGCTCTAGGAAGTTGAGAACCAGTGTGCATAACACTTTCATTTTGGGAACAGCTTCTAGTGTTGAGTCATCTTCTTCCCAGTACAACGTTTTTGCTTCTTCCTCTAATGCAACGATAGATTCTTTGACCGACAACCGAGTGCGACCTGTAGACCTATCGGGCAATTCATCATACCCGGGAGTCCAGGAACGCAATAACTGGAAAAGCATGGAATGAGCACGAAGTCGAATAAATGGAATGCGGTGGTCAAGGTGTGTGAAAACTGCATGGAGAAGAACAGGCAGATGTTCCGTCATCTCCCAATAGCGTTGCAAGGAGACATCAGCCAAAAACATCCAAGCGAACTGGGCCGAACCAAGAGAGAGCCGTGGTTCCTCAGCAAATAAGGCATCCAGATCCTCCCACAGTTTCATCTCTTGCGCTTCTGGAAAACTCAATTTATGGTCAATGGTAGGTAACATATGGATGGGTACAATGACCGAGCAAAGCTCTTCAAAAACCCGTCGTCCAACGTGCGTTTGGCAGAGAGAAGCAATGATATTGGAAGCGCAACTGACGAAGATGGTGTTACCGACTTTATGGGCTTGCTCCACCAAGAATCGGGCAGCTGCGTGGCCATTTGATTCCTGTGGAGAATCAACCATCTTAGTCCATAGGACCAAAATCTGTTCTGCGTGACTTTGACCATAATGTAAAGTCAAGGATGTGAGGTGATAGAGACAGGATAGACCTTCACTCGAGAGCGCCTTCTTGTCGTCCGTCATGAGACTGATATTTGAAATCCAGAACTCCAGACTTTGTAGTACAAGTAAGATCACGTTTGTGTCATGGGCTTCGCCGGGTAGTTGTGGAAGCCAATTTCCAAGCTGTGCCAATATATTGGTCGCTTGATGTGGGTGTTCTCCAGCAAGGAAATCCGAGATCAGTCGATGAGCATGTATATAAGTAGCCGAAGCCAAGCTCGCAACCGCGCCTTCAAATGTGGACATCGTGAGCAGTCCAGAATGCTGTTGGTGGATAGCCTCCAGCATATCAAAAGCGAGGCATCGGATTGTCACAGATGGATGGCGTAGATTTGTGAGACAAAGACAAACGATTTGAGCAAAAGAGAAGTTATGGCTCTCGTTGTTGACAATCTCCGCTAAGACTTCGAAGATCCGGTGGTTACTGGAATCACGCTTCTCTGTGATGACGATGGCTCTCCGTAAAGACTCATGAATAAGTTCATGGTTCTTTTCGCTAGAAATTAAGAGCGACTTCAATGCAATCCTTCATATTATTGAATAGATCAATTGACTGATTTACAAATAAATGTGAATGCAACACTCACTTGCCCTTGGCTGGATTAGGTTCATGAGATGACGTCAAGATAGCACTCAATCGATCCAGCATGGTTGGTGCGGTGAGAGGTTTCATGAACTCAGGTGGGACACGCTCTGTTGGGGAATTGGCTGCTTGCTCAGGTGGGAAGAAGGCTTTCTGCTATTCTCAGCATATCAGCGATCATGAAGGATTGGAGGAAGAGAAGAAAACAAACCGAAAGAGCCGCTAAAGCACGCACAGATGCATCAGATAGAGCTGCTGTCTCGTGTCGAAACTGCTGTAGAGCTTCACGGCCGTCCGATGCTTCTGCAGACTTAACAGCCCTCTGCATCATGACTTGTCGTTTTTTGACTACTTCCGACTGTGGGCCCAATTGACACCACTCCTCACATAATCTGTAAAGAGTCAGATGCATATTTGGTGGAATGAAACGGTCAGTGTCTTTGAGGATTGCAAGTCCATCGAATAATCGTTCGACTATGCCACAGAAATACTGGCGCAAATTATGGAGCGAATGGTTGTCTCGCATGTCAGGGGTACTCAAGAAGGCCTGGGTATTGCGGACAAATTTGAGAATATTTGATAGAGCTGCCTGGCGACCAGACGACCTCTGGTGTTCCAGTAGATGAGCCGTAATGCAGTATATGCGCGCAACAGCAGAGTGCAGTCGCTCCTGTCGTCGATTACGCTCGGAGAGCATAACTGAGCTGCCCGACCGTGATCGACCATCGTCATAAACCTGACGGGAGGTCAATAATCCAATATTCTGTTCAAGGCCGGGAGTTGTTACTATCTTGGATCTCGGGTCATCATAAAACTGCCGACCAGCAAGTAGACTGAGATCTTCGAGAAGTTGAGGATACGCATTGGCTGGAAAAGAACTAATGCAGAGTACGGCCACATCCCGGAACAAAACATACTCAGAGTCAAGGAAGGGTGTGAGATATCTGAATAAGCCACGTGTTGTCGATAATCGTTCCCGCTCGAAACTGACGTCCGACGGGCCACGCGTATGTTCACGACCGAGTTGTGTATAAGCCGGACGAGGTGTGTCTGGTAAGATTGCTGTGGCACATAGAATCTTCACCCAAATATGCCATTGATCGATGAGAGATCTGTTATCGATGATCAATTTGGACCCATCTCTCTCCGGTACATTGCGTATGATGGCGAGGCCTGGAGGTATCCTAGTGCTCAAACCGGCGAGGTGAGATATGGAAGGGTGATACCGAGATACAGCTACGACAATGCTCTCCCGAAACACACTCAGAGTAGCTCCTGAATGCTTGACGCAGCTTTGAAGAAAGGCGGGATATACGTGACGCCAAAGTCTGCGATCCTTTTCATTAGGACTGTCAACAATTCGCAAAGCAACTTCGTCTCCCTTAAACTTCCGCCATTGGTCTAACCGAGACAGTTCCGATTTATCCAAGAGGTCGTCATACCCCCTTAGGTATGAATCATCGTGTGGTTTGCCTCGTAACCTTTCTACAAGGTAGAAAGTGTTGTGAGGGTTCGTTGCGGAAGACAAATGTGAAGCCAGAAGGCCTAAAAGGCGGACAACCTTCACTCCTGCGGAGTTGATGCTCTGGTTGTCATGGGCGAGGAGTAAAAGGTTGCCGACCTCGACCTCATTGCATATTAAAATAATCTGGTCGTTTTGAGAAACCATATCAATCCCCCGACGAATGATAGATTGTGTCCAATCATCGATGATATCAACCCAAAGCAGACGTAAAGGTGAGAACTCAAGGTAAAGTCGGAATCCAGAATCTTGGCACATGTGGCCGGGACTGAACATGAATTTATTGAACCTCGACATCACTTGCATGGAGTTAACGTCATCGTCCATGCATCGTTTCATTGCAGAGATGGCAGCTTCAGAAACTCCCGGGTCCACATGAATGACACCTCTTAAGAGAATATCGATGATGTCTAAGAATGGGATAGATGGGTGGAGGCACCGCGGCCAAGCCTGGAAGCAAGTTTGGAGGAGCTGCATGAGAGGTGCGGAATGCATTGGATAGACAACAGTGATGCCGTCTGAATGATGTCGGATAATGTAGTTATGTGATTCTTCATAGGGGGGAATCAGGCGCGTGTATGACCACTGGTCGTCAAAAACAGACATATGGCCGATAGCCTTGCTACAGTATAATGCTATGACAGCAAGCGCAGCACCACAGCGACCAAGGAACTCTTGCATCCCAGGTTTCGAAAATGAGGGAGGAATATAATTGGATGACGTTGGGTAGTCTTCTTTAGATGGCACGACGGAGAAACTGTTGCTCGAGGGCCACGACGGGGTAAGAACTTCCCTCTCTACATTGTGAAAAGAAAGCAGTAGAGCATTGATGGCGATTGCAATTCTCTCGGGTGCCAGAACGCTGCCAATATTCCCGGACTTCTGCAACGCAAGGATGCTTGATTCTTGCATCAGTTCCAGACATAACTCCCTGCCATGATCTGGATGTCGAGAGAGGATAAAATGCGTGATATATGTTAATGGTTCAAGATGATCGTCAGATGGGAAGACGTTGGTTCGATTCGATGGGAAGAAATGCTTCAAAAGGTTGTCAAGCTTGGACGTAGTGGTCGAGGCAGATTCCTGACAACGGTAGAGGTAAGTCCAGATGAGACGCATCAAACCATTCATGACTATCACTCGATATGGCCTTTCCTATATATAGCATGAGATGATTTTTACGAGGTAAGAAGACGGAGCTTTCACCTTCAGTTTAGAGACGGCAAGTTCGAAACATGATTGCCAATGTTTCAGAAAATAACTTTGCGGTGCGACGCAAAGACTAACAATCACGAGAGGAAACGCGATTTGCCAATAACGAGGCTTCGACATCATCTCTCTTGCTCTGGGGTAGATAGTCTCAATTGCTTTTCCCCATTGGGGATTATTGGTCTCTGCTTGAGCGGTCTACCAAAGGAAGGTGAGGATGGGACCTTCAAACGGTTGTGACAGCAGTTCCTTGCCTTCCCAATTGGATGCAATAGCAATATCAAAGTCTTGGCAAAAGCTATCTTCAAGGCAGGACCATGAGCATTTGCGTAGCACTTCGATAGAGATTCCAAGAACTCAGCCCCTTCTTCAAATGCTTCTGGAGGCCACACCTAAAGCCAAGTGAGTTACCGTCATGTGCAAAACGGAAGACATCATACCTTGATCTTTATATGTCTTAAACCCTTAACAAGATTTTCGTATTTTGTGCCCGAATCCTTTGACACTTGGCCTAGAGCTACTGGCGAAAGTTCTGCTAGAAAGCGATCTGTGACGCTGATAAACCTGTTTCAAAAGATATCGGTCAGTACACAGGAACAAAGAGTGAGCTGGCTTGGACCAACCGAACGTTAGTAAGATGCCCTAGAAGCGTAGCATATAATTCTGAATTGATTCGATGATTCGCAGATTGGGCCAGTAATTTGCGATCAGGATTCCTGAACTGCTCAAAGGTCGTCTCTTCCAAACTATAGCCCAAGGCATCGCCGAGGGCATCCTTTGATATAGACTGGAGAACGGCTATAAGTGCACGGCACATTATATAGATGGATGCGAGTGATTTGCGTTCATTTAGTAAGCCTGGCACATCCTGCGGACGGAACATCTGATTTGGAATAGGTGGTCGAGAAAGGTGGACCCGAATGATATCTGAGCCAACGTTTTCTATTTGACTCCGTCGCCAACGCATGATAGAATCTATGACCTTCTTCGCATTCTTTTGTGCAATGATTCCGAGTGAAGAAAGGGTCTCCTCAAACTTTGCATCGACTTCGGGACCTATGGATGTTGTGAGCAGGTGCTCTTGATCCTAATAAGGCTTAGTGCAACATTAGTACGGAAGCAGACAATACCCTACCAAAGGGAGTCGCAAGAAGAAGTCAATTTTCTCTTCTGCGGAAGTCGCAAAGCGTATGAAGACTGCATGTAGGGCGTAGTCTGAAGGGGTTTTGGGATCCATAACAACTTTGTCTTCCTCGAAATCCGTGAGAGGTGGAGTGTCATCGCGATAGAAATTGCTAAAAGCGGTAGGAACGCGAGGTACTGGGGGTGGAGAAGGTACATAACCGTGCCCATAATCACTGCCGCCATCCGACGTATGGAAAATCGAACCAGTGTGAGAGTGCTGGGATTTAGAGTATCCGTGACCTTTAGGTTTCATGGACAATCCACGGGTAAATCTGGTCTCCGATACTGGAGTAGGAGGTCGAGGGCCTTTGGCGGAATTTGGTCCAGTGTGATTCAGGGATGATGTCGAACGGTTGAAAGGGTTTTTCAGAACCGGGTACGGCGAATGGTCAAGTTGAGGTACGGGTGGAGGGTCGTTGTGCTTTCCGCTCTTGAATGCGTTACGGATAGATGCGAATGACGGTTTCTTGGAGAAAGCGGTGCTGGTCGTAGCAAATGATGGTTGTGCAGAGTGTGAGAAAGGCGTGCTAGGTTTGCTGGTGAAACGGGTCGTGGCTGACCCAGCTGAGTCTAGTGAAGTAGAGGAATCTCCTCGTGAATGGGAGAAATAAGTTCTTTCTGAGCCCTGAAAGGCACTGAGAGGAGTTGTAAGGGTGCTAGGTGAATCCAGAGTTGGGGTTGCTACTCCGAATCCAAAAGCCGAACGACCAAAAGGAGTCGGTGTTGAGTTGAGATTATCATCATCAAAGTCTGAAATTCAAATATATATTGCGGAAACAAAGGTAAGGTGTCCATGAGCTCGCACCTGGGATTGTGATTTGAATTCCGTCACCCATCCCTCCTCAGACGTTCGTCAATGCAAATATGGCCCGCCAGATGAGGATCTGAGCACTACACTTGTCCAGAAGTGATTATAGACAGAAATAAACGAAAGTACAGAGAAGAAAGCCGTAAATCCAAGAACACGGTGTCACGGCGGCAAATCCAAGAACGCCTTATACAGTCACGGACTGATGTCACACAGCTGTTTGTACTCAAGGCTACCATCAGCCAAACCAAATAAAGGACAGAGACGCGCGTCGTCGCGTCCAACTTTTTGGTACATCACACCTCTACCCCATAATGACAAAACCCCAGGAATTCACCATTCAAGTGCAATCCGAAGACCCAAAGAAGAAAGAGAAACCATCGAACGAAAAACCAGATGCGGCAGGTTCTTCAAAACCTTTGAAGGATGCAAAGGATGGGGAGGGCGAAGAGCTAGTGCGTAATTGTACTACACACATTCTTACATATCACATAAATTTGACCATGATATTGTAGTCAGAGGAAGACCAGCAGCTGAACGATCAACTAGAAATGCTGGTCGAGCGATTGAAGGTCTGATGGTTATGTGTCTTTTATATTCAACAAATCACTGAATACCCCTAACAGGAGTCAAATACTGAACTGTATCGCGCTGCCCTGGAAACTCTGCGCACTTTAATCAGGACCTCAACCTCATCCATGACATCAGTGCCAAAACCTCTAAAATTCCTCCGACCTCATTATCCTGACCTTCAAGCACTCTACGAAACTTGGTCACCTTCCGAAGACAAGGTTGGTGCATCATCTCTATCCAAACATTATGAGGGCTAACAAACATCTAGAGTCTTTTCGCCGACATCCTTTCCGTACTTGCAATGACATATTCTGACACACAACCCCGAGGGACCTTGCGTTATCGTCTGTTGTCCGCATCTCTTCGACCATCGAACTCTCCACTTGCAGACCCTGGTACATGGGGTCATGAATATGTCCGTCACATTGCTGCAGAACTTGGTGAAGAGTTTACGGCACGGGAGGGTGAAACCCTGGAGCAACCGGAGGGAGCCAATAAGTTGGACGAACCGGATGTCAAACTCCCAGGAACTATTGAGGATTTGCGCGGGTTAGCCAAGCAATGCGCAAGGTTCTTTCTGGACCATAATGCTGAGCCAGACGCAGTCGACTTGCTGGAGGAATTGGAGATTATCGACGAAATCACTGTCTTGATAGACGAGAACACATATGGACGTGTATGTCAGTACATGATTCGGTATGTACTTTGTTCATTTATCTTTCATCAAACTTACTCCATTTATCAGATGCGTTAACCTGCTGCCTCCACCCGATGATGTCCTTTTCTTGCGCACCGCTCACGCGATCTACGTCAAGTATTCCAAATTCACTGAGGCGCTATCGCTTGCTATCCGTCTAGGGGATCCAGAGCTCATTCGAGAAGATTTTCAAGCTCCTGCCAACCCGTAAGCTTCCCTGATAAGTTGCATGCCATTTGTTAAGAAAGCTCTAGTCTTATGAAACGGCAACTCGCGTTCCTCCTTGCTCGCGCCCAAATTCCACTTGAATGGCTTCAACCGCCGTCAGAGGGGGATGCAGAAATTGCTGCAGACGAAGAACTTTCTGATGACCTTCTCGAGTGTCTGTACAACACAAAACTCAGCACCCATTTCCGTGACTTTGGCAAAGAACTTGGCGTGGCTGATGCTAAGAGCCTGGAAGATGTTTATAAATCGCATCTAGAAAATACTCGCAAGTCGCCATGGCGCTCAATTGTTTTTCCTATATATAACCTTCTTATATACAGGGCCCGGCATCTCAGCAAATGTCGATTCTGCCAGAGGAAACTTGGCGGGAACATTTGTAAATGCTTTTGTGAATGCAGGGTTCGGCAATGACAAATTGATGGTAACTGCTGAGGAGGGGAGCAGCTGGATCTACAAGAACAAAGACCATGGTACGTGATTCAATTCAATCGTGAGTAGATGGCTTTAATCGGATTGAAAGGCATGATGAGTGCGGCGGCGTCTCTCGGATTGAGTTTGCTATGGGATACTGAGGTTGGTCTGAGTCATATCGACAAGTACACATATTCCGCGGAGGAACATATTAAAGTAGGTAGTCCTTTTCTGATGCGGAGTAACGTGGTTTTTTGAACTTATGTCCAACTAGGCTGGTGCCTTGTTCGCCACAGGAATGCTCAACACAGGTATTCGAACAGAAGGCGACTTTGCTCTCAGTCTGCTCGGGGAATACACCGAAAACAAGTCAGTACCATTGAAGACAAGCTCGTTTATGGGTCTTGCCCTTGCCTATGCTGGCTCGCACAGAGAAGATCTTCTGGCACACCTCTTGCCACATGTCGCAGACGATACAATATCTATGGAAATATCTGGTCTTGCCGCCTTGGCCCTGGGTTTCATTTTTGTTGGAAGTAAGCATGGCGAAGTTTCGGAAATTATTCTGCAAACCCTCATGGAGAAGTATGAGCGCGGCGATAAATCGTTAGATGAGAAGTGGGCAAAGTTTATGGCTTTAGGCTTGGGATTGTTGTATCTTGGTGAAGTCCCCGTCTGTAATAGCGACGCGCGGCTACTTACTCCTCTGCAGGCCTTCAGGATGCTTCTGATGCGACAATTGAGACATTGAAAGCTATTGATCACCCCATCTCGAAAACAGCACAGATTTTAGTCGAAGCTTGCTCTTTTGCCGGAACAGGGAACGTTCTTAAAATCCAAGCCATGCTCCATCATTGCGACGACCACATCACTATGGCAAAGAAAGACCCCAAAGAGGAGAAAAAGGATGCAAAGGAAGAATCCAAACCCGAGGCAACCTTCCCCTCTTTCGCTGTGATTGCCATCGCTCTCATCGCGATGGGTGAAGATATTGGCGCAGAGATGTCCCTCCGCCAATTTAACCATCTTGTAAGTAACTCTCATTCATTCTTCGCGATGATGTTCATCTGTACTATTTTTTTTAAACACAGATGCATTATGGCGAACCCACAATTCGGAAAGCTGTTCCCCTCGCTATCGGTCTCGTCAGCACTTCAAATCCTCATCTCCCCATTCTTGACACATTGTCTAAATACAGCCACGATAACGATCTTCAAGTTGCCATTAACGCAATATTCGCCATGGGACTTGTTGGCGCAGGCACGAACAATGCTCGCTTGGCCCAGATGCTGAGACAACTAGCGGGCTACTATCAAAAGGAACCTGATTCGCTGTTTATGGTTCGAATTGCTCAAGGAATGGTACATATGGGCAAGGGGACGATCGGTCTCAATCCGTTTTTCTCTGACAGGAGTATTATGAGCCGACCAGCTGTCGCAGGCCTGCTGGCAACGCTAACAGCGTTTACGGATGCGAAATCATGTGATTTTGAGCTTTTTCTCGACGCTGTATAGGAAGGCTGATTTCCGCATTCACCAGTTATTCTTGACAAGTGTCACTGGATGTTATACCTCTTGACCCCCGCCATGTATCCTCGCTTCTTGATTACCCTCGATCAGAAACTTGAAAACTTCCCTGTTACTGTCCGGGTCGGACAGGTTTATTTTTCTTTCTTGATTTCACGTTCCTTTCGAAGATGCTGATGCGATTTCTTTGAACAGGCCATTGACGTTGTTGGTCAGGCTGGAAAGCCAAGAACTATATCTGGATTCCAGACACATCAATCACCAGTGCGGCTGGGGACTACTGAGCGGGCAGAGCTGGCAACGGAAGAGTATATTCCATTTAGTCACGTACTGGAAGGGCTTGTGATATTATATAAGAATCCGGGCTGGGAGAAGGAAGATAAAATGGAGCTGTAGCATCTATATAGAAGACAAATAATATTGATCAGGCTGTGGCTGAAACTACCAAAGTTTCTGTCTTGTAGGATATACTAGGGATGAGAAATATCAGTGATATCAGCTGGTAGTAAGTAATACAGCCCTAGCCTGAAGTGATGAAGAGTAAACTCAGATTACTTGCAAGAAATTGTCATAATCAGCACCCTAGGGTTCTGTATGAGCTCATCGAATGCAGCAGCACAGGGAAGGGGGGAGGCAGTGAGTGGTGGGGTTATAGCCTGACTTTTGAGCGAGGACAGAAGTTGAAGCATCTCTGGACTTGGACACAGAATTTACAGTTTGAAATTGCCCTATCTAGGCTTCGAACTCAGAGCCTCTGGGATACCGTCAAGCGACAACTGAGGTCAAAGGCTAGAGCCAAAAGGCAGCTATAAAAATCACCAGTAATATAAGTGGTTATATTTACGGCCCCGGTAAAATGACACGGGACCCTGAGGAGGGAGCTAAGGAAATTGCGAGAAGCTGTTGAAGTTCGGTTCGGAAATGATGGGGTTAGCTTGGTAAGCTAGCCTGGGTGCCGGGAAATTTAACAGACAGGATTTCCTGTGTT
>Ga0193743_1000266_pt1 | contig 42020 bp, 27 predicted proteins | sample L2c2metaG_FD_143038 | JGI IMG/M metagenome (GOLD analysis project Ga0193743, IMG submission 143038) | Soil microbial communities from a riparian zone of the East river system, Colorado, United States - L2c2 | ecosystem: Environmental > Terrestrial > Soil > Riparian zone | place: USA: East River... | reverse complement strand
CACAAGATTGCCATCCCACGACACGCCGGCACTTTGCGCCCCGCTATAGGAGCAGATCAAAAAAAGCAGGCACGGCGAACAGGCCCGCGCAACACGCGGCGAGATATGGCGGAATGATCTTCGCACACGCGCGAACATTCGGAGGGAGGAAGGTGCAGACGAGGTAATTTTCAGAACGGTGGCCCCTGAGGAAAATGTGGTGCAAGCGCCGACCCGCCATCGCGCTGGAAAAACTGGGTATAGCGCAATCGGCGGTCCGTCGAAACAATGGAACCAGATTCGTAAACTTCAGGTACGGCGTGAAAGCGTTATTTATCTATGAGCATATCGCTCCAGGCCTGCCTGCAGGGAGCACTTCTAACTATGGTCCACAATTATTTCCACTAACATTTGTGCCGAACGCCTCAATGCCGTGGTTTCCCGCGGATTATGGGATAACGCCAGCCGATCAGTCTTCCGTATCTTCAACCTGATGTTTCGCACTGGCGGCGATCTTTTCCGCGATCGCCGTAGGGACGAAGTCGTAGTGGTCCATCTCCATGCGAAAGCTGCCGCGTCCGTGTGTCATGGAGGTAAGCGTCAGGCCGTAGCTCAGCATTTCGGCCAGAGGAACCAGGGCGCGAACGACTGTTCCGATGCCCGCGGTTTCCATGCCCTGCACGCGACCCCTCCGGCTGTTGAGATCGCCCATGATCGCGCCGGCACATTCATCGGGCGCTTCAATCTCAACGTGCATCACCGGTTCCAGCAGCGCCGGCTTTGCCTGTTCCATGCAAGCGCGGAAAGCGAGTCTGCCGGCCATCTTGAACGAGAGTTCATTGGAGTCGACGTCGTGATAGCTACCGTCAAAAACAGTCGCGCGGAAATCGACTACGGGAAAGCCGGCCAGGTAGCCGCGAGCCGCCGACTCCTGCACGCCCTTCTCCACGGCAGGAACAAACTGACGCGGAATGGCGCCGCCAAAGATGTCATCGACGAACTGGAAGCCGCCACCTCTCGGTAGCGGTTCAATGCGAATCTTGCAGTCGCCGAACTGTCCATGTCCGCCGGTCTGTTTCTTGTGCCTTCCATGTCCGGTTGCACTCGCGCGAATCGTCTCCCGGTACGGAATCTTCGGCGATTTGAGTGTCACCTCGGTGTGAAATCTGCGCCGCAGCCTGGAGACGACCGTCTCGATGTGGAGCTGCCCTGCGCCCGCTACCAGGAATTCGCTGGTCTGAGGGTCGCGATAAAACCGAAGAAGGAGATCTTCTTCCATCAGCTTATGCAGCGCCGGCGCCAGTTTGTCTTCATCCGCACGTGATTTCGGTTCGATGGCGTAGGTCATGGCGGGCTCGGGGACGGGCACCGGCTCAATGAGAACCTCATGGCCCTTGGCCCCAAGCGTGTCGCCTGTCTGTGTGACACGCAGCTTGGCGACTGCGCCAAGGTCGCCAGCATGAAGTTCACCCACTTCGACCAGCTGCCGCCCTTGCACGATGGCAAGGTGAGCCATCCGCTCCGTCTCGCCGCGAGCATAGTTTTCGACGCAAGCGTCGTTCTTGAGGCAGCCGCTGATCACCTTGAAGAACGAAATCCTCCCGGCGAAGGGATCGACCATGGTCTTGTAGACATAAAGCGTCGTCGGGTCTGTGTCGTCGATTCTGCGCACGGCCGTCTCGACGGACGCACCACCCGCGCCATTTCCAGAGTGGCCGTTGCGCACCGCGAGCGCCGCCCGCTCCTGCGGGCAGGGTGCATAGACCTTCAGGAAATCGAGCAGGTGATCCGTGCCGACATTCCGCAGCCCGCTTACATAGAGAACGGGAAAGATTCGGTCTTCCCGTATTGCTTCGTGAAGCGCGCTGATGAGGTGATCCTGCGGAATCGTTCCGACGGCGAAGAACTCTTCCATCAGTTCGTCTTTGCCTTCGGCGACCAGCTCGATGAGGGCTTCATGCGCAGCCTTGGCATCGTTTTCGAGCATGTGCGGGATCGCTCCAGTGGTGCCGCGTCCGTCACCATCGGGCGTATAGAAGAATGCCTCCATGGTGACGAGATCGACGACTCCGTGGAACCCTTGTTGATCCACGATCGGCAGTTGTACCGGCACCACCTGCCTGCCCCATCGCGCGCGCATTACTTCCAGCATCTCCATCCTGCCGGTGCGTGAGTCTGCTTTCGGATGGTCCACCTGGTTGATCACGATCACGCGGGGCAGATTGACCTCCGCGGCAAAGTTCCACACTCTGTCCGTCACGGATTCGATGCCGCTCTGCGCATTGATGACGATGACCGCGGTCTCAGCCGGCAACATCGCGGCGCGGCCTTCATGCACAAACATGTGAAAGCCGGGAGTATCGACAAGGCTGACCTTTGTCCCGTTCCATTCAGCGAAGGCTACGGCATTGGACATGGTCATGCCCCGCGCGATCTCTTCTTCGTCGTATGCGGTTACGGATGCGCCATTCTCAAAACGCGAGGCCGCCGCAGGCATCTTGGCGGTTTTTAGGATTGCGGAGATCAGACGGGTCTTTCCGCTATGTGCGTGTCCGACGAAGGCGACATTCCGAAGTTCGCTCCCAGCGTAGGTTTTCATCCGATCTCCTTCTGCGTCGAGTGGCGCTGCAGCCGCTGCCTATGAGAGCTGATCCGCTCCCTAATACGTGTGTCGGCGATAGCGAAACCTTTTCAGAGTCGCCATTCTAGTCCGTCACCACTCCGGCGCTCTCGCAACCATCGCCCGGTCTCGCGATGATGGTGATTCATTGCATGATGTCTTGGCAATGGGCAGCGGGCGAACGCACCTGGAACGGTGCAATCGGCAGGGCTACTGATGAGACGAGCTATGGAACCTATCAGTGCGCGCGATGCTTCAAGCTGCAGCTCCAAACAATTGGAACAATGGAGCTGTGGCTCGATCACGCCAAGGAGTGACACCGCCGATTTCCGGCTGGCATCCTAAAGCGCGTTCAGAAAGGCAATCAACTCCTTCTTCTCTTTTGCGCTGAGGTTCATCTGGAAGCGTTGATTGTAGAAATTCACCAATTCCTCCAGGTTGGCAGCCGCTCCATTGTGGAAGTAGGGAGCGCGCGCTGCCAGTCCGCGAAGGATCGGTCCCTTGCCGCGATTTACGTCGGCACACAAGCCGGTGACCAGTCCCTTACCAGGGTCGGATGTGTAGTAGTTCACCGTCTCTCCCGGGTTCGACGGATCAGGGCAGCCGGTTATCTCGTAGATGGGCAACTCCGGGGCGCTTAGTTCACGGAGCGCCGCGTAGATCGCGGGATCCGTCTCATACGCCGCCAGCCTGCTCGTCGCGATATCCAGCGGCAGAGCGACTGAGTGGTTCCCCACATTGGGGCTGTCATGACATGTCGTGCAGGTTCCGGCGATGGATGCAGGATTCCCCAGCGTCGTGTTGTCGTTCAATCCACGGACTCCGGTGATGACGAGCGGCGCGGTGTTGAATAACTTCTCTCCCGCCGCGGTCTCCTGCCTGGCTCTGTCGTCTTCATCCCGGCGCCCGCGGTACCCGCCAGGCTTCTCCCAGGCCGCATAGAGCGAGAACGCCTTCGAGTTGAATGCATCTCCCTCTGGGTCGCCTCCGAGGACATCGTTTATGGCTGGATAGTACTCTTGCGCCACCAGCGCCATGGGACCGCCGCTCGCCTGGTGACCATACAAGGCGCCCGCATCGTCGTCGTGTATCTGGGCGGTCGAGAGCCCCTCTTCAAAGCGGACAATCTCATCGACCTTTTCCGCCGACGGGGTTTGTCCCTGGAAGTGGGTCTGCACGGCCGAAATGGCTTGATGGGTAAGGTCCTGATACAGATTGTTTTGATAGGTCTGCGCATTGTTGAGGGGCATGACCGTTTCCCGCCCGTCAAACATCACCGCGCTCAGAAACCGTAGATTCGTCGAGGGCAGAGGGCGCCGGTAGACAGATACCAGCGGTCGCCCCGTTGCCGGGTCGGTGGTGATTGCACATCCATACGGATCGCGCACCACCTGGATTGTGAACTGGGGATTTTCCGGGAGCGTTATCCCGATTCGGATCAACCCGCGCTCGAGCAGCAGGCTATGCGCCGCGCGGCTCTTCGGATTGGCGGAGGGGCAGTTGGCCCCATCGACGGCGGCGAAGAGCGGATCATTGCCGTGGGTTCGCTCGTACGTCTCGCGAATACCCTTTGCGCTGAGACTGAAGGCTTGATCCGCCTGATGGCAGGTCGCGCAGGAGCGGCCATTTGTCCCCAGGCTTTGAAAGAAGGCGCCCTTTTCGTTGATGTCGCCGGCGCTGTTGAATGTCGCGACCGCGCCAGTCTTGTCCTGGAAATGTTTGAGGTTAGGGATGATGAGAACCAAGGCAGCAGAAGCGCTCAGCGAAATGACAGTCAGGGGAAGACAGGTGGATAGGCGAATCCAGGAAAGCTTCACGTAGGCCTCTTGAAACCTGACAAAAATTGGGGCGGTTCCAGAACCCTGAGTCAGGGTTTCGTCGGCCGCCCCCCGTTCAAACTATGCAACTGAATAGCCCCCTCCTATGGCTGCCGTCAAAGGAATTGACTCTGGAATGTAGTTGAACAGTTAGGCTGCGCATAATCAGCATGTTGCAGGCGCGGTTGAACTGCATCTTCAAAGAGTGGATGGCTCTGTCAGGGGGCTCGCCGGAGCGAGAAGGCGTCGCCTGATTGGCGACTGGCCGCCGGATGCCAGTTCTGGATTCGAAGAGCTAGGCCGCCAATTTCAGACGGTCGAATTCCGCATGGGCCTGGCGTAACACCGGGATGTCGGGGTCTGCATCGTTCCACAATTTGAAAAAGCTCTGATACGCATTGCGGGCTTCGGCGGTACGTCCGGACAAAACGTAGGCGCGCGCCAGTCCGAGGCGGGCCAGTGCTCCGAGCGGAAGGTTGAGCACCATGCCGGGACGATCGATGATGGCCTCGAATTCATCTCCGGCACGTTTCCCATCGCCGGCGGCCAAGTATGCCTGGCCGCGGACATATACCGGGTAGAGTGGGCTCGTGGCAAACTCGTCCGGCACGGCACCATCGAACGGCGGGGTCACTGAGAGCAAACTGATGGCCTTTGTCGCGTGGCCGCGCTGCAACTCAACCTCGGCCCGGATAATGGGAAGCCAGTAATTCTGGATGAAGGTGCCATTGGGGTATTGCTTGTCCAGAATGTTGCACGTAGCCAAGGCCTGTCTGGAGTCGCCGATCTCCGCATCCACAAGAGCCGTCAATGTAGCCACATGGTCGCTATGACTCGTCTTCTGGGCTTGCTGACGCAACGAATGCGCCCTGGCAGCCAATCCGGTCTCCGCCTCCCAGAGCGCCGATTGTGCAAGAAGGTTGGCCGCCCCATCTCTGTCGCCATCGTGCATCATCTTCTCGCCCGCTGCCGTGCCCAGGGATTGCGCCTTTTCGAATCGACCGTGATACGCCTCGGTGTGCGCCTGCTCGGTAAGCAAAAAAACATAACCCGCTGGCATTGCGGCGGACTGGCGGAGAAGCCGCTCCATTCCGCTTTCATCGCCGCGAAGAAAGGCCAACCAGTAATTGACCTGTAGCAGATAGTCAGTATGAAGGCCTCGCTGGTCGGCAGTGGTCAGGACAGACGCAGCGTCCTGAACCTGGTTGAGGCGGAGCGATGAAACCGCCAGATTGCCGTATGTAGTAGCCCTGGTTGCGTCGAGTTGCAGCGCCTTGCGGAGGATATCGGCAGCCCGCTCGTTATGCCCTAACTTCAAGTCAACTATGCCAAGATGATTGAGAGAACTGGCAGACTCTGGATACTTCTGAGCCAGGCTTTCATAGGTCTGGGCTGCTTTATCGGTCTCGCGAGTGACGTAGAGATAGTAACGAGCGTCAATGGAAGCCCGTTCCGTCTCCGTAACCCGATCTCTTAGCTTGTAGGCGTCAATGCTGCTCCTTTGGGCAAGATCAGCTTCCCCGAGATTGTGGTACACGGCGGCGAGTCCGCCGTATGCCATCGCAAAATTCGGATCAAGCTCGATCGCTCTTTTGAAAAAGGGAACAGATGCGACGTCACCTTTCGCATCCCACGTCGACAGAGCCTTGCCATAGGCCTCGAGTGCTTCGAGCGAGGATGTGGTCGCCTGCTCCAGGGGCGCGTTGTATTTCTGGATGGAGGGAAGCGATTCACCAAGTTTCCCTCTCAACCGGGCGGTTGCCTTGCCCAGCGCATCGATGACCTCTTCTTTTCGAGACGCTTCCGCCTCCTCACGCGCGACAGGCTTGCCGGTATCGCAACGGATTGCAGCCAGGTTGATGAGATAGTTGGTCCCGAGGCTGGAGATGGAGCCTTGTATCGTCGCTTTGCCGCCAACACGCCGGCACAGATCGATGGCCATTCGGCCGGTCATGCGATCGTCCGGTGAGTGACCCATCTGGCGAAAAATGACTGCTGAGTTTCGATCCGAGAGCACATGAACGATCGGCGATTCAGCCAGCCCGACCAAGAGACCCTGTCGCAGCGTGTCGTTGAAGATCTGCTCCCCGGTTGTATTTTCGAAATCTGCCAGAACGACCGTATCTTTCGGAGCCAGGGCAAAAACAGTGCGGCGGGTATACGAATAAATCCAGAAAATGCCTGCGATGAGTGCAGCGATCGTCACTGCCCATCCCAACAACCGGCGCTTGCTTTTTGATATCTCCTGAATCGGCTGCGTTGGCAATGCGTCGCCGGAGGCTGCAGTGGCCGTTGCCGGAGGTCCGGCCTGATTCGAGCTTTGCTCGACTTTCACCGGAGCGATAAACCGGTAGCCGCGGCGCGGAATGGTTTCTACGAAACGAGGATTATCGGCGTCGTCACCGAGCGCCTGCCTCAGCTTGGTGATCGCCGTTCCCAGGCTTTGCCCGAAATCGACAAAGGTGTTCTCCGGCCACAGATGTTGCCGGATGACCTCTCGATCGACGATCGCGCCAGCGTTCTCAAGGAGAAGAACGAGCAACTGAAATGGTTGATCCTGCAGCTTAACCCGGTACCCATTCCGGAAGAGCTCCCGCGACTCGGCAAAGACTTCAAAGGTGCCAAAGCGGTAGATGGAACCGTGACTCGAGGGGCTGACCATGGTTCACCACCGGAGCGTATCATGACTCCATGAGCTTCTCTAGAGCTCAAATGAGCCTGGAAATCTCTATTTATGAACGGCTTAACGCTCCATCTCTATCACGATTGGCAGCGCGGTCGGCCGAAGCCTAAGCAGGCAACCCAATGTGGGTGTTTCTCGGTGGACTCCAGGGGGCAAGCTTAGTTGGACAACCGGGATGTAAGTCCTTCAGGCTCATCTCGCTGGCACTCGCTTGGCGGCGTTCTTGGGAAGCATGTCCCGGAGCATTCTAGCCTCGCGTCAAAAGCTGTTTGTAGTGGGCGACTTGACAGCCGTTTTCGAGGCTTCGTACTGTGGTCGCGCACCGGGTACGTACACATAACCATGAATCCAGCGTGATTGTGAGTACAAACCGACCCGGATCCCCCGGAGGCAGCACCCATGTCCGCACATCCCCCGCTCGCAGGAGAGCGTCGCTCTCACGGCTCTTTCGCGTCCAGCTTCACTCTGCGCCCTTTACTCCTGATCTTGCTAATTTGCAGCGTGCCGTGGGCATGGAAGGCGAGGGCGCAAGTCAACGGCGTCGGTCAGCGGCCCTATCTCGGCTGGAGCACATTCAGCGAGCAGACCATCAATGGCAGCTTTCTCACCCAGGCCAACATGCAGAAAGAGTCGGATGCGCTGAAGGCTTCCGGACTGCAGTCGCACGGCTTCAACTACATCAACATCGACTCCGGCTGGCAGGGAAGCTTCGACGCGAACGGCCGTCCCATTCCTAACACCACGACGTTCCCTGACATTGCGGCGATGGTGAAGCACATTCACCAGAACGGCCAGAAGGCCGGCATCTATTGGATCCCAGGTGTCGAGCAGCCCGCGGTCGCAGCGAACTCGCCCATCCTTGGAACTCCGTATCACATCCAGGACATCCTCGTTGTGCCGTTTACCGCGGGCAATGCCTTCGGTGGTCCGGGTACGTCCCCCTTCCACTACAAGATTGATTTCACCAAGCCCGGCGCGCAGGAATACATGAACTCCGTGGTGGCACTCTTCGCCTCGTGGGGCATCGACTTTATCAAGCTCGACGGCGTGACGCCGGGCTCCGACAGCAACGGCCTCGCTATCGACAATCGCGCGGATGTTGCGGCCTGGTCGAAGGCCATCGCTGCGAGTGGGCGGAAGATCTGGTTCACCATCTCCTGGGATCTCGATGAGGACTTCCTCAGCGTGTGGGAGCAGTATGCGAATGCACGACGTATCAACCAGGACGTCGAGTGCGAGAGCCGCTGTGCCACGCTCACCAATTGGCCCAGGATCTATGAACGCTTCCGCGATCTGCCGGGGTGGGAAAATGCCACCTCGCCCACTCTCGGTTGGAATGACCTCGACTCTCTCGATGTCGGTGACGGAGCGCTCGATGGACTTACGAACGACGAAAAACGCTCTGCCGTTACGCTGTGGGCAATGGCGAATGCGCCCCTGTATCTGGGTGGCGATCTTACGCAGCTGGATGCATATGGCAAGCAGCTTCTGAGCAATGATGATGTCCTCGCCATTGATCAATCGGGCAAGCCGGCGAAGCAGGTGCTCGGTGGTGACGTGCCGGTCTGGGTCACCAACCTCGGCCATAACAACTACATCGTTGCACTATTCAACACGGCAGGGACGCCTGTCTCGTACACGCTTCCCTGGGACGAACTAGGCTTCGCCAATGCGGCCGACGTACGTGATCTCTGGACGGAGCGCGATCTCGGCAGTGCCCAGCGTTCCTTCACCACCGTTCTCGCGGGTCATGGAGTGCGCCTGCTGCGCGTCGCCGCGCAGGGAAGCATCGCGCCTGCTCCTTCCACCAGTTACGAGGCGGAATCGGCGATTCTGGGCGGATCGGCGGTGATTGCGGATTGCCCCGCCTGCTCCGGCGGCGCGAAGGTCGGCGGCCTTGGGCTCGGGGCTGCTAACAATGTGACCTTCAACAACGTGGAAGTGAAAAAAGCCGGCACGTATCTGATGCGCGTCGACTCGATGACAGAAGATCTGCGGTCCTATCTCTACACCGTCAACGATGGGCCGCCGCAGACAATCAACTCCGGTGGCGGAAGCTTCTTTCTGCCCACAAACGTCACCGTGCCGGTTCGCCTGAAGGCCGGACTCAACGTCATTCAGTTTGGAAATCCGACCAGCTTCCCGCCGGACCTTGACCGCATCGTAATCAGCGGCAATGGAGACGCGACGACATCCCCCGCGATTACGTATGAGGCTGAAGCCGCCACCCTCGGCGGCTCTGTAACCGCCGGCTTCAGCAACTACAGCTCTGGTCTGTCGAAAGCGGGAAACATCGGAGCAGGAGCAGCCAACAACGTCACCTTCTCCAACGTCACCGTGCCATCCAGCGGAACCTACCAGCTGGAAATCGACTATCAGACCAGCGGCGTGCGCTCGTACTTCCTCAGCGTCAATGACGGCACGCCTGGCGAGCTGGATCTGAATGGCAGCTCATTCGACGATCCCGCCGTTACCATCATTCCTGTTCAACTCAACGCCGGGGTGAACACAATCCAGATCGGCAACCCAACCGGATTTGCGCCAGACCTGGACCGTATTGTGGTCGCGCCCCGTGTACCCGTACCCGTAAGCCCCCACTAAAAACAGCAGATGCCTATTTCGACCTCAGCAATGCCCGCACGTCGCGGGCATTGCCGTTTCTGTACTGCAAACGGGAGCCTCTACATCTTTTGTGGTAGCAGAAATATGTCGTGACTCGGGTCCTAATGAACAGGAGCGGCTCGCAACATGACCCTGAAGATCGGCACCTGCGTCCTCGCCTTCGCTTGTCTTGTCGGAGTGACCTGTCGCGCACATGCGCAATCGACGGAAGCCCAGCAGTTGATGGATGCGACGAACGAAGACCGCGCGCAGCATGGCCTTGAACCGCTGCGGTGGGATCCCGCGCTGGCACGCGCCGCGCAGGCACACGCCGACCAGATGGTGCGGCATGGTGAGCTGTCGCATCAGTACCCCGGCGAGCCGGCGTTGGTGGAGCGCGCTGGACGCGGCGGAGCAGACTTCTCCACGGTCGCCGAAAACATCGCCGTCGCGGCGAGTCCACAAGCTGTGGAGGCAGAGTGGATGCACTCTCCGCCTCATCGGCACAACATCCTCGATCCGCAGTTGACGACCATCGGGATCGGGTTAGTGCGGCAGGGCGACAACCTGTGGGCGGTGGAAGACTTTTCCGCAGCCGTCGCGCAAATGGACTCCACACAGATCGAGCGGAAAATCGAGCAGTTAGTCGCAGAGCGAGGGATCCGCTCAGTCAGCGCATCGAGCGCTGCGCGCCAGACCTGCGCCATGGATCACGGTTTCGCCGGACAGCGCCCGACCTTCGTGATGCGCTGGGAAGGCTCCGACCTGAACCGGCTCCCAGACGTCCTCGATGAAAAGATCGGCACGGGCCGCTACCACGCAGCGTCTGTGGGGGCCTGCAGTTCCGGGAATAGCGGCGAGGGCTTGACCACTTATCGCCTCGCGGTGCTGCTCTTTTAGTTTCCGCAACGGAACGAGCGAATCCGAACGCAGTTTGCGCTGCGCTCATCCTCCGGCGAGACTGGAACAGACTGGCGGCCCGGAACGGCTGTGATTCGCCGGTCCGGGGGCTCCAGTAGATGCAACGGTGTTTGCAAGTCTTGTTCTGCCTCTTTCTCCTGTGCGGGGCATGTCCACAAACCATGCTGGCGCAGGATCTCGATCTGCGCGGCACCATCGCGCATGGCACGGATGGCTACGTTCTCGTTCCCTTTGAAGTGCCAGCCGGCGTCGCGCGTCTGGATATCTCATTCAGCTACACCGGCCATGAAGACCACACCACGCTCGACCTCGGTCTGCTCGACCCGGTACGCTTCCGCGGCTGGAGCGGCGGCAACAAACACGCTTTCAGTGTCGGAATCGCGGACGCAACGCCCTCCTATCTGCCTGGGCCACTACCCGCAGGCACGTGGAAGCTGCTCATTGGCGTCGCCTACCTGGGTGAAGGCCACACTTCGAACTACACAGCGCACGTTCATTTCGTAAGAACAAATGACGTGGACATCACTGGTTTTGCCGCATCGCCGATTGCCACAGGTGACCGCTGGTATCGCGGAGATCTGCACATGCACACCGCGCATAGCGATGGCGCCTGCACCAGCCAGTCCGGAAAGATGGTCCCATGCCCGGTCTTTGTCACCATTGAGGCAGCGGTAAAGCAGAAGCTGGACTTCATCGCCATCACCGACCACAACACCATCTCGCATTACGACGCGGAGCGCGAGATGCAACCTTATTTCGATCAGATACTGCTGATCCCCGGGCGAGAGGTCACGACATACTCCGGACATGCGAACGTCTTCGGCCCTACCGGCTTTATCGACTTCCGTTCGGAGGCCAAGGGCGCACCCTCGATCAATCAGGTGTTGCACGCAGCGCAAGCTGCAGGTGCGTTTGTGTCGATCAACCATCCTGGCAATCCCACGGGTGCAACCTGCATTGGCTGCGGATGGTCCGTCGCGGACACGGACTGGAATCTCGTCAACGGCATCGAGGCGATCAACGGAAATGATCCGAAGCATTACGAAGCGGATATCCAGTTCTGGGATCAGCAACTCGCCAAGGGATTCCGACTGGTGGCTATCGGCGGCAGCGACACGCATCGGCCGGAGCGCGGCACCATCGGCCATCCCACCACGGTTGTGCACGCGCAGGAGCTGTCCGTTCACGGCGTTCTGGATGCGATTCGAGCAGGGCACACCTGCATTGACTTGACGGCCTCGCACGACAAGGTGATCGATCTGCACGCCAGCGACGGCGCCGTCCACACCGTGATGGGAGAGAGGCTCACCGCTGCGCGCAACGATCGCGTGGAGCTCACGGCCCACATCACAGGCTCGTCCGGCTCCAATCTTCGCTGGCTACTCGACGGCAAAGTCCTCTCCACACTGCCGCCGCAATCGTTGCCCGGCGATTCTGCCGACGAGACAGCCGGTTGGACCAGCGACGGGCAGCGTCATTGGTTACGGGCAGAAGTACGAACCGCGGACGGAACGCTGCAGCTGCTTAGCAACCCCATCTTCTTCAACTGGCCAGTAAAACCCTGATGCTCTCCACGCATCGCATGGCCCATGGGGCAGTACGATGGATCCCGTCTATGGCTTTGCTCGATCGCCGCACCCTTCTGGTTGTATGCCGCGCCATTTTTTTTGTGTCGCTTGCCTCGCTCATGTGCGCATCCGCTCGCTGTGCAACGCATGCAACAGCGGCCATCGCCACCATTCCTTCAGAAGTCCGTTCCACCCATTTTCTCGTCACAATCAATGGCCATCGCACCCCGGTGATGCACGCTGCAGCCGGCTATTACCTGCTCAATTTTGATCTCGCCGGGCCGGCGGAGATCTCCGTCACAGCGGCCGACGCGCACTTCTGGGATGGCGGTGTTGAAGTCCAGCCGTTGCGGCTCGGCATTCGTCCGTTGCGTCGCGGTCCCACGATTCGTTTCCGCCTGAACGGGCCTACGAAGCTGACGATCGCGCGCCCAGGTGACCATTTCGCGGACGCAGAGATGCTCTTTCTCTTTGCCAACGAACCCGATCCGCCCAAGATCACACCGCAGACGCCGGACATCCGCTACTATGCCGCCGGTGTGCATCACGAGAGCATCAATGCGCAGAGCGGCGACAACATCTATCTTGCGGACGGGGCAGTGCTCTTCGGCTCACTCAATGTCTGGCAGGTCCATGACGTCCACGTCTTTGGACACGGAACGATCATCTACGACGGTCCGCAGAACCCTGGAAACGACGAAGGCTGGATGCACAAGCCGGACTGGCACTGCATCGTGATGGACAAAGCGCGCAACATCGAGATCGATGGCATCACCTGTATCGTGCGCAGCCGCACATGGCAGATCCAGATGCGCGATTCCGAGCACGTCGGCTACTACAACATCAAAGTGATCGGCGGCAATCCCAGCGATGCGAACCAGGACGGAATGGATTGGCTTGGCGGTGGAGACACCACCATCCGCAACAGCTTCTTCCGCGCCTCCGATGATGACTTTGCACTTGAAGGCAATTGGGATGGGTACAGTCAGGAGGCGATGCTGACCCCGGGTCACGATGTGCACAACATCACGATTGAAGACAGCATCGCCTCCACCAGTATCTCGAACACCATCCGCGTCAATTGGCCGCAGAAGACCTTCAACAGTGCGCACTTTCTCATGCGCAACATGGATGTCATTCATACCGGCTTTGGCGCGTGCAAGGTGCCATTCGCGTTCTTCGAGCTATGGGCCGATCCGGATGGCAACGGGTTCCACACCGACTATCGGTTCGAGAACATTCGCCTCGAAGACTGGTACTCGCTCTTCCAGATACGCCAGCCGAATCCAAAGGTGCGTGATATCTCCTTTACTCACATTGCGGCAATGGACGGTCCTGCGATGTTGCCGCCCACGTTGAAGGGGGATATCGCCGGCGTTGCGCTCGCAGACATACCAGTTGTGGGAGACGCGGCGAATTATGTGCGCGTCGAAAATCATGCAGCGCCGCCCACCTACGACCGCAGCGCACCGGATGCGCAATTCGACTACAGCCCGGGACTGCTGCGTCCGCATCATCCGGTGCTCTTCCGCGCGCATGCGCCGTCAATGCAGGGACGCCGCTTCGCCTGGATCTTCGGAGACGGCACTTCGGCAGAAGGCGCGGTTGTGCATCATGCATTTCCGGATGCGCAGGGAAGCCTGCTCGACGGCTCGGGGAACTTTCGTGTGCTGCTCCACATCACCAATCCCGATGGCAGTGAGATGTGGGGCGCTCAGCCTGTCGTCATCGCCCAGCGCGCACTGCCTGCTCTCGCTCCATCCGACGAGGCTGCGCCCGCAACTTCGACTTCAGTGCGCACAATCGACATCCCGGCTGAGGGCGGTTATACCTTCACCTTGCTCGCCGCGCAAAGTGCAACGCTCAGCATCGACAACTCGCCTCCCGTGCACTCCCCGAAGATGCGCCCACAAGTATGTGGTGCCACTGGCTATGCAGTCCAGGCAACGCGCATCAGTGCAGCACTCGCTGCGGGCACGCACCGCGTGCTGATCGAACGGGCGCCTGGTGGCAATCTGGCCGACGCACTCTCCGGAGCCGCCGGACCGCCACAACTCATCTGGCAAGGCCCTGGAATTGCAACCCAGACGGTTCCTGGGCAAGCGTTGCCGTGAATCCCGAAATTAATTTATTGGAAAAATTATTCGTGGCAGCACGTCGGTTCTGATTGGCCACACATGGATGAGTCATGGCGGAGAGGGAGGGATTCGAACCCCCGATACCCGTAAAGGTATGCCTGATTTCGAGTCAGGTGCATTCAACCGGGCTCTGCCACCTCTCCGCTTTGTAAGCCGCTCATTGCAAACGACTTTTGCGGTGTTATGTCCGGTCGCTCGATTATACCAAAGGTAACGAGTCGTCTACGTAGGAGGCAACCTTCCTGCCCCCTCTTCATCTTAAAGCGCGACATATCCCACCAACCCCAATGCAGAAGATCTCGCGATCGGTGCCGGCCCACGATTTCCCTGTCCTTCGGGACTTCGACACTCTCACCCTCGGAAATCCGCACCGCCTGCCCCTGTCAGCTGACCGTCTCCGTGATTAGGATGGAAAAATCACCGTGAACCACTCCTCCGTTCCGCTTCACAACTGGCGGTTCAACATCTCAGCGGTCGCAACCCGCTGACACAGCAAAAACCACGGGAGATATCTATGGCAGTATCCGGCGAAGCTGCAACGGCCCGAAAGTCGGCCAACGCCACGGCTCAATCTCGAAAGAATGGGCACCAGGCCACAACATCAAATCAGGACGGGTCCGCCGATCTCGCTTTAATCCTGGCAAGTCTTCAAACCATGCGGAAAGGCGACTTTTCGGTTCGCCTTCCCGTCGCCTGGACCGGCATCCAGGGAAAAATCGCAGACACCTTCAACGATATCGTCGCCGCAAACGAGCAGATGGCCGCGGAGCTGACGCGCGTCGGCCAAGCCGTTGGCAAAGAGGGCCGCACCCGGCAGCGCACACGCTTCGAGCAACACCGCGGCGCCTGGGGCGAGATGGAGATCTCGCTCAACACCCTGATTGAAGATCTCCTGCGGCCTACTACGGAGGTGACTCGCGCCATCGCGGCCGTCGCGCAGGGAAACCTGACGCAGACGGTACGGCTGGACGTCGACGGAAGGCCGCTCGAAGGCGAGTTTCTGCGCTCGGCAAGCATCGTGAACACGATGATCCAGCAGCTCGGCATCTTCACCGAAGAGGTCACGCGCGTCGCCCGCGAGGTCGGTACGGATGGCAAGCTGGGCGGCCAGGCGCATGTGCCTGGCGTCGCCGGCACCTGGAAGGATCTCACCGTTTCGGTGAACTCCATGGCCAGTAACCTGACCGGCCAGGTACGCAACATCGCAGAAGTCGCCACCGCTGTGGCCAGCGGTGACCTCTCACGCAAAATCACCGTCGACGTGCGCGGCGAGATTCTGCAGTTGAAGGAAGCCATCAACACCATGGTGGATCAGCTGCGCTCCTTCGCTTCGGAAGTCACGCGCGTGGCGCGCGAAGTGGGTACGGACGGCAAGCTGGGCGGCCAGGCAGTGGTGCCCGGCGTGGCCGGCACCTGGAAGGACCTTACCGACTCAGTCAACGCCATGGCCGGCAACCTCACGGCGCAGGTGCGCAACATCGCGGAGGTGACAACCGCCGTGGCGCGCGGCGATCTCTCGCGCAAGATCACCGTGGATGTGAAGGGAGAGATTCTCGAGCTCAAGGACACCATCAACACGATGGTCGATCAGCTCAACGCATTCGCCGGTGAGGTCACACGCGTGGCGCGCGAAGTCGGCACGGAAGGCAAGCTGGGCGGCCAGGCGCAGGTGCCCGGCGTCGGCGGTACCTGGAAGGACCTTACCGACAACGTCAACTTCATGGCGGGCAACCTGACGGCACAGGTGCGCAACATCGCCGAGGTGTCGACGGCCATTGCCAGCGGCGATCTGTCGAAGAAGATCACGGTGAACGTAAGCGGCGAGATTCTGCTGCTGAAAGAGACCATCAACACGATGGTGGACCAGTTGAATGCGTTTGCGGGCGAGGTGACGCGCGTGGCGCGCGAGGTGGGCACGGAGGGCAGGCTGGGCGGCCAGGCGAATGTACCCGGTGTGGCAGGTACCTGGAAGGACCTGACAGACTCGGTGAACTCGATGGCGGGCAACCTGACCGGTCAGGTACGCAACATCGCGGAGGTGACGACGGCCGTCGCGCGTGGCGATCTATCGCGCAAGATCACGGTGGATGTGAAGGGGGAGATTCTGGAGCTGAAGAACACCATCAACACGATGGTGGACCAGCTGAATGCGTTTGCCGCGGAGGTGACGCGCGTGGCGCGCGAGGTCGGCACCGAAGGCAAGCTGGGCGGCCAGGCAGCCGTGCCCGGCGTGGCCGGTACCTGGAAGGATCTCACCGATTCGGTGAACTTTATGGCCGGTAACCTCACGGCACAGGTGCGCAACATCGCGGAGGTGGCCACAGCCGTGGCTCGCGGCGATCTCTCCCGAAAGATCACCGTCGATGTGCGTGGCGAAATCCTCCAGCTCAAAGAGACGCTCAACACCATGGTGGATCAGTTGCGCTCCTTCGCCGGTGAGGTCACGCGTGTGGCCCGTGAGGTCGGCACGGACGGCAAACTCGGCGGCCAGGCGCAGGTGCCCGGCGTGGCCGGCACCTGGAAGGATCTCACGGACAACGTCAACTTCATGGCCGGCAACCTGACGGCGCAGGTGCGCAATATCGCCGAGGTTGCCACCGCGATCGCGAACGGCGATCTGTCGCGCAAGATCACGGTCGATGTGCGCGGTGAGATTCTGCTTCTCAAAGAGACCATCAATACGATGGTCGACCAGCTCAACGCGTTCGCTGGTGAGGTAACACGCGTGGCCCGCGAGGTCGGCACCGAAGGCAGGCTCGGCGGTCAGGCCAACGTCCCCGGCGTCGCCGGTACGTGGAAGGATCTCACCGACTCGGTCAACTTCATGGCCGGTAACCTGACGGCGCAGGTGCGCAACATCGCCGAGGTGACCACGGCCGTGGCGCGCGGCGATCTCTCCCGCAAGATCACGGTGGATGTGAAGGGAGAGATTCTCGAGCTCAAGAACACCATCAATACGATGGTCGATCAGTTGAATGCATTCGCCGGTGAGGTGACGCGCGTTGCCCGCGAGGTCGGTACGGAGGGCAGGCTCGGCGGTCAGGCGAACGTGCCCGATGTCGCCGGCACCTGGAAGGACCTCACCGACAAGGTGAACGTCATGGCCGCCAACCTGACTGAGCAGGTACGCGGCATCGTGAAAGTCGTCACCGCGGTTGCAAATGGCGAGCTGACGCAAAAGCTCACGGTGAATGCCAAGGGCGAAGTGGCGGCTCTGGCCGAGACCATCAACAACATGACCGATACGCTCGCCACCTTTGCCGACCAGGTCACCACGGTCGCCCGCGAAGTAGGTGTGGAAGGCCGTCTCGGCGGTCAGGCGAATGTGCCCGGCGCCTCGGGAACGTGGAAGGATCTCACCGGCAACGTCAACCTGCTGGCCGACAACCTGACTAACCAGGTACGCGCCATCGCGGAAGTAGCGACAGCTGTGACCAAAGGCGACCTTACCCGCTCCATTCAAGTCGATGCGCTCGGCGAAGTCGCCGAGCTCAAAGACAACATCAACACCATGATCGACAACCTGCGGTTGACCACCGACCGCAACACCGAGCAGGACTGGCTCAAGACCAACCTCGCCCGTTTTACCGGCATGCTGCAGGGGCAGCGCGATCTCACCACGGTGGGCCGCATGCTGCTCTCCGAGCTTGCTCCCCTGGTGAATGCCCAGCAGGGCGTGCTCTATCAGATGGGGGCGGAAGACGCCGATAGCATGTCGTTGCTCTCGGCCTTCGCCAACTCCCAGGATGGGCATCTGGAGAGAATCAAACTGGGTGAAGGACTGGTAGGGCAGTGCGCGCTGGAGAAGCGGCGCATGTTGATTGCCGATCTGCCGCCGCAGACCACCCCTGTCCGTTCCGGCCTCTTCGAATCGGTGCCGCGCAGTGTCATTGTGCTGCCGGTGCTCTTTGAGGACCGCGTAAAGGCGGTGATTGAGCTCGCCAGCCTTAGCGAGTTCACCGCCTCGCATCTGGCGTTTCTGGAACAGCTCACCTCCAGTATCGGCATCGTGCTCAACAGTATTGAAGCCACCATGCAGACAGAAGGTCTGCTCAAACAGTCGCAGCAGTTGGCCGTCGAGCTGCAAACCCAGCAGAAGGAGCTGCAGCAGACGAACGAGCAGCTTGCCCAGAAGGCCCAGCAGCTTGCCGAGCAGAATGCTGAGGTCGAGCGCAAGAACCGCGAGATCGAGCAGGCGCGCGGAGCCCTCGAAGAGCAGGCCAAGGAGCTCGCACTTACATCGAAGTACAAGTCCGAATTTCTCGCGAATATGTCGCACGAGCTGCGCACACCGCTCAACAGCATCCTGGTGCTCGGCCAGCAGCTTGCGGACAATCCGGATCTCAATCTGACGGCGAAACAGGTCGAGTTTGCCCGCACCATACACGGCGCCGGCACCGACCTGCTAACCCTCATCAGCGACATCCTCGATCTTTCGAAGATCGAATCGGGCACAGTGTCGGTCGAAGCCGAGGAGGTCTTCTTCGGAAGCCTTATCGACATGGTCGCGCGGCCATTCCGTCACGAGGCGGAGAATCGGAAGCTGTCCTTCGAAGTCGATGCGGATCCGCATCTCACACGCAGCCTGGTCACCGATTCCAAACGTGTCCAGCAGGTGCTCAAGAACCTGCTCTCCAATGCCTTCAAATTCACCGAACACGGCGGAGTGCGTCTCTCCGTTGCGCCGGTCACCCGTGGTTGGACCCCACATCACCCCATTCTCGGCACCGCGGCTGGAGTCGTGGCCTTCGAGGTCTCTGACACCGGTATCGGCATTCCGGCGGAGAAACAGAGGATCATCTTTGAAGCCTTCCAGCAGGCGGATGCCGGCACCAGCCGCAAGTATGGCGGCACGGGTCTGGGTCTTGCCATCAGCCGCGAACTCGCCAGCCTGCTCGGTGGTGAGATTCAATTGCGAAGCACGCCCGGCTCCGGCAGCACCTTCACGCTGTATCTGCCGCAGACCTACGTGGGGCCTGCCACCACCAACGTGTCCGCCAACGACCAGCCGCATCCACGGCTGTTGAGTCATCCCATCGCCGCCTTTGCCTTGCCGGAAAAGGTAGTGGAGACGATTGAAGACGACCGCAATAATCTCCAGCCCGGAGATGCCATCCTGTTGGTCGTCGAGGACGACATTCACTATGCGCGCATCCTCTGCGATCTCTCCCGCGACAAAGGCTTCAAAGTGTTGTTAGCCACGCGTGGCACGGAGGCGCTGGTGCTCGCGCGTGAGCTTCATCCCACTGCGGTGTCGCTCGACGTCTCTCTCCCCGATATGCTCGGCTGGACAGTGCTGAATCACCTCAAACAGGATCCCGCGACCCGCCACATTCCGGTGCAGATGTTGACCGTCAATGAAGACTGGCACCACGGCCTGTCGCACGGAGCCTTCGCCTTCGTCACCAAGCCCACCACGCGCGAAGGCCTGGCCTCCACGATCGATCGTATTCGGGATTATGCTCGTCCCCGCCGCAAACGCCTGCTGGTGGTGGAGGACGAGCCTGCGCAGCAGCTCAGCATCCGGGCCCTGCTGGACTACACCGACATCGATGTGGACGTCGTCTCCACCGGCCAGGGTGCTCTGGCAGCCGTCGGGAACGAAAAATACGACTGCATCGTTCTCGATCTCCGGCTTCCCGATATGACCGGCTTCGAGTTACTCGAACAGTTGAGCGAGTCGGACCAAGGAAATGAGCTGCCCGTCGTCGTCTTCACAGGAAAGGATCTCTCCCCGGAAGAAGATGCGCGCCTCCACATGCTGGCTCGCAGCGTCATCGTGAAGGATGTAGAGTCTCCCGAGCGCCTCCTGGACGAAACAGCGTTGTTTCTTCACCGCGTGGTCGCTGACCTCCCTCAGGAAAAGCAGAACATGCTGGACCGGTTACACCGCTCGGATGAGGCCTTGGTTGGCAGGAAGGTCCTGGTAGTGGATGATGATGTGCGCAATATCTTCGCGCTCAGCAGCGTCCTGGAGCGGCGCGGTATGAGCGTGCTTATGGCGGGAACCGGCCGTGAGGCTATCGCGACCATCGAGTCCACACCGGAACTCGGGATCGTCTTGATGGATATCATGCTGCCCGAAATGGACGGCTACGAAACCATGCAGGTCATCCGGCAGAACCCACTCTTCCGCCGGCTGCCCATCATCGCGCTCACGGCCAAGGCCATGAAGGGCGATCGCGAGAAGTGTCTGCAGGCCGGCGCATCGGAGTATCTTGCCAAACCGGTCAACACGGAGCAGTTGTTGTCCTCGCTTCGTATGTGGTTGCATCGATAATTCTGCATCTGAAGTTTGCAACATGGGTTCACATATGTTCAGCGGCAGAAAGGGTTCATGAACGAACGCGATCGAGCCAACATACTCATGGTGGATGATCAGGCGGGCAAGTTGCTCAGCTATGAGGCCATCCTCAGTGAACTGGGTGAAAATCTGATCAAGGCCAGATCGGCCCGCGAAGCAATGGAACAGTTGCTCCGCAACGATATCGCCGTGGTGCTGATGGATGTCAGCATGCCGGAGATCAATGGCTTCGAGCTCGCGGACATGATGCACCGCCATCCGCGATTCCAGAAGACCGCGATCATCTTCATCTCCGCCGTTCATCTCTCCGATCTGGACCGCATCAAGGGCTACCAGAGCGGCGCAGTCGACTATGTCGCTGTTCCCATCGTGCCGGAGCTGTTGCGGGCCAAGGTCGGCGTCTTCACCGAGCTCCATCGCAAGACGCGCCAGTTGGAACTGCTCAATCGCGAACTGGAGCAGCGGGTTGAGGAACGCACCGAGCAGTTGCGGCAGAGCGAAGAGCAGTTCAGAACCCTCGCCAACTCCATTCCTCAGCTTGCCTGGATGGCTGACGCGCAGGGTTCCATCTTCTGGTACAACCAGCGCTGGTATGACTACATCGGTCTCGGCGAGGATCAGATCGAGCGCTGGGGCTGGACGAGCTTGCAGCATCCCGATCATGTAGGCCGGACCATGGAGCGTCTTGAGCAGGCGTGGAGCGCCGGCGAGTTTTGGGAGGATACCTTTCCCCTGCGGGGGAAAGACGGAAAGTTTAAGTGGTTCATCGCCCGCGCGGTGCCGCTTCGCGATTCCCAGGGAAGTGTTGCGCGCTGGTTCGGAACCTGTACTGATATCAGCGATCAGATCGCTGCTGAAGAAAAAATCCGGCACCTGAACAGCCAGCTCCAGCAACGGCTGGCAGAGCTGGAGGCCATCATGCAGGTGCTGCCGGTGGGTGTGGCAGTCTCGCAGGATCCGTCCTGCGAAACGGTTACCGGCAACGCTGCTCTGAATCAGATGCTGGGCGCGCAGCTCGGAGACAACATCTCCCTGAACGGATCAGAATCGAATCCGCTTTCCTTTCGCTTCTATCAGAACGACAGGGAGTTGGCCCCAGAGGAGCTTCCGCTCCAGCGTTCGGCGGCAAGCGGTCAGCAGCTCGGCACCACGGAACTCGAGATTCGTCACAACGGCGGATCGCCCATCTATCTGCTGGCGAGCGCCAGCCCGCTGCTCGACCCAGCTGGCGCAGTGCGCGGCGCCGTGGGCGCTTTCTTCGATGTCACTGGCCGCAAGCAGTTGGAAGATCTGCTCCGGGAACGCGCCGACTTGCTCGAGCTTGCCACCGAAGCCATCATCGTTCGCGATCTCAATGGCCTGCTGCTCTTCTGGAACTCGGGAGCGGAAGCCCTCTACGGCTGGCGGCGGGACGAAGTGCTTGGCAAGCCGATTCACGAGATCCTGGAGACCCAATTTCCTGTGGGCGACGCCACGATCGAATCGACGCTGGCAACCGTGGGCAGTTGGGAGGGAAACCTTACCCAGACCACGCGCGACGGCCGGGAGCTGGTTGTTGCCAGCCGGCTTGCCCTCAAGGCAAGAGGGGTTGCCGTACTTGAGATCAATCGCGACATCACCTCTCAACTGCAGGCAGAAGAGGCATTGCGCAAGGCCGAGCGCCTTGCCGCCATGGGTCGCGTCGCCGGCATCATCGCCCACGAAATCAATAACCCACTCGAAGCCATCAGCAACACCTTCTTTTTGTTGCGCGATCATCCATCGCTCGATGCAGAGGCCCGCCATTACGCCCAGATGGGGGAAGAGGAGATGTTGCGCCTCTCTCACATCACGCGTCAGACGCTAGGCTTCTATCGCGAATCGAAGCACCCGGTCGCCGTCTCCATCGCTCATTTACTGGATGACATCCTGGAATTGCAGTTGCGCCGGATGGAGTTCAACAAAATCGCTGTGGAGAAACGCTATCGAAGCCGGGGCACAGTGCAGGGATTTCCAGTGGAGCTCAAGCAGGTCTTCCTGAATCTGATCGGTAACGCGACGCAGGCAATGCCGGATGGAGGCAGGCTCCGGTTGCATGTCTTCGAATCTTCCGGCCGGGACGATCGGAAGGCGGGCACGTGGGTTTCCGTTTGCGATACCGGCGTTGGCATCGACGCCGAGCACGCCCGGCACCTCTTTGAACCCTTCTTTACCACCAAGTCCGCAAAGGGCACGGGACTTGGGCTGTGGATCAGCAAGGGGATCATTCAAAAGTACGGAGGAAGCATCTCCTTCAAGAGTCTCCGCAGATCCGGCAGAAACGTCACCTGCTTTCAGATCTTCCTGCCCCACGCCGATCTTGGGGCGGCCGACCGCATGGACGCACCCCCCGAATCGCTGAAGGTCGCCGAGTCCACAGCAAGAGCAACCGGCCGTGCCTAGCGCCGTGATTCTGTGTGTGGATGATGAGGAGGTCCCGCGCATCCTTCGCGTGATGGTTTTAACCAAGCAGGGGTAGACGGTTCTTGCCGCAGTCTCGGCGGTCCAGGCATTGGAGCTGCTCGACGAGCATCACGTCGATCTCGTCCTCACGGACCAGATGATGCCCGACATTGTGGGGACCCAACTGGCCAAAAAACTGCGAGCAGGTCGCCCGTGGCTGCCGATCATCATCGTCTCGGGCGTCAATGAGATTCCCGAGGATGCGATATTCGCAGACCGCTTCGTCAGCAAGGTCGAGGGCCCGGAAGCCCTCTTTCAGAACATCGCCGAAGTCCTCGCTCACTACAGCCGGCAGCACAAGCTGGGTAGTCTCCCCTGTTGAAGATCGCCGCAGTGAATCCCTCTGCCAGGCCGGAAATCCACTCGCCCCCGCCTTCCTCAACTCCGCGGGAGCCACTCTAAAATCGCTCCCCACCTGGGAGGAAAGCTGCTCCCAGGTGCCAAACTCGGCCATACCTGGGCAAAGGTTCGTGCAGGCAACTCAATATTTTCGAACTACCATAGTGCTATGACCGAAACCACGACCGCGCTTCGGGAGCAGATTCTCGCGCTGGCCGAGCAGTTCTTTAACCTGCAGTTCGCCGGAAAGCCCTTTGAGCCCGGAACCTCGCCGGTGCCTGTCTCTGGCAAGGTGCTGGATGCCTCTGATCTGCGCAGCCTGATCGATGCTTCGCTGGACTGCTGGCTCACCACCGGCCGTTTCGCCACGCAGTTTGAGCGTCAGCTGGCGCGTTTCTTTGGCGTTCGAGGCGCTTCGCTGGTCAATTCCGGTTCCTCCGCCAATCTCTGCGCCTTCTCTTGTCTTACCTCGCCGCGGCTGGGCGACCGCCAGATCAAACCGGGGGATGAGGTCATCACGGTTGCGGCTGGCTTTCCCACCACCCTCAACCCCATCATTCAGAACAACTGCGTGCCCGTCTTCATCGACGTGACCACCCCCACCTATCAGGCCGATGCGTCTCAGCTTGAAGCAGCACTGAGCGACCGCACCCGCGCCGTCATGATCGCCCATACGCTTGGCAATCCATTCGATCTTGATGTGGTCGCGAGCTTCGCGAAGAAGCACAACCTCTGGTTCGTCGAAGACTGCTGCGACGCTCTCGGCGCCAAATACACGGGACAGAACGTCGGAACATTCGGGGACGTCGCGACGGCTAGCTTCTATCCCGCACATCACATCACCACCGGCGAAGGCGGCGCAGTCGTCACCAATAACGCGCTGCTCAAGACCCTCGCTGAATCCTTCCGCGACTGGGGCCGCGACTGCTGGTGCGAGCCGGGCAAGGACAATACCTGCGGCAAACGCTTCGAGTGGCAGCTTGGCGAGTTGCCCTGCGGCTACGACCACAAGTACATCTACTCGCACATCGGCTACAACCTGAAGATGACCGACATGCAGGCTGCCGTGGGTCTCTCCCAATTGCAGAAGCTGCCCACCTTTATTCAGGCGCGGCTGCAGAACTTTCGCTATCTCTATGAACGGCTCAAGCCGTACGAAGACGTCCTTGAGCTACCCGAGAGTACGCCGGCCGCGGAGCCGAGCTGGTTTGGCTTTCCCATCGGCGTCCGCGACGACGCACCCTTCACCCGCGATGCGCTGACCCGCGAGCTGGACGCAAACCGCATCGGAACCCGCCTGCTCTTCGGCGGAAACCTGGTGCGGCAGCCTGCATATCAAAACATCCAATACCGCGTCGCACACGATCTCAGCCGCACGGATTACATCATGCGTTCGGTATTCTGGCTGGGCATTTTCCCCGGATTGAACGAAACCATGCTCGACTTTGTCGCAGACACGATTGGGTCTTTCGTAGCCGCGCAAAAGACGGGCGGCTTCATGCCCGTACTCCAGAGTTAGCCACCCATGAGCGAACGCAAACGCATCACCATCGTCACTCCTTGCTACAACGAGGAACTCAACGTCCGCGAACTCCATCGCCGCACGCGCGCCGTCATGGACGCACTACCGCAGTATGAGTACCGGCACATCTTTATCGACAACGCCTCGCATGACGGCACTGTGGCCGTCCTGCGCGCAATGGCGGCGGAGTTTCCCGAGGTGCAGGTCATCGTAAATGCGCGCAACTTCGGTCATCTCCGCTCACCCATGCACGCTTTTCTCGAGGCCGATGGCGATGCCATGGGATTCATCTGTGCCGACCTGCAGGAACCGCCGGAGCTCTTCCGGGAATTGCTGGCGCGCTGGGAAGAAGGCTTCCCGGTCGTCGCCGCAATCAAAACCGGCAGTGAAGAGTCCGGCCTGATGTATGCAATCCGCACCGCCTATTACAACCTCGTCGGACGGCTCACCGATGTGAAGGTGATGTCGCATTTCACCGGCTTCGGCATTTACGACCGTCGCGTGGTCGAGATCCTGAAGCAGAGATTTCGTGACCCGTATCCATACTTCCGTGGCATGATCGCCGAGATCGGCTTTCCCCAGGCCCAGGTGACCTATAACCAGGCCGCCCGGCAGCGCGGCGTCACCAAAAATAACTTTTATACCCTCTACGATCTGGCAATGCTCGGCATCACCAACCTGTCGAAGGTGCCGCTTCGTCTGGTCACCGCCGCCGGTTTCATCTCTGCTGCCATCAGCCTGGTCCTCGGCTTCTTCTATCTCCTCTACAAGATCGTTTTCTGGAACAGCTTTTCGCTGGGTGTCGCACCACTGGTTTTGGGCCTCTTCTTTCTCGGATCCGTGCAACTGCTGTGTTTGGGCATCATTGGGGAATACGTCGGCTCCATTCATACCTTTGTCCAGAACCGGCCGCTGGTGATCGAGAAGGAGCGCATCAACTTTCCTGAGCGATCGTCGTCATGATCCGCAGCTCTCAAGGGAAGCAGGGGTGGCAGGTCATTCGCTACCTGCTGGTCGGTGGATTCAACACCTGTTTCGGATACGGCCTCTTCGTCGCGTTCAACTACCTGTTTCGCGGTCTCGGCATCTATGGTTCGGAGATAGCCAGCCTTCTCGCCAACGTCATCGCCATCACTGTGGCATTCCTCGGATACAAATGGTTCGTCTTCCGGACCCACAACAACTATCTGCGTGAGTGGTTGCGCTGTATCTCGGTCTACGGCAGCAGCATGCTCTTCTCACTCGTCATGCTGCCGCCGCTCACGCTTCTGCTGCGCCGCTGGTTTGGCCCTGCGCAGATGGCCTCCAATGTGGCGGCTGCTATCCTCATCGTGGTCACGGTGGTCGCCAGCTACTTCGGCCATAAGCACTTTTCGTTTCGACGCGTTCAGACCGCGGTGGAAGCGGTTCCCGAGCGTGGCGCAGGCAAGGTAGTCGAATCCCGCTCCTGAGGTGTGTGTGAAGCTCATTATTCTTGCCGGTGGCCTGGGCACCCGGCTCAGTGAAGAGACGTCCATTCGACCTAAGCCGATGGTGGAGATTGGTGGCCGTCCCATCCTCTGGCACATCATGAAGATCTACTCCCACTACGGCATCAACGACTTCATCGTGTGCCTCGGATACAAGGGCTATCTCATCAAGGAATATTTCTCCAATTACTATCTCCATGCCTCCGATGTCACCATCGACATCCTGAACAACAAGGTGGAGATGCACCGCAATGCGTCTGAGCCCTGGCGCATCACCCTCGTCGACACCGGCGCCGAGACCATGACCGGCGGCCGCCTCAAGCGTGTGCTGCCCTATGTCGAAAATGAGGAGACATTCTGCTTCACCTACGGCGACGGCGTCTCCAACGTCGATATCGGCGCTCTCCTCGCCTTTCACAAGAGTCACGGCCGCCTCGTCACACTGACAGCGACACGACCGACGAGCCGCTTTGGCGCGCTGGATATTGCAGACAACGGCGCTGTCACCCGATTTACCGAGAAGCCGCCGGGCGAGGGCCGATGGATCAACGGTGGCTATTTCGTTCTCTCACCGAAGGTAGGCGGATACATCAAAGACGACACCGTTCCGTGGGAGCGCGAGCCGATGGAACGACTCGCCCGCGAAAACCAGGTGGCGGCTTACAAGCACGATGGCTTCTGGCAGCCCATGGACACATTGCATGACAAGAATCTGCTGGAAAACCTGTGGGACGAAGGCCGCGCGCCCTGGAAGGTCTGGTAAGCATGGAGAAAACTCAGTTCTGGCAGAGCAAACGTGTCTTCCTCACCGGCCACACCGGTTTCAAGGGTAGCTGGCTCGCACTGTGGCTTCAGCATCTCGGCGCGGAGGTCACTGGATACGCCCTCGATCCGCCCAGCGATCCCAGCCTCTTCCAAAAAGCGGACATCGCCGCCTGCATGCACTCCATCATCAGCGACCTGCGTGACGCCGCGATCCTCACCTCGGTCATGCAGTCCGCGCAGCCGGAGATCGTCTTCCACCTGGCCGCGCAGTCTCTGGTTGGTCAGTCTTACGCGGACCCCGTCGAAACCTACGAGACCAACGTTCTCGGCACCATCCACCTGCTCGAAGCCGTGCGCAAGACGCCTTCGGTGCGCGCCGTTGTCATCATCACCACCGACAAATGCTACGAGAACAAGGAGTGGGTATGGCCCTATCGTGAGACCGACCCGCTCGGCGGCTACGATCCTTACAGCTCCTCGAAGGCCTGCGCGGAGATCATCACCAGCTCCTGGCGCGACTCCTTCTTCAATCCGGCGCACTATGCGGAGCATAAAGTCGCCGTAGCCTCGGCGCGTGCCGGCAATGTGATCGGCGGTGGCGACTGGGCCTCCAATCGCCTCATCCCCGACATCGTGCGCGCATTCTCCAGCGGCAAGACCCTGGAGATCCGCAATCCGGCAGCGACGCGGCCGTGGCAACATGTGCTCGAGCCGCTTCGCGGCTATCTCACGCTCGCAGAAAAGCTCCACGCAGGCGGGGTTCAGTATGCATCGGCGTGGAACTTCGGTCCCCAGTACACCGATGCCCGCCCCGTGGAATGGATCGTCCGCCATCTCTCCGCGCGGTGGGGAAGCGGGACGCAATGGAAGCTCGATGTGCGCGAACTCCCGCACGAAGCGCAAATGCTAAAGCTCGACTGGTCCAAGGCGCATGCCGCGCTGGGCTGGCAGCCGGTGCTGCCGCTGCCCGAAGCACTCGATTACACGCTCGACTGGTACCAGCGCGAGGCCGCTGGCACCCGCGCACGCGATCTCTGTCTGGAGCAGATCATCAGCTACTCCGAGAAGGCGGCAGCCGCCTCATGATGCTTCGCGGGTTCGATTCATCCAATTTTCAACAGAAGACACCGCTTCTGTGCGCATCGTACCTTGATGCCCGCACGCGCTCTCTCTACCATCGCCTTATGGATTCGCTCCCCGTGAAGCTCAGTTCCAGAGTCCGTCAGGCCATCCAGTTCGCCAGCATCCGCCACAGGGATCAGAAGGACAAAGCCGGCAAGCCCTATATAGCGCATTGCTTTCGCGTCGCGCTTGCCGTCTGGAACTGCGGTGAGGATCACTTCATCGCCGGCATCCTCCACGACACCGTAGAGGACACGGCCACCACACTCGACGAGATCGAGAACCTCTTCGGCAAAAATGTCCGCAACGCCGTCGACAGCGTAAGCCGCCGCGAATTCCCCAAGAAGGAGCCGTACGACGAGTTCGTGCTCCGTTCCAAGGCGGACCCCATCGGCCGCATCGTGAAGATTGCGGACCTCTACGACAACATGTCGCCGGAGCGCCGCCCCGAGCCGCCCGTCGAACTCGACAAGAAGCTCGAGCGCTATGAGAAAGCACTCGCCGTCCTCACCAGCCGTTAGAACAGGCGCATCTGTCGCAACTCGCTACCATAGGAGCAGCGATGCCCACCTTCAGCCTGTCTCCGGATGAGCTCACCCGCCTCGCGAGGGCGGAGGGCTTCGACCTCGCCGGTATCGCCGCGCTGGACGTGGCGGATGAACAGGGAAGCGAAGACCCTGGCCAGTATCCCAGGGATGACCCCGGCCGGTATTTAGAACAGTGGATCGCCGCTGGCCACGCCGGCGAAATGGATTACCTCAAGCGCCGCAACGAGCAGGGGGAGTTGCTGCGCTCCCAGGTGCAGGCCGCCATCCCCTGGGCGCGCTCCGTCATCGTCTGCGCCGCCAGCTACAACGCACCTGGTCCGCTCTCCATCGATCCCGCACCGCCCGACACAGGCTGGATCGCACGCTACGCCTGGGCTGGCCAGCCCGGCGCGGACGGCAAGCTCCGTCCCTCCGATTACCACGACACGCTTCTCAGTCGCCTGCGGGCCTTCGAAACCACTCTCCACCGCCACATCGGCGACTTCGAGTCGCGCTCCTACGTGGACACCGGTCCGCTCATCGAGCGCGATCTTGCCCGCCAGGCCGGCATTGGCTGGACCGCCAAGAACACCTGCACCCTCAACCAGCAGCTCGGCTCCATGCTCTTCCTCTGCTGCGTCGTTACCTCACTGGAAGTCGCACCCGCCAGCCGTCCCACTCCGGCGACCGACCGCTGCGGCACCTGCCGCCGCTGCATTGAGGCCTGTCCTACCGACGCCCTGATCGCCCCGCGTCAGATGGATGCCAGCCGCTGCATCGCCTACCTCACCATCGAGAAGCGCGGGCCCATCCCGGAGGAGTTGCGCGCGCCCATCGGCCGCCAGGTCTTCGGCTGCGATATCTGCCAGGAAGTCTGCCCCTGGAATCAGAAGGCAAGCTTCGCTTCGTCCGCCCAAACCCGGCCTGAACTCGTCAATCCGGCGCTCGAATGGCTCGCCAGCCTGACCGCTGAAGAATTCAACCGTCAGTTTCGAGATTCCCCCATAAGGCGAACAAAACGCGCTGGATTACTGCGCAACGCAGCCATAGCGATGGGTAATAGCGGCGAGCAGAAATTCCTGCCCCAGCTCGAAACCTGGGCCAGAGGCGAAGCGGAAGACCCCGTCCTCGCGGAGGCCGCCGCCTGGGCGATCGGCCGCCTGACGCCGTCGAAGTCATCCTGAGCATTGTCATCCTGAGCAAAGCGAAGGATCTGCAGTTCTGTCCGGTCACCAAGCGAGGCTCACGTGAGCGACAACGGAGCGAACCGAGTAAGCGCGCCGCCGGCGTGTCTGCCGTGCGGCAAGCACTAAACAGAACGGCCTCCCTGCGTCGGGGGAGGCCGTTCTGTGTTCTCTTGTGATGGCTTAGGCGCTGCGGATAACGTTGGCCGCGTTCAGTCCCTTCGGACCCTGCTGACACTCGAACTCCACTCCTTCACCCTCATTCAGCGTTTTGTACCCGTTCTCTTGAATCGCCGAGAAGTGCACAAACACATCTTCGCCGGTGGAGCGCTGGATAAACCCATAACCCTTCGCTCCGTTGAACCACTTCACAACGCCTTGCTCTTTCACGGGAGACTCCTTTCACCTCTTCTTGTGTAGGCGTCCCGCAAATCCCCTCTGAAAACGCGAAAAGCTGCCAGCGTCGCAGACGCAGGGCAGCTCATTGTTTCCCAGAACTTATTGCGGAACAGCGAAACCAGAACATCAAAAACGGCCTTCCAAACTCGTGCTTCACGCGGACCTGCACCAGCGCCCTGCGTTCTCCTGTTATGGCAGGAAACGCTCCTAAGTGCAACACAAAATTACGTTACAGCCGCTTTGCGGCGTCCTCAACGCCCGCCAATGACCCCTTGTGGGGAGTGGAATTCGAGCCTACGGTTGCTACCATCCCCACTGGACCACTCCCCCATGTCGATGCTCAGCCTCTTCCCGTCCAGCCTCCAGCCCGGTTCGGCTGGCGGTCCCGCTGCAGCCGCCGCCGAGCCGCTCAGGAACCTGCCGGAAGACGCCTCGCTCGCCCAGCGCGGGAAGGCGCTCGTGCTCTATCTTGCACAGACTGAGGTGCACACCTACGCCTTCAGCGTCGCGGCCAATGTCATCCTGTCGCTCTTCCCCTTCATCGTGCTCATGCTCACCCTGGCCCGGGAGGTCTTCCATTCGCCCGCCATGGTGGCTGTCATCGCGGACGAGGTCCGCTACTTTCTGCCCGCCGGGCAGGACTTCGTCATCCGCAACATGACCATCCTCTCCCGCGCCCACGGCGGAGTGCAGATCGCCTCCATCGTCATGCTGCTCATCTCCTCCACCGGGGTCTTCATGCCGCTGGAGGTCGCTCTGAACCAGGTCTGGGGCGCCGGGCGCAATCGCTCCTACATCATGAACCAGCTCGTCTCCCTCGGCCTTGCCTTTGCCATCGGAACGCTCACGCTGATCTCTATCTCGCTCACCGCCGCGCAGCACAGCCTGCTGAGCTTCCTCTTCCTGGGCAACACGGACAACGTCGTCTTCGCGTTCCTCGCCCACTGGCTGCTGCAGATCTCCGCCGTCGTCATCAGCGTGCTCATCTTCCTGCTCATCTACTGGGTGCTGCCCAACCGCCGTCTGCCCATCGTGGCCGTGCTGCCTGCCGCCGTCACCACCGGTCTGTTGTGGGAGGTCGCCAAGCGCATCTACATCGCGCTGCTGCCCTGGCTCGATTTCCGCTCCGTCTACGGACCTTTTTCGGTCTCCGTCTCGCTCATGATGTGGGCCTTCGTCAGCGGACTCCTCATGCTCGCCGGCGCGCATTATTCCGCCTCGCGCCACACGCTGCGACTCGCCCGCGAAGCCGGCTTCCAACCCCACAACGATCCCGAATCCGACATCTAAGGTCGCAGACGGTACCCACCCTGCTCCTCGCGATGACCACCAATCGAGACGTGAGCGACCAAAGGAAGCGAACCAGTAAACGCGCGGCGCAGGGGCATCCGCCCGTGCGGCCAGCACCGCCGAAGGCGCATGCGCCTCGGACGGCAAGTCCGTGCGCTACACTTCGGCCTGAGTATGCCGAATCTCTTCTCGCGCGTAGAAGCCGCCGTTCTGAATCCGCTGCGCCGCCCTGCACTTTCGGGCGTGGCGGAGCACGGTGCCTTCTGGTCGTCCGCGGCGCTTCTCGTTCTCATCCTGCTTCGTCTCGTGCCCGGCGTCGTGGGCATGATCGGCGCATTCTGGCTGGTTTTTGTCGTGCCCGTCTGGGTGGTCTTCAGTTGCATCATCCTGTATCGCTGGCTCGTCAACCAGGTGCTGTGGAAGGTACGCAATCGCCTGGTCGTCACCTACCTGCTGATGGGCCTCACGCCGGTGGTCCTCTTTGCCACGCTTGCCGGCATCGCGTCCTACGTCTTCTCTGGTCAGTTCGCCACCTTTGCCGCAACCTCACAACTGGACACGGCACTGGGCCGCCTCAGCGCGGAGAATCAGGTCTTCACCGTGCACGTAGCCCATGCCATCGCCCGTGCGCCGTCCGCGAACTCGGTCGAACTTTCTGACTACGATGTCGCCAACCATGGGATTCCGGGCCGGCTCCTGGTCGATGCCTGGGTGAGCAGCCAGACCGGGAATCGCCAACTGCTCCTCATCAAGGACGGCAGGGAACTGCCCCAGCACACCGCCGACAATCCCATCACCTATCCGGACTGGTCGCCTGACAGCTTTCGAGGCGTCGTGATCGACAACGGCCGGCTCTTCCTGCGCGCCGTGAATGAAAGAACTGTCGCGGGCAACAAGGTCACCTTTGTCTCCAGCGCGCCGCTTGATCAGGCCACGGTCGATCAATTTGCTCAGGGCATCGGCCGCATCCAGATCGCTCCCGCGTTCGGAAAAGTGATTGCTGAGGACGACGGCAAGGCCACGCGCAGGCGTTCGAAGGGAGTGACGCCGAAGGAAATGGCGTCGCAAACCGCGGGCACCGTCAATGGCGGCAACCTCGCACCTCCCGCCTTCCTGCTTGATCGCAGCATCACCTTCTCCGCTCTGCTGACTACGACCCAGTGGGAGAACGGCAAGAAACTCGTTGGACTGCTCAGCGTCACCTCGCGTCCCGCACTGCTCTACGCGCAACTCTTCGGAACTGCCGTTGAGGTTCGCACCATCATCCGCTACATGCTGATCGCGCTGACCATCATCTTTGCCTTGCTGGAGCTGGCTGCGTTCATCATGGCCGTCCGCCTGAACCGAACCATCACGCGTGCCGTCGGGGACCTGTATCGAGCCACCACCGCCATCGACAGTGGCAACTTCGCGCATCGCATTCAGGTGCATCGCCGCGACCAGCTCGGCGCACTCTCCACCTCGTTCAACACCATGTCGGAATCGCTGGAGCGCCTGCTGGTGCAGCAACGTGAGAAGGAGCGCATGCAGAGCGAGCTCGAAATTGCGCAGGAGGTGCAGAACAACCTCTTTCCGCAGGGCGAGGTCGAGATGCCCGGCCTCGAATTGCACGGCGTCTGCAAACCGGCGCGCACCGTCTCCGGCGATTATTACGACTTCCTCATCATGGGCGAGACTGAGCTGACCCTCGCCATGGGCGACATCAGCGGCAAGGGCATCTCGGCCGCGCTGCTGATGGCCTCACTGCATTCCGCGGTACGCGCCTACCGCTTTGCCGGCGAGGACTGCCTCGACGACAGCGGCGCCGCTCGTCATCTCCTCAACGGCAACGCCACCTTCAGCTCGCCCGGCCGCGTACTCAGCATGCTCAACCGTCATCTCTACCGCACCACCCAGCCGGAAAAATACGCGACGTTGTTTCTCGCGCACTACAACACGAACTCCCGCAAACTGCTTTACTCCAACGCCGGCCAGTTGCCGCCCTTTGTGCTCTGTGGCAATGGCAGCGTGCGTCGCCTGGATCGCGGCGGCTCGGTCATCGGCCTGCTCAATGACCTCCAATACGAAGAGGGCACCGTCACGCTTGACCCGGGCGACATTCTCATCGCCTACAGCGACGGCGTCACCGAGCCTGAAAATGAGTTTGGTGAGTTTGGCGAAGAGCGCCTCATCGAGATGGTCAAGCGCCACCGCCATCTGCCACTGGCCGCAATCTCGCAGCAGGTGATGCAGTCCCTGCGTGCCTGGATCGGCGACCAGGAGCAGCCGGACGACATCACCCTAGTCTTAGCCCGCCAGGCCGCAAACCATGCAAATGGTGCGTTGGGGGAACGAGAAATCGACCTGCAGCTTCCAGCGCAGCGGAATTAGCACAACCAGGGTCAACGGCGTACGCACAAAACGCCATGTCATCCTGAGCGAAGCGAAGGAGCTGCATTTTCCTCGTAAAAACCACGCCACCCAAAGCGAGCGACCAAAGGGAGCGAGCCGCACAAAATGCGGCCCCCGGCGCGACCGCCCGGACGGCCAGTCCTCACCAGCGCAGCAGAACCAGCTGGGAGCAGAATCCCGGTCCCAGTGCCGCCAGCACGCCCCATGTGCCAGCGGCCGGCCTGCGGTTCTGCATGATCTCTTCGAGCACCAGCAGCACGGATGCGGACGAGAGATTGCCTACCTCTCGCAACGAATCCCACGACGCCGCGCAGGTCTCGCGATCGAGGCCAAGCGAATCCGCCATCGCATCCAATACCTTCGGGCCGCCCGTGTGCAGCACCCAGTTGCCAACGTCTCCATGCGTCAGTCCATTGCGCCTCAGCAGCGCATCCACATCGCCCGGCAGATTCGCGCGGATGATCGCAGGCACCTCCGGCGACAGCACAATGCGAAATCCCTCCTCGGAGATCTCCCAGCCCATCGCATCTTCCGTATTCGGATAGAAGCTCGACGCCGTGTCCACAATTTCCGGGCCGTCCGCTGCGACATCATCGCCTGCCACAACCACCGCCGCCGCGCCATCGCCAAACAATCCCGATGCGATCAGGTTCGCAATCGAGAGATCGCTTCGCTGCCAGGTCAGCGAACACAGTTCCACCGACAGGAGCACCGCCACGCGGTCCGGATACGCGCGGACGTAGTCTGCAGCCTGCGCGATGCCTGCCGCGCCTGCCACGCATCCCAGGCCAAAGATCGGAGTGCGGCGAATATCCGCCGGTAGCTGCATTCGGTTCGTCAGATGCGCATCGAGCGAAGGGCTCGCAATCCCGGTCACCGACACCGTGAGCAGCGCGTTGATGCGGCTGCGCTCCATGCCCGCGCGTTTGAGCGCCAGATCGATCGCCTGCTCACCCAGCTCCTCTGCGTTTTCCAGCCACACGCGGTTGGCATCGCCCCATCGCGTCAGGCTGTCATAGCCCTCCAACGGCAACACGAAGTACCGCGTATCCACCCCGACCCGCTGATGAAATCGCGAGAGCAGCGCCGGGTTCTCCAGATGCTCCTGCCAGTGCAGGGCGAGTGCGTCAAATACCTGTTGTTGGGTAAACCGGTGCGGGGGTAGGGCACGGGCGACACTGGCAATCTTCATAGTCCTCTTTCTCGATGGGTTGCATATGGCAACCATGGCCCTTGGTCGAGTGATGTGTCGACTCGTGGGTCGCCTTTTGTGTCGCGCCTTCCCATCCACATCGCTGTGGCCTCGCTCCACATAAGGCCAGACCAGGTCTGCTCCGCGAGATGCACACGGAGCATCTCGGCGAAGGTCTCTGGTCTGGTCGCCATGGTTGCAACAAACCGCCGCTCCAGCCACGGGTAACGATCGAGCAGCAGAAGCAGTCGCGCCATGCGCCGGGGAGCTTTCGTCATGTGAGCATGCGCCATAGCATAGTATTCCAGCTTGCCGGCGGTGATCGCATCTGCCAGCGCATGCGCCTGCCGGAATGCGCTCAGCAGCCCTTCGCCGGTCACCGCGTCCACGGATCCTGAGGCATCCCCCAGCACTGCCACGTTGCCGCGTATCACCTCGCGCAGGCTGCGGGTCCGGGTCACCGCACCGCGCACGCTGGAAGTAAGCGCTTTGCCCGCCAACCGATGTGCAACCGCGGGAAAATCGGGAAGGGCATCCGTCAGCCTTCGGCCTCGCGTGCTGGTCAGCAGCGAGACACCGACCTCGTCATCCCCCAGCGGCGCTATGTAAAGTTGTTCGCGATCCCGCCAGTGCACCTCCACCAAGTCGCTCCACGGCGCACAGCGAAATTGCTGACGGCTTGCATAGCGCGTGCTGTAGCAGTTGCGTTCGCGGAAGCCGCTGGCTGCCGTGAGCGTCGAGCACAACCCATCGGCGATCACGAAGAACTCTGCATGAATCGGCACGTTTGCGGAGGCAAAGCCGCCGCCGGCCCGCGCCTGCACGCTCGCTCCCCAGTGCAGCACGATGCCCATCTCCGCCGCACGGGCTGCCATGCGTTTCTGCAAGTGCGTGCGGCGCACTGCCAGTCCTCTGCCGCTGCTGAATGCAGCGGATGCGCTGGAGTGCGCATCGTGAAACGAGATGCCGGCAAAGTTCACGCCATCACGCTCGTCGAGCGCCACCCCAAGCCCTCGCAGCAGCCGCACCGCCTCCGGCATCAAGCCCTCGCCGCAGGCCTTGTCGATCGGCGGACGTTGCGCGTCATAGAGTGCGACCCGGCATCCTCGCTGCCGCAGAGCCAGCGCTGCTGCCAGACCTGCGGGACCTCCACCGAGCACCGCGACATCCGTTCTGTTCATTCGCTCGTCCGTTACTCTTACTCTGACAACGTCACGTTCAACGGTGTTGGATTGCATCAATGGAAGTGAGACGCAGTTGGGGCGTCGCCGGTTACGTCATCAGATTGTCACCGCCTTGTATCGACTTGGATGACGATGGAAAGAGTTGTAGAAAACGAGTGGCTCGACAGTGATTTGGGCACGCCGGAGGAGATCGACGCCGCATTGCATGGCATTAGCCTCGCGAATCGCCGATTCGGCGGGGTGCGCCTGCACGCCCGGCTGCTTCAGCGAGCGCTCGCGCGCGTGTCCCTCACGCGAGTCTTCCCGGAAACGCGGCCCCACATCCTGGAGGTCGCCAGCGGACGCGCGGATGTGCTCCAGGCGGCGCTCCTGCGGCTCGGATCCGCGGTCGACGTCACGCTGCTGGATCGCAGCGCCGTTCACCTGCCGGACCCGCGTGCGTGGCCGGCAGAGTTGTCTACGCCTCACGTTCTGGCAGGCGATGCCCTCGATCTTCCATTCCCAGACTCGAGTGTGGATATCGTCTCCTGCTGTTTGTTCCTGCACCATCTGGAGCCGCCGCAGATCGTGCGCTATCTTGCGGAAGCCCGGCGCGTCGCGCGCGTTGCCGTGGTCATCAACGACCTCGAGCGCAGCGCGATTCACTATCGGCTCGCGCAGTTGAATCGCATCATCGATCACAGCCGCATCTCGCGGCACGATGGCCCCGTCTCCGTGCGCCGCGCTTATACCCGCAGCGAACTCGCCGGAATGCTGACGAACACCGGACATAGCTTCCATCTCGAACGCGCCTGGCTCTACCGGCTGGGTGCGGTGCTCTGGTGCGGCGAGTCGTCTAGCTCATGAACGTGTGAGCGACAGAAGATGCGAACCTACAGCACGCGCCGCAGGCGCTTATGCCGGACGGCCAGTCCCTACTGCACCAGAAACGCTTTCACCACGATGCCGCTGGGTTGCTTTCCGAGCGGAAGCAGCGTGAACAGCGCGCGCGTCTTGGTGCGGACCACCGCAAGATCGTTGGATCGTGAATCGACCACCAGCAGCAGATGCCCTGCGGCAGAGAGCGCCAGGGCATCCGGTCCTTCGCCAACGGACACATTCATAAGCAGCCTGCCATCGTCAATGCTATACAGACTGACGGCGCCACTCGCGAAGTCCGACACCCACAGCAGCGAGTTGTCCTGGGTCACGACGCCTTGCGAAGGCCGCATGCCGACTTGATAAGTACCGCCGACCTCGTTATTCCCGGTCGCGATCTCGGAGATGGAGTTGCCGTTGAAGTTGGTTGTAAACGCTTCGCCTCCATCCGGCTTCAGCACCACGCTCGTCGGCGTCGCGCCCACATCCAGAAATGCCAACAGGCGGTCCGGCTTCGCGCTCATACTCGCAGTCGCTGCGCGCGCCAGACCGATCACCATGACCTGATGGCCGCCAGAACAAGCGATGAATGCCTTCGTCGAGTCGGGCAGGATCGTTACCGCGGTTGCGCTCGGGCAGCCGGAGAAGAAGGTCCGCACGCGATAGAGCTTTGGGTCCACCACGCTCACGCTACCGCTCTTCTGGTTGCTCACCACCAGCGCGCTGCCATCCGGGGTGATGCGCGCAACGCCGGGTCCTTCGCCCACTCCGATGGTGGCCGTGACGCGTCTACGATCCAGATCGATCACCGAGACATCGTTTGCCCCCGAGTTGGCGACGTAGGCAGTGCGGCCGTCCTGCGCTACATCGATTGAGTAAGGCGTGCGATCGACCCCGATCGTCGCCACCACCTGGTTGCTGGCCGTATCGATCACGCTCACCGAGCTGCTGTCCGCGTTGACTGCATACACCTCGTTGCGTGCGGGATTGGCCGCAATGCCCACCGGCCGCCGTCCTACCGCAATCACGCGGTCCTGCCGCAGATTCACCACATCCAGCGCCGTCACGGTATTGCTGCCGCTGTTCGTCACGTACGCGAACTCGCGATAGTTCTTCGGATAGAGAGGGAAGTCATGCTTCCGGCAGCCTCCCAGGGTGAGTGGCGCGCAAATGGCAAACGCGAGGCATAGGCCCCGCGCTCCAGACTGAAGTCTTCTAGCGTGCGGCAGGGAACGCGGCCCCTTCGTGCGCCGTTACCTCAATACCGCGCGGAATGCGCCGATGCACCACCTCAGCAATGCGCGAGCATTCGTCCATGAGCTGCGCAAACTGCTCCGGATAGAGCGACTGCGCGCCATCCGACAGTGCTTTGTCCGGCGCATGATGGACTTCGACAATCAGGCCATCGCAGCCCACCGCGACCGCGGCGCGCGCCAGGGGCAGCACCTTGTCGCGCTTGCCCGTGCCGTGGCTCGGGTCCACTACGATCGGCAGGTGGCTCAGCCGTTGGACCGCCGGCACAATGCTCAGATCCAGCGTGTTGCGCGTGTGATCGGTAAAGGTGCGGATGCCGCGCTCGCACAACGCCACCTGGTAGTTGCCCTCGCTCATCACGTACTCGGCCGCCATCAGCAGCTCTTCCAAAGTGGCCGAGAGACCGCGCTTCAGCAACACCGGCAGCTTCGACCGCCCGGCGCGCTTCAGCAGGGAATAGTTCTGCATGTTGCGCGCGCCGATCTGGATCATGTCGGCGTATTTTTCGACCAGGTCCAGCGACTCGTTGTCCACCGCCTCGGTCACGATGCGCAGCCCGAAGCGCTCCCGCACCTCGGCCATGATGCGCAACCCGGCCTCGCCCATGCCCTGGAAGGCATACGGAGAGGTGCGCGGCTTGTACGCGCCGCCGCGCAGGAACTGTGCACCGGCCTTCGCCACCTGTTCGGCTACCGCAAAGGCCTGCTCACGGCTCTCAATCGAGCAGGGACCGGCGATGACAGCGATGTCCCGGCCGCCGATGGACGCATTCGTGCCCGGGAAGCGGATGACCGTGCTGTCGTCCTTCACGTCGCGGCTCACCAGCTTGTAGAGCTTGGAGACCTTGATGACTTCGGCCACGCCGGCCATCTCTGCCAGCGCATCCTGCTCCACCGCGCCTTGGTTTCCCGTGATGCCGATCGCGGTCCGCTGCGCTCCCGGCATGGGGTGGGGCCGGTAACCGAGCGTCTCGATCCGCTCACAAACGGCCTGGATTTCCTCAGCCGTCGCGTGCGGCTTCATCACTACGAGCATGGTGTGTCGTTTCCCTCTCCAAAACATCCAGTGTACTGGCGCGCCGGTCGCCGGTAAATACAAGAAAAGGCGACCAGATAGTCAACAGAAATTCACATTAACTATTTTTGGCCAGGAGGAACTTTTCCTTACGGGTGCCCGTCGAAATCGAGTACAAGTTATTAAGGCATTGTTAAGGTTCGAAAAAAGTCATCAAAAATTCGTAAGGGGATTCTGGGGCCGCGACTGCTTCCCGTCGCCGTTTTACACATTCTTACAGGGGGTCCAACGAGTGCGTTACCTCTCCCGCACATTGCTTATTCTGCTAGCCATCGCTCAATTCATCACCCTGGCGATTGCATTTCAGAAGCCTGCTTACGCCTATGCCGACCCCGGGTCCGGACTTTTGTTCCTGCAGGTCGCAGGCTCCATGGTGGCGGGCGCGCTGTTCATCGTTCGTTCGAAATTGACCAGGTTCTTCCATCGCGGTAAAGACCACGTCGAAGAATCCATCGCCGAGCAAGGTCAAGAAATTCAGCAATGACCGTAGGTGCCGCCTCGCCTCGCGGAACCTTTCGCGATCCGGCAGGTTCTCTCTACTTCGATCGGGCCAAGGTCTTTCGCCAGGTTCGTCCAGCCTTTGCCGCGGAGGCGGAGTCCTTCCTCAGTTCTGCGCTCGCCCGGAGATGGATCGAGAGCGGGCGGATGGTCACTACGGTCATCGCAGGCCGTGACGCAGACGGCTCGCTGCTGCTAGAGCACGAACGCATCGAGTACCCCACCTATCCCTGGGAGTGGACGCCCGGACAATGGGCCGCTGCAGGCGAGCTGACACTCGATCTTTGCGAAGAATCCCTGGCCGCGGGGCTCATCCTCAAGGATGCGACTCCGCTGAACGTTCTCTTCCGCGGTGCGGAGCCCGTCTTCGTGGACGTTCTCTCCTTTGACAAGCGCAAGCCCGGGAATCCCATCTGGCTTGCCTACGGGCAGTTCGTTCGCACGTTTCTGCTTCCGCTGGCCGCGAACCGCTATCTCGGCTGGCCTCTCGCCGCGTCCATGGACCGCCGCGATGGTTACGAGCCCACTGATCTTTATTCGCACCTGCCGCTCCGCCGCCGCTGGACGGCGCCGCTGCGCTCGCTCGTCACCCTGCCGCACTTGCTGGAAGGCAAAGCGAACGCCTCCGCGTCCGCCGGTGCCGTTCAGGTCCGTCAACAGCCGCCCGAGGTTGCCACTCAGGTGCTTCGGGGAACGCTGAAAAAGCTGCGCCGAAGGCTCCGCGCGCTCACCCCGACGCCGCACGCCTCCCGCTGGAGCAACTACACCACCACCGCCAGCCACTACAGCGCGGAAGACCACGCACGCAAGGCTGCATTTGTCGAGCGGGCGCTCGCCCAGGTTGCCCCGCAGCGCGTGCTCGATGTCGGCGGAAACACGGGCCACTACTCCCGCATCGCCAGCGCGGCCGGGGCAAGCGTTGTCGCATGGGACACAGATGTACAGGCCGCTGGCGCCAACTGGCGCGAAGCCCGCGCGAAGCGCGAGCCGATCCTTCCTCTCATCGCCAATATCGCCCGCCCCACGCCCGCCGTGGGCTGGCAGAACGCCGAAAGCCTCAGCCTGCTCGAGCGCTCCGAAGGCGCATTCGACTGCATCCTGATGCTCGGCGTCATCCACCACATGTTGCTCATCGACCAGATCCCGCTTCCCGCGATCTTCGATCTGGTGAGCCGCCTCACCACCCGCTGGGCCATCATCGAGTGGGTCCCGGCAACCGATTCGCAATTCCAGCAACTCTGCCGCGGCCGAGCAACTCTGCCGCGGCCGCCAGGAGATCTACGGACATCTCGACGAGAACGCCTTCCTTGCCGCAGTCGACCAATACTTCATCCGGCGGTTGGTGGAAAATCTCCCCAACGGTCGAAGTCTCTGGCTCTTCGAGAGCAAGTGAATGCCCGACCATTTCTGCAGGGTGCATCCACATCGCCCGCAACATTGTCGAAGATCTGCTCCGTGGCCAGATAGGCCGCCCGACTGATCTCGCCGGCCTCGTCAACCATCCACCGCAGGTACGAGAGAATGTGCAGGTGGGAAAAACTAGACGTCCACGTCTCACGTCCGTGGCATCACGGAATCTCCCGCGTGTCAAAATTCTGGCCGAGGCACGCAGGCGCCCCCGGTTCTCTGAGGTCTGGTGAAAGCGAAGTCATTCCTGGAAGGTGCTGGCCTCGCAGTGCTCTATGCGCTGCCCATCGCGAATGCCTTCTTCAATCCGTGGCATGTGAACTCTTACCACCATGCTCAGCCAGTCGCGAGCGTGCCCCGCGCCATCTTTCTCCTCGTCCTGCTGGTGTGGGCGCTGGCGTGGCTGACGATCGCCGCGCTGGCACGCCTGTCC
>Ga0193743_1000265_pt1 | contig 42052 bp, 50 predicted proteins | sample L2c2metaG_FD_143038 | JGI IMG/M metagenome (GOLD analysis project Ga0193743, IMG submission 143038) | Soil microbial communities from a riparian zone of the East river system, Colorado, United States - L2c2 | ecosystem: Environmental > Terrestrial > Soil > Riparian zone | place: USA: East River... | reverse complement strand
ATCTACAACCACCACCAACTCCCCCGACATTATATATCCCTGGCGGACACCTTTTCCTCACCACCAAAGGCATCATCTTCAAAGTCCACAAATATTACCTTGACCGAGACTCCAACTGGTTCCTAGACATTAACAACAACAGACGACTCAATGATGATGAAGTTCCTAGCAGACAGTCATCCCTCGACGCAATTCCACTCCCCAGAATATCAGCCAAACAATTCACCTCTATGTTATGGGTCATCTACAATCCAAACTATGGGACCCATTCCACACCATAGATGAATGGAACCAGATCTTGGTCGCTGCCACCCCCCTAGAATGTGAATGAATCGTCGAACTTGCCAACCACAAGATACAGGTCTTACAACTCCATAAGCTGGATCATTCTTTAATAGTCGAGGATGTCTTCCATGCCTAATCACAGGGTAATTTTATGAACAATTACAGGTGAACCAGTCCCAGGCGAACGTGAACCATTTTACATGACTACGGTCACCCCTGATCAATTTCTTTCCTGGATCCACTGGGCGGACAACAACACTTTACCTGACTCCATCCCATACTATACTTAGCTATCACCTTTGACTCATTCCCATTCCCAAACACTGCCTCCTTTTTGTGACTCATACTATGACTCATATTGCTGAACCCTTGACCCTGGACACTGCCTTGTAGCTACCTATATAAAGAGCCCATACTTAGTAGTAGTTCTCTAGTTTTGACCTTAGTACCTATACGGTTCAATCCACTATGCTTTGCTCACAACCTTTGGAAGTGCCTTTCGCTCAAATAGAACTTAGCTCTTTGTTACTGTCTCTGCCCAGCACCGAATGTGAGTGAAAGCTAGTGATGCCCATAACAGCTCTGTTAGGGGACGCTCTGCTTCGTCCGACGTTTCCTCCAACAACACTCTGTCAACTCTGTACATCCCTCCTCATCCGTCGCTAACTCAAGACAGAGCACTCACAGCTCCGATATCGGAGTCTGATGGGTCATGTGACATAGCAACCTTTTCAGTCACATGATGTAGCTACCTTTTGCATTTCTATCACCTTTTCACCATTCTTCATCTTTTTCATCATTTTATTATTTCAACTCTGATTTTTGGTATATAGACATGCATCCCACCTTTACAGGGCTTTATCCTTTTCTTTTAGGATCCCCTGCTAGGTGTGCTTTCCTGTCGCATTATATGTGTATATATTATTTAGGATCCCCTGCTAGATCTCAACTAAGTTGCAGCCGCAGTTGCCCTAACAAGCTCCCATTTTGGGTGCCTATTCCAAGCTATCTCCAACGGAACAATGATTGTATTTTTGAGTACTATACTCTCCCCCACACATTCCGAGCAGATCTGAGCAAATTTGGGTGTATTCCAAGCAGAATTTGGTAGGAATTTCGGACTGGTAGGAATATGCTAGGAATGGAACCCTAAAACCCAAATTTTTTATATTTTTTAATATACCCCCCTAACCCCTAACTGAACCCTAACTGAACCTTAAATGAACCCTAGCCCTAACCCTAACCCTAACCCACCCTAAATTAGTGATTTCCTGCTCCGAATTTGGTTGGAATTTGGTTGGAATGGTTGGAATTTGATTGGAATGATTGGAATCTGGTTGGACTGGTTGGATCTGCTTGGAATGTGTGGGGGAGGGTAAAGTACTGGGATTTTTGGATATGGGATTTTGCACGTCTATGGATGGTTCAACTGTTTCATTAACAGAGCATGTAGGTAAAACAGAAAAACAATTGTGGTGACAATGAGGGTGTGCTGTTCACTCATTGCGACAGGAAAAATCCTGCTCCTCAACCTCTGCTGCAGGCTCCAGGTGTTTCGCATCGAGTTCTGCAAGGTGATCCTCTAAGTAGGTCTGAAGGTCGTCTATACTCAACTCTCATATATCAAACTGGGTAGGACAGTCAGGTGCCTTGTGCCCTGCTTTTCCACATCAGTAGCAAGAGAACAGAATAGTGCTTGAAAGTCCGGTCCGGTCTGGTTATTTGGTGCCTCAAGGCTCTAACCGAGACCAAGACTGGTTATGCTTCGTTCCCAGACCAAAAATAACCGGACCGGACCACAAATAACCACCAAAAACCAGTTGGTTGCAGTTACTAACCGGTTATGACCGAAAAAATGAAAAACCGGTTATAACCGGCCAAGACTGCACATATATGTCTCAGTAAATATTACTGCTGCTTATTTTACCTTTAAAACAAGTCCAAGAACGTTTAATTTGGTAAATAATTGACATATTTATGAAAATATTCTTGAAAGTCTAGTGTTTTGACTAATATTTTAGAGATTTGACCATAACTCAGTCAAATTTTGAGTGTTTTTTATGTTCTTAGGTGTGTTTTGAAGGGGTATAATAGGGCCAGTCATAACCAGTTATTTTATTCTCAAAATGGACTAACTGCTAACCATGGTCCGGTTAATTTCCGGTTAGGGTCCGGTTAGGTCTCGGTTAATTTCCGGTTAACTAACCAGACTTTCAAGCACTAGAACAGAAGAGGCTGAGTTTTCCAACTAGCATCAATATCCATCGGAACAGGGTTTCTGGAGGTCAGAGCATGTTGATGGTTCATGCTCTGCTCTGGAGTCTGAAATTGAACAGTATTGAAGGTGGATGGATGGGTCTGAGTCAGAGCAACACTTGGGGTTTGATAGGAAGATTGGAAGGCTTCATTGGTGGCTCATTTCTGGTCAATGGTCCTGCCTGCAGTGTACCAGTCTGTTGGAACCATGTCAGAAGGACATCCAGAAGGCATGGTTGCTATGGTGTTCTGAATTTGAGAGTCAAGTCCTCGATGGAATTTCACCACTATGGTCTTTGGATTGGAGTAACCGGCTTCTGTGATAAGGTCTTGGAATTCATCAAGGTATTCATCCATGGAGTGACTCTTTTGGAAATAAGCTGTGGATTCCAGTCGGTTGATGGCTGCTGAGTCTGCATAGACTGGACAGAACTCCCTTTTGAATTCATCTAGGAAGTCTTCCCAATCGACAAATTTATGGTAGCCTACATTTTCTGGCTGCTCCTCCCATCTGAATATGCAGGTGGACCACTTAGCTGCTTGTCCTGCCTTCATGTAGGACATGGCCCAGACAATTTTGGCTTGTTCATCCAAGAAGGAGTTTGGACAAAGATGGATATAGACCTGGCAGGAATTAAGGAACACCATTCCTTTGGTGCAGTCTCTGTCAAACTCAACGGAAGGGCCAGTTTTAAACCATGGGCCTTCAGAGTGACAGTGTGGGTTGTGTATATGGGATCAGATTTTCAGACTGAGGAATATGGGAAATAAGAATGTCTAACTTGTGTTGGGTGTTTGCATCCTTTGCCTGTAATTCAGCAAGGGCTTGCTCCAGGGTCACAAGTTATTCGCTTTCCATAGAGTGCAAGGGGTCCTTGTTGGGAAATACGGTTTTGGGTAATGCTGAGGGGGGATCGAGAGTGGAGGAGTACACGGAGTTGGTGGAGTCTGAATCAGAACTGTGAAAGATGACTATGGTGGACTAGCTGTTGGATTTTGTTTTAGCGGTTATTACCACTATACCAGCACTGGTATAGTGGTAATAACCGCTAAAACAAAATCCAACATAAAGGAAGCTAAGGTGTAAGAGGTTCACGGTTCAAACCCCGCTGAGGTTGTAATTCACCAGTGACACTGCACTTAGGGCCACCTCGGATCCAGCGCTAGGGGCACTCAGTTTAGAAACTGGGGTAGAGGAGGTGGCCTTAGCTTCCTTTATGTTGGATTTTGTTTTAGCGGTTATTACCACTAAAACAAAATCCAACACTAGCTATCTGCTGGGATCAGTCCTCTGGGAGATCCTTTTCTGATGTTAAAGCAACTGCAGCTGAGACTTAGTCAAGATCTAGCAGGGGATCCTAAACATATATAAACATAAAATACAACAGGAAAGTGCACCTAGCAGGGGATCCTAAAATAAAAGGATGGAGTCTGTTGAGATATGTCACAGCTAGGAATCAAGTTCAGCTTGATACGAGAGTTCTATTTATTAACAGGTAGTACCTAGGAATCAAGTTCAGCTTGATATGAGAGTTACTCATCATAAGCTGAACTTGCGAATGCTAACTACAAGTATTATGTAATCTACCAACAGATAAACAAGTTGTACTTGTAATATTCCAACAGAGTCCTGCTAAGGTGGGCTGTGTGTCTATATACAAAAATCAGAGTGAAATAATAGAATGATGGAAAAAATGAGGAATGATGAAGAGAGTGATAAGAATGCATAAGGTATCTATGTCATGTGTCCATTGGACTCTGCTATCAGAGCCATGAGTGCACTCCGTCTTGAGTTAGCAATGATGCAGAGGAATGTACAGAGGCAATGGAGCATTATCAGATGGGACAGAGTGTTTATCAGAAGAAACATTGGACAAAGCGGAACATCCCCTAACAGGAAGTCAATTAATGGCATAATGAAGTTGTAAACTTATTATTGAAGGTAAAAAAGTCTAGTTCGAAATGATATAATAGCAAACCTCATATATATATATTTTAGGAGGTAATTTTTTGAAATCAACTAACTGCATTAATTCAGCCTTCTGTATTATCTTTATAAAAATATAAACAAAACAAAGCCATTGACAAAGGCTAAATTTTGTTTTTAAATTCCCATTTATAAAAACATATTGTTCTTCAAAACATGGACATATTTTACATAGTAAGGAAAATTTATATAAAGCTGTAAATTACTTGATCCCTCATTGTTAGCGAAGGGTCAAAGGATAGAGCAAGGCTCTGATAAGTACATCACACAAAAAAATGTTTTGTTTTCAAAAAAAAGGGAGTTGTAAAATCATGAATGTCATAAAATTGTAGAAATGAAACAATGTAACTGGCAAGAATAGTAAGATGGGAGGAGACTTGGAAAGGCGAGAACAACAAGATGAGACAGCACAGAAGAAGACAGGGATAGGAGAGAAGGTAAGAAGATGAACGATGAGAAGGCAAACAACAGAGAGCAACTCAATAGTACCTATTAGTTAGAGAAAAGCCACCATAAAGGAGTATTAAAAAAGAAAAATGGAATGGATGCTGCACAATAAACTAGACACATTACTGACTGCTACCAAGCAGTCTGATGCTATACCGTGCTAACCGAGCTAGAGCCGGCACTATGGGCCATTATAGCCGAAAATCAAAGTTTGCTGATGTATAAATCAATGCGGAAAATCATTCCAAATCAGCCCTCGTGATGTCAATTTCCGTTGGTAGAACACTTGCTGGTTTGGAAAGCAAGGCGAGGAAAAAGATCGAGGGAATCAGAGCAAACTGATTAAACTGAAAGAATTCCTAATTTTCCAGAATAACATGTGCAAAAACACAGAGAGAAAAAAAAACATGGAAGTATTGAACTGCACACTTGCAGACATAAGGAATAAATCTGTCACATTGAGCCACTGACAATCGGCATTATGTCTGGACATTTGGAATTTGGGAATTAAACAAAATAGACTACGTTACACTGAAACGCTTTTACACCCAAGGCTTACCGGTGAGCTCGAGTGCTTGGTTGTAATCAACTATCAGCAGTGCTGGCCAAGCTGTCCGCCCGACTGCCGGAATTCCCCGATCCCAGGGAAAGTACACTAAGAATCTTCCCCCAGGCGGGATTTGGATGAAAATTGAAATTTTTTTGCCAAATTCCTCAGGGCTAGTTGGATAGAACTTTTAAAGCGAGATGCTAGTCGGATACATATTGGGCCAACTGGCAGGTGCCCAAGTGATAAAATTTGGGCATGACCTAAGTTCGGACTCCAGGGCACACCCAGCAATCAAAAAAGTGCAAAGGAGTGGGCGCAAATGCCCAAGCTGAATCTGGTGGGACGATAAAGGGTCTGGTGGACGCCTGGACCGGTTTTCGGATAAAAATCAGTTGAATGAAAATCGCGAATTTTTGGCGTTTGGGCTCAGGGAATTTGGCATATTTTCCAATTACCTGTAATCAATATAAGTCCGTTCCAGCATGAAAGAAGTACAGTATATACAGTACATCACGACTATCCTTGTTGCAAATCTACAATACGGGTATGTACATGTGGAGAATGTCTGTTGGCACTTCCAAGGAACCGCTGTATGGTCACTTGGTCCATGGCCAGAAAATGGGTACGGAACTGGAATAAAACAACGCGTGAGTCTTTGACGTTGTGAAAATAGATCGGAACTTTGACTAACTTTTTATATTGTTGCCACTTGTGATTGCCGTGAAATTTTTTGTTGTTAGCATGTTCAAGAGGTGGGACACCCGATGCCTTGAGAAAAACGAAATATCAGAAATGCCAATCATTCAGAAATAACGATAACAAACATAGCGAGTCAACAACCAGGTGAAGAGAGGGCTGATCGCAGCGAGTGCGATCGTCCCTGCGCTTGGAAGAGAGCCGGCAGAGAGGGCCCAAATTCCGGTCCATATTCCAACCTCTCCGATATAGCTAGGTTGATTGATGTAAGACTAGTTTATAAGGAGGTAGTTGGGAGACAACCGCACTTTGGATGTCTACTGATGCTCCACAATCCTGTGGAGATGAAATGTTCTTCGTGTTCCTTGTTTTCTTTGGCCTTCCTCCAAGCCGACTTCTGATAATCGGCAGTGACTTCGAACAGAAGAGAGGTAACATATAGGCCAAGTGCAAGATAGTCGCGGACTCCAAGAGGAGGATGGGCGTGCCTTGGAAGGGAATTGCAAAAATAGACCGGAAGTCCGACAGCCGTGATCCAGGTGGCTTGATTCAATACAATATAGAGTTTTTCTTGATGATTACGAAATAGAAACAATACATACCTTGGGCGAGCCAGTAAATAGTAAATTTTCCCGGCAGTTGTTTAATTTGGTCAAATCGAGAGTCGCCGCCCGCCTGCATGGCTCTCTGTTCGAAACGAGATGAAGCGGTGTCAGAACGAGTAGAATGAACCACCAGACCTTGGCTAGGAAGCTTCCAAGTCTTATAGACCAGATACCCACCGCAGCGGATATCAAGAGCTGCCTAGGAGCAAAGGAAGAAAGGGCAGGGAGCGGGCCTGGTGCACCATAATAGAATTTATCTTCCAAAGCGGGATAATAAAGTGACAAGACGGTTGTCGAGAGCCAGCCGACTGCCCCTCCCAGGTCAAAAAACATTTCATTTTGCTGAGGAACAAAGATAAGGGCAAAAACTAATAGCCTAACTGTGAATATAAACGCTTGAGAATAAGATAGGTAGTTACGAGTTTGGAGGCCAAATGCGCTGGCTACGAGGGGAACTAGACGCGAAAATAGGGGCATGACGTTGTAGTTGAATGAACAAAATGTAGCTTGTCACAGGAGAGCATTAAATATATGTGACTGTGACTTGCTGTTGAATCCTCGCACACCAATTCCTCGTCATTCATTCAGCGACGAGCAAGTCAACAATTCATTGAACAGCATCAAAGTGTCACCTGGGAAGCCGCTTGTGTCCGACCGGTGGTAGTTTTTATTAGTTTCACAAACCCTAGTCGAACTACAGGGGTGCGTATTTGTTGATTTCTTATGCAATCTTATTTTATTTGATGCGAGATACCTATAAAAGATTTATCAATATATTCTGCCAGGCAAGTAATCCACTAGTCCATCAATAAATATCCCCCTTTCTCCGATATACAATGCAATTAATCTTCATCCAAGTTACCTCCCTCAATGGACAACCCTCAGCATTACCAACCTCTATCTCATGCACTTCATCCCCCTTCTACCACCAGATCAATTTATTCGACTTCGACGACTTCTTCGGCATACCAGCAAAAACCAAGCGATTCATCCAGACCACAAGAAGAGGAGGAGGAAGAAGAAGAGGAAGAAGAGGACGACGATGAGGAAGGTCTTGTTGAGGAACAGTTAAATAACAATGACGCCGATGTCCAAGGAAGCAACCACTCCTCTCCAAAAACATCAGGGTAAGGTTTTGACCAATTTCGGGGAACTTCCCTCTTTGGGCTCATACTTTCTTCAAGAAATGCGGATGCACAGACCCCCTCATATAACCAAACATCCCATGATAATCAATCTCCTCAAGAACCAGAACGGAAACGTCGTCCAGGACGACCACGGGGTTCTAAAAACCGTCGTCCACGAGTTGGTTCCTCAAAGCATGAGGGGCAGTTCTATTATCATGGCACCCCGACGGCAGCAGCAGCGACGACGTCGTCTGGCCCTCCACAACACCCAAGTATGAATGCACAAAATCAACAATACTATGAGTTCCAGTGGCGCGTACTTAATCTTTGCGCAGAATTTTATGGTGCAGCCGAAGAGTTGGTGGTCAGTTACCTCTCGTTTTTATACTACAGACATTTTGTTAACAACCTCATAGAAAGGGACGGCTCCCCTCGTCGTCGCTCAGTGTTATCATATGGGTCCAGGAATCAAAGTAGACCCCTTGAGCATGCTAGGAGAAGCCAAACGAGTTTGCGACACTCTGGTATGCTCCTTTGCCTTCGAGCTAACCGTGAACTGCGGCGAGCTGACTCTTTTTGATACATAGCTAGCAAATCCCTCTCAACTTGTCTCAAACCCACCGCCTCCAATGTACCCAACTTTACCTCCAATGTACCAACCTATCCCCCACATTCAACCACAGCCAGTTGCCTCAACATCGACAATCTCGGCCCCTGCTTCCGCTAGCGCGCTCGCCAATCCGTCAAGCGTTATAACAAATGCACAATCGTTTGTAGTACCGTTGGGTGCTCAGGCCTCTTACCCGCAATATCCTATGTACCCCAGTGCGGCAGGACAATATGCAACAGCCCCTTATTACCATCAATATGCCCCTTATACCGCGGCCGGCACTTACTACCCACAACCACAGCCTCCACAACCAACCCCTGTTACTCAACATCAAGCTTCTCGACCTCAAACAACCACTGCTACCACCGTCACGACACAGCCAACGGCTCTAATAACTACGACTCCAGCAACAGGCGGGACTGCAGTGGGTAACCAAGGATCATGGTCAGATGAAGAGACCGAGCGCTTGAAAAAAATGGCTGAAGAGCACCGGTCAAAAACGACCGGGGAAATTAATTGGGATGCGGTGATACAAGAATGGGGTATCAGTCGAACGAGGTTCGCAATGCTTGTTTGTTCATTTCCTTTTCGATGCATTAACTGGTACGTCCTTGATAGACACCAAATTCTTATCAAAGCTACTGCGCTTGGTCTCAAGGAGAGCTCGACACGTGGAATCAAACGTCGTCGAGAAGATGGATCAAGTGATTCGCCCGCCATCGCTTCAGTACCATCGACATCCACTGCATCAAATATAATGGTCATGCCTTCAACATCATCGCCCTCTCATAGTGGATCGACCCCTGCTGCATCTCCTGCTTTGCAAAATATACAACGTCCATCCTCAGCCAAAAGCTCTGCACCGATCGTGGCCGCACCTGCCCCACAACAACTGGCTTGGCCGATACCAGTTGTCGCCGTGAGTGCACCGTCTCCTGCCATCGCTACTTCACCCAGTACCCACGAGCAGCGAACAAGTTATTACCGTCCGAGGCCTAACCAGACAGATACATCTGGAAAGTCTAATAATACTGTACCCTCACAACCGACGATGCACCACTTCATGTACACTCCAAACGGACAAGTTAGTTCAGGTTTACGACCCAAAGAGAATGGGAAGTGATGTCCAGGCTGATGATAGAGCATCGAAAGCCTAACAGAAATTTTTCTTAAACTCCAAGTGGGTCTTTATTGCAAGTACCAAGTGTATTTATATGTTCTTTGTTTTCTTGTTGCACGTATTCTTATGACATTGCTTTCGTGTTCTTTTCTTGATGCACGTTTCACACTTTTTGCATATGGACGATAATTATTTGTCACTATTAGTATTGATCAATAATACTTAGAAAGAAATCTTTTATTGTGAAATGTCTACGTCTCGTACAATCCCTCGACCACCTCCATCTCCCCTTCGCTCGGCATCTGCAACATCAAGTTTGGGGGCACCACCGACCGCAACTCTACCACCAGCTAATTCAGGCTCGCAGCAGCTCCCTACTCGGAGTAATCTTGTACCACCACATCCAGTCCCACCGGGATCCTCAACCCCACCTCAGAAGACAAAGGCGAGGGACCTCTTGCGGAAACATTATGGTTTAGGCGTTGGTCCTCCTCCACCACGTCCCGGGAACTCGTCTGACCCCATGGATCTCAGTGCGTAAACACAATCATCCTGTGACCGTACGCGATGTTTATTGGAGTTGCCCAAAGATTCCTCTGCTTTCGATGCAAAGAGTTATTATGAACAGCTCATCACTACATCATCTCTACCTGCATTATTAAAACGAGAAAATGAACTCCTTGCAGGTACTTTCTTCTCTACCTCCAATATGAGTAACCTATAAATGTGGTCAGAGATACGACAGTTAGACGGCGAGCGACAGTCATTAGTCTACAACCGTCATCACGAACTTATCGCAGCAAGTGACACGATATCAGCAGTACGTCGTTTAGCAAGATCCCTTAGCGCCCTTCTAGATAAACGTCTTTGTTAGATGAAAACCAGAGCGGAGAGTCTGGACGCCGATCTCGACTTGCTAAGAGGTGCATTTTCGGAAATTTCACGATTGACTGCAGAAGTATCATCTGAAAATAATACGGAGAGTCATGGGGGTAATATTAATGGCAATATCAGATAGGGCGTCAATTGGCCCAATCTGTATATAACCTTAGTAAAGTGGGTATAACTTTCCCGCTACGACAGAGGTCAGCATGGTATCTAGTTTATATCATCTCTCTTGGAGCCCAAAGCTCCATTTGCCAATGCGACCCTCCGCAGTGAATCAATTTCGTAATAAAAATGTCAGAGCAAGATATGCCCAAAGTACCAGAACCATCTATCATCCATTGCTCTTGACCAGGTTCAACTTCTGCTCTCGTCAGCTATGAGTGTAATTCCAAAAAGATTGTTAGTCCTTGGCATTAATTCGAGGGGGAGAAAAAAACGGCGTACTCTGAGATGAGAAGCGAATTCAAGAATCAGTTGTGCAAGTTTGATGACTACGCTAGTACGAGTACGAGATACCGATCCATACAATGTTTTCAAACGCTTTTCAAACGACACTGCAGAATAGCCGGGCCACTTAGTTCATTCTCATGTCAGATTCGCGGACTTCAACTAGTTGGAACAAATAAATCTGGTTTACTCACTAAGATCCGGACCTTAATTTCTCGTTCCTGAACATCTTGGAATACAAGATCTTCACCCCCTGAAAGAAGAGGGATCTTGGTACGATTAAGTGCGCCAACTTTGACTCCGATTTCGGGAAAATTGTCTAGACGGAACGTAATATCGGGATACCTGTAACGATGAGATCTTGAAGATGTTGGTTCTTGAAAGGGCGCTTGGGGAATTAATATATGGTTGGTCGGACCAATTAGAGTAGGCGGCGGTACTTTTGATGGTTTTATAGGACTTTGATGAGAAAAGCTGTCTTCATGGCAAGATCGTCCATATGATTTGTTATGACGTTCAGGACCAAGGAAGCCGCCACTGTTCGGAGGAAATCGGCTACGAGTTGGAGAGTGAAAGGCATTTACAGATGAGGGTATATTAGGATCGAGAGGATTAAATCGAGAGCGCGTTGGTGAGCGAGAGGTATCATATTGAGATGTAGGGTAAGGGTATGAATTATTGGAGTGCGAGCTTCGTCGCCTAGGTGTAAGTGGCGCAGGCTATATGATAGACGAGAAACAAATGAATAATTAAAAAATAAACATAAATCAGGTTAGCAGTACACACATGGGCCGAATTTAGTGCGTGGGCAGAGCTCGGGATGCCACTAGGGCTATAAGAATAATATGCAGACGCGGCTTCACCGGGAAGCAGAGACAAGCTGGGAGCCTGAGGCGGGTAGAAAAGGAATGTTGAGCTTTGGATAGTAGGATCCGAAGGAATGTAAAAGTTAGTGGGTGCGTATGCCATAATTAAAGGATAAAATGTCGACGCCAGCGACAGAAAAGAAGAATGTGAGAAACAGAGAAGAGATGGGCCAAATGCTGAAGATGAAGGCATGGATTTATACATGGCCACAATCGTCGTCGGGATCGATTTGGATTTGAATGCCACTCATACCAGTAAGAAAGGGCCACTTGTGGGCTCCATTGTCTTTCTTTATCCTGTAAATGTAAAAGCGGCCATGGACCCATTAAACATAGAACTATCAATGTTATCCAAAAAGGAATGGAATAAATGCGCAAAGGTTAAAACAAAGGTTCATTCGGGGGGAGTGGCAGTGACATCGCCAGACATACAAGACGCCGGCTGAATTCTACCCTCTGCTAGTTTGCAGTGCTTCGGAGGGTATAATCATTGAGTAGATAGATCCGCATGAAATGAACAGTACTGCTCTTGGCTTGATCCCCGAGATGGCAAAAGGTAATAACAGGACAAAGGTCAATACGACATCAGGCAATGCATAGCCACGGACACAGTGGCAAGAGCTTTGCAGAATGCAGTTGGATGTCAAAAGTGCATATGATAGAAAATAATACCGACTCTCCCCACCATCGGCGCATACGATTCAGACATTGTTGGGTGGGTATGGTTTGTACAACATCGAAACTATCACAACTCGGAATATATCTAGTTCTGCTTTTATGGGAAAATTATATTTGAGTACAGCGAATACAGCATAAATAATAGACTATTGAACCTTCTTGGTCGTTGTACGAGTCTTGAAACTCCTGACAAGGACGCTAGCATCACTGAATCAGAATCATCCATGCCAGGATGAAGTAAAACAAACTGAAAAGAAGCAAGCGTCAACCATAACGACAACGTGAACGAGAAGGGTACTAACAGAAGGGGGTATACGGCAAGCAGTATGCGTTGCTGCTCAATTTTTGTACCATCTAAGAAGTTGACGGAAGCTTCATGCGATGTCAGCCTTTGACGAATTGTCAAAGACACACAAGTACGAACCCCATATACACCAAGCCCACGCCAATAGCGCGATGGGAGCGCGAACCCATATAATCCGAACGAAACATGAAATTAAGGCTGCGAGATCAAGAGGCGCTATGCAATAACCTAGAACACAGAGTCCTTGGAAAAATGAACTGTGGACAGAATCCTAATCAGCCTCTTGGTTTCCATCAGACCCGACTTAATTCGGTTGCTTACACGCGGCCTCCCAAAAGCTGCGGAAAGGGTCGGTAAAATTGAGAAGTCGGGAAAAGGGGATTGCGAACCTTCGCTTGTACTGTTACCGCTAAAGCACCTAACGAGCAAATAACGATGACACTTGTGAAAACACCCAACGATTGGGAAGGAGGTGCCTATCATACTTAGCGTGTTAAGATAAATTAAGATTGAATGTACAGTTTACGCACGTTGATGCTCAACATGATTCCCAGGAGAAGGCAGAGCAACAAGGGCCCCCAGAGATCCCAATCCCTAAAGCAAGAAGGTTGGATAAGCGACAATCTTCTTCGTATCAGCGCTCGCAGGCGAACCTGAGAACTTCACGGCCGCTTGTGCGTCGAGGGTACAGAACCTGAACGAGCTTGGAGTATATGGAGAAGAGATCTCGGGCCTTTTGAATGATAGTTCACAATCATTGAAAGGCCAAGATAAATAGAGAAGGCGTACGATGGTTTTAGTGACAGGTTCGTCCAAAGTATCTGCGGTAGAGAACCTAATACCCTGAGCGTCAGTCTTTGCATTTCTTCTTCTAAGGCAACCAAAAACGCACCGTGTCTCGACCTGCATACCGCCTACTGTTTGTCGGTTGGCTGGTCTTTGCGCGGTCTGAAAGGAACTACCAATATTCCCTGAGACCGCTGGACTCAACGGTCTGCCATTGCTAGTAGAAGGTGGTGCCAGCTGCTCAGGCTCGGGACGTGCACGACCTTTACCCTTGTCTGGTATGGTGGCCGTTGCAAGTGCTGGATGGGAGAACCCAGGGATGTCATCGTCATTCAGGTCGTCATCGTCATCTACAACAAAATAATCAGCACTTGCTGATGATATGCCAAGTAAAATGTAGGTTTACCCGCTTGAATGAACTGAGAACTAGCTGTTAGAGGAGTTCTGCTTGGGTCCATAATTGGGCTTGAAGCTTGAGGGAGGACAGTTGTGCCACGCAGTGAGCACGAGAGCGGAGCTGTAAATTTCTTTTCCCAATTAGGAACACTGACGCGTCTCCTTGCAAACAACTTCCAAACTTTCTCCTCAATCATGGTAAGCCTAAATGTGAATAACAGGCGCGATTCTAATGCACAATGTAGGGTAACCAACCGTCCGGTATGCCTCCAAGCGCAGGGCAAAACGACAAGGACAAGAAAGACGGGCAGCCTCCGAAGAAAAAATGGGAACCACCTCTACCCACCCGCGTCGGAAAGAAAAAGAGACGTGGTCCCTCAGCAGCCTCTAAACTCCCTGCCGTATTCCCCACAACTCGATGTCACTTGAAGCTTCTCAAGATGGAACGAATTAAAGATTATCTCTTGCTGGAAGAAGAGTTTATTCAAAACCAGGAACGCCTCAAACCCGAAGAGACGCGTGAGGAAAAGAATGAGGAGGACAGGTCAAGGGTGGATGATTTACGAGGATCTCCTATGGCCGTTGGGACGATGGAGGAGATAATTGACGATGACCATGCGATTATCAGCACAGCGTCTGGTCCAGAATCCTATGTGTCCATTATGTCGTATGTCGACAAGGACCTCCTAGAGCCTGGCTGCCAAGTCTTGCTACACCATAAGTCACAAGCTATTGTTGGTGTGCTACAAGATGACGCAGACCCTCTTGTAAGCATCATGAAACTCGACAAAGCACCTACGGAAAGTTATGCCGACGTCGGTGGTCTCGAAACGCAAATACAGGAAATCAAGGTATGACAGGATCCTCTTGCATGATCTTCTTGAAAGTTCAGTTCACCTTGTGGGCAGGAATCCGTGGAACTACCTCTCACACACCCCGAATTATATGAAGAAATGGGTATAAAACCTCCCAAGGGTGTCATCCTGTATGGCGTACCGGGAACAGGAAAGACATTATTGGCGAAAGCAGTGGCTAACCAAACTTCCGCAACATTCCTGCGCGTGGTAGGTTCAGAACTTATCCAAAAGTATCTGGGAGATGGCCCCAAACTTGTCCGTGAGCTATTTCGGGTGGCTGAAGAGCATGCGCCTAGTATCGTTTTCATTGATGAAATTGATGCCATTGGAACCAAACGGTACGTTCTCTTCCCTTCACTAGCTATTCCGCCACCTTGACATTTTTTTATTATTCAGTTATGATTCAACATCAGGTGGAGAACGTGAAATCCAACGAACGATGCTGGAACTCCTCAACCAACTTGACGGGTTTGACACCCGTGGCGATGTCAAAGTTATTATGGCTACGAACAGAATTGACTCTCTCGATCCCGCACTTATCCGACCAGGACGAATTGACCGCAAGATTGAATTTCCTTTACCAGATGTGAAGACGAAACGACATATCTTCAGGTATGTATCCTCTTTTGATGATACTTGTGAATTTATTATCTTAACATTTTCTCAGGCTACATACATCCCGAATGAGCCTAAGTCCTGATGTCGATCTTGAGGAGTTTATCCTCACCAAAGACGATCTTTCTGGGGCTGATATCAAGGCCGTATGCACTGAAGCTGGTTTGCTTGCCCTGCGAGAACGCAGGATGCGGGTGACGAAGGCCGACTTTACCACAGCTAGAGAGAAGGTATGACCACCTGCTTAATATCGGTTTAAAATGGTTTATCAATGACATGTTTTTTTTTCCTTAGGTGCTTTACCGGAAAAATGAAGGAACGCCGGAAGGATTGTACTTGTAGTCTTGAATTATTGTCTCACTCCCCTCCTCCTGCAAATACATCGATAATTTCCTCTATCGTCGTCTGAAGACTGTGAGCAACGCCGTATGGCTTTAAACATTCCACTTCGTGAGATCGTAACGACTCGTTTTGAACCCGCTGGACAATATTCCAAAGATAAAGTGTAAAATATGGAACAAGCTCCAGGTCGTCTATAAATTTACATGTGAATAAGTTCCGGATCTAAGGTAAATATTAAGGGGTGAAGATAAAGTGAATTTGCTTGCTTAAAAGATGTGAGAATGAGATATGTAAATTTGATTTCCTGTGATGTAAAAAGACCGGTGTAAACAAATGTGTATGGATGATAGTTGGTATATATGTATTTGGGAAAAAGAAAGAAAGACGGTCCATTATCCTAAAGTCCAGTAAGTCCGCCAACGAGAATGTTGGTATCATGAGAGCAAAAGTCTAATTAAGTACCAAAAATAAATCAGAACCAGCGTAAAGAAACACCTCAAGACTTACTTCAACCACAGTTTTCCACCACCACTTTTTTCTCTTACCAACTCCCACACTTTACGATCCAATTGACAGCCCGCTAACGCATCCAATAAAACCTGCTTGCCTTCGCTAGTACCCTCACCCTCCAAAGTCCATTCACCAAACCAACCTTCCCCAACATCACCTTCATCTCCCCTTTGCAATCTCACGACCCTAGCTATCCACGCGTACTTCTTAACCAAGGCATACCCTTTCGGCGAATGCGGACTCGGGACCCTGCTCGTTGAATAAATGAGCGTCAATTGTGGTACATCGCAAATGGGGAATTGATCTATGACATAAGTGAAATTGGCGAAAGGGGGTGTGATATGAGCGTAATAAAAAGGGGAAGGCAGCATGAGGACATCGTCGAGGGGAAGCGAGCCCGGTGGCGTATAAGGGATGAGGAATTGTCCATCGAAAATTAACCATTTGACCTGCGAGGTATCACTGCTGCCCCGTCTTTGATCCGATCGGAACTTATGTGAAAGGTAATCGGTTGGAGAGAAGTCATCCATCTCTGAAGAAGTGTCTTCCACATTCGGAGGGACAAAGCCAAAATTGCAAACTATGTCACCAGTTGAAAGATGTGGCCACAAACCCGAATCGACGAGTTGACGTTCACAGGAGACAAGACTCTCGCCATCATCATCAAGCTTCGTGCAAGGCACAAAGACACGCAAGATGGGTGCACGGATGCGAGAAGTAGCGCCAGAAAGATCATGAAGTGACAGGGTACGAGAACTAGCTGACGAGAGGCTCTCATGACCTGCAATAGATCCCGAAATAGATGAATCACTAGACGTGTTTGTGGAGGCGAAACGACGACATGGACGAGGTAAAGTAGACGATGAGTAGGTCGATCTCCGCCAGGTACTGGAATATATTTTCAAAGTCCGAGGTTCTCGTGCCGGAGGCAGATCAGAGTTCTTTCCAAACATAGAAAGACGACGTCCCTTTTTGGAAGGAGGCTTAGATATCGACGGTATGGGGACGGGTACCTGCGCGTACGCAAGGGGCGTTGGGAACGTCAACTCGCGGATATTCTGAGCTGGTGTCAACCGTGATTTCCATCTGGGTTCTTCTGGTTCCAAGGGCATAGCCTCAGAGGAGCTATGAGCGAGAGACTGCAAAAGTAACACGAAGCGGGAATGCACAGCCGCGAGGGCTACTAGCTTTGCTGTCATATCGTCGTCCTCAAAAGTCGGATAAATCGACGTTAACATGCGTAGGGCGTGCGTGGGATATTGGTGTAGACCAAAACGTTGTGATATCACTGCAAAATCAATGAGTTGGTCATCATTATGCGGCCGCTCAGTGACTTACATAGCAAATCCAAATCAAAGATGGATATTTGCATGTCCTGGAAATGATTTAGGTCCCGGTTCCGCAGACAATAACCATACCCGACTACATAGCGGGTAAGGATGACCTCCCGTAGACCAGTGTCCCGAAATAAGTCACGAACGTGCTGACAGGTGCAGAGTACATGATAGAGGTCGGGCCAGTTCACGTATGCGATGAACTGAGCAAGGATAGAGGGATATTGGAGAGCGGTAAGAAGCGTGAAGCTCTTTGGGCAGTGTACGGAAGTCGAAGAAAAATTCCGCACTTGCTGGACACCTATAGGGATTGATAAGGAGAGTTTCGGAGGGACCAACGCAGATGATCGCAAAGTACTCTCCGACATTGTCAGGGTAAGAGTAGATTGACGACTTGTAACGGTGGCTGGATCACCGAGGGGAATGAGAGGGGGTTTTTCCTGGGACACAGCGTGTGGCGGGTATGCTCGGATTAAAGGGAATTCAGGAGGAACCAGCATGTTCGGGTACGACGCCATAAGCTCAAGGTCTATTGAAGAAAAAGTGAGCCCGCCGCGAATAAATATTTGAACGGGAGTAAACGGGCACCTTTTGAAACAGTTTCTCAAGACAAGCCAGGGAGTCATGGAGAGCCCAGGAGAGGTAAGTAATATCTATATATAAATGGATGTCCCATCTGCCTTTTTTTTAACAAGTGCTCCAAACCACGTGATTATGCCGTATTCGGCAGCTAGTATGGTCTTTCCGACTCTTCATCGACCCTGATTCTTCTTGACACAGATAGACCATGGTATTGCAGCCAGCCTTTTGTCCACATTTCAGACATAACTCACAAATTGACAGGGCAGAGATCTCGAACGCGAAGTCTTCGGTGGCTCAGAGTCTGAGCTTTCATCCGACGAGGACGAGGGTACGATGTTTACATCAAAAGTTCAACACCATCAGACTGAAATTCTGTCCAGAAATCCAACAGCAGCAAGCAGTTGCTTTGCCACCACCGCCTCCTGCGCGTCTCCCAAAGCCAAGAGACGACTATGAATCATCTGGTGGTGACTCTGAAGACGACTATGTCCAAGAAAGACCACAAAGCACGAAAACCAAAAAGCGTAGCTCGCTAAGCAGAAAGCCAACTGACAGTGGGGAGCAAAGAAAGAGGAAAAGAAGGCAACCACCGCCTCCTGTTGACCTCAGTGAACTTCCCCCCGAGCAAGGCAAGTCACCTGTGGAAAGCTTGCGGCTATGACTAAACGTCATGATATTCCACTGTTTTTTTAATTTAGCAAACAAGCTCCGGTTGGACATGAAAATAGATGAAATTCTGAAGAGCAAAAAAAGCAATAGACCGAGGAAGAAAAAAGCCAACGACGAAGTGTTGGACAGTTTCGCTGATGACGAGGTTGCTCGACTACGGGAAGCGATGAACACCGCGGCGGACGAGGACATTCGTTCGAACAACGACAAGTTACCCGCGACGGCCAAGCTGAGGTTGTTACCGGAAGCAATGGACACGTTACGCAAGTGCGTTTGCATCAAAATCTCATATCTTTCAAGTACAATACTATTTCATTAACATAAATCACTCTAGAGCATCACTAGCTCAATCCATGATCGATAACAACCTTCTGGAGGCTGTTCGAAGATGGCTTGAACCTCTTCCTGATCGTTCTCTTCCAGCTCTCAATATCCAACGGGAATTTTTCTCCATCATCAGAAGAATGGAGTTTATCGATAGCGCTGTGCTTAAAGAATCAGGACTCGGACGAGTTGTCCTATTTTACACGAAATGCAAACGTACAACGCTTGATATTAAGCGGATTGCCAATGATCTGGTCTCTATTTGGTCTCGGCCGATCATTAAGCGTTCAGCATCTTATCGTGACCGTATTGTGCCGACAGCTCAAGAGAGCGTGGATGTGGATATGCGGGCCGGAGAGAAATTACATGCGATTCTAGCAAGGGCAAAGGAGGCAGAGAAAGGACGGGTAAGGAAGAATGCGGTGATGATACCGCAGCGGGAGTTGGGTACCTACACGGTAGCGCCGAAGATGAATTCGGGGGTTGGAAGGGGAAGCGTTAGTGTTGATTTGGATATCGAGCGCCGGCGCAAGAATGCGGAGAGGTTGAGGAGTTTGACACGAAAGGTGACTATGAAATAAAGCCTTGTTATTCCCTTGTTTATGTACCACGATGTACAACACGTGTTGGAAAAAAAGGAGCAGTTGTTTACATTTATTTATTGTCCATACGGTGCATTCTTTCTACAATTTTTCCGTGTCCTTTGCTCCTGGTCGACAATCCCAATATCGACGAGCTCGCAGCCACGAAAGAGCTTGTCGCTGTTAATTGCATCGACCAACAAATCCTTTTCTCTTTCACCTTTCTTAAGCTATGCAGTCCCGTCGTTCAGGCCTTACCCCCCTTGCTATTGTGCTACCTCACCCCACCCTACCCCATCGGCGCTCTTCTCTGCTTTCGATAAATTCAGCGAATTCTCCACATACTCCGAGGAGCTGCCCCTCACCATGCCTCCCTATCTATTACCCTGCCAACAGGAAAAGCACCGATAGTTGGAACAGTTCGAATGGCCCTGACGATATGGATTTCGATTGGAAACCTGAACAAGTTTTGTTACTCTCAAGAGTCAGTCCTTTTTTTTTTTCACCGTTTCTTCTTCCTCAAATTCCACAAATATAGACCTTGGATGCACTTCCTGCCCATCTTGTCACTCCTTTCAACGGTCCCATACCCCCTTCTAACCTCCTTGATAAAATTGCTCGTGGTGTCTCCCAAGCTAAAGGTCCTTCTGATTGGCCTCATTCCATACGAGCAACACGCGCCAAACTTCTGGAATTAGCTCGCAGCAGGGCAAAAGAAGACGCGCTTCTCAAGCAGCAACGACATGTCATCAAAGAGGAGGTCGAAATTAACGACGGTTCCAATTATTCTTATTTTCATGAAGGTGAAGAAAAGGCCTTTGGTGATCTTGGTATTACCCCTCGTCGGCCTTTGTACAGGCAGTCGAGCATGGACTTCATCAAACCCAGCGTCACAGAGATCAGGGAAAACACTAATATTGCTAGGTGAGCTTTTTCTGCCTCTGCTATCCCAATATGAAGAAAAAGATTTCTTTATCTTTCACCCCACACGAGGATCGCGCTCACTATCTCTCTTCTTTGATGGCAGGCTTTCCAGCAGACTTCAACGCTCTGATCGGGTTTTCCCCAACCCGGCCTATCACCCATATTCTCGCATCCCTCATGCCTCAAATGTCCGAAGATCCTCATCACCGCCTCTTCCTACCGATGTCCCATCTCTCATCAATCCATCCACCCCAAGCTCCACCACTCTGGACAGTTTTTCATCCTTCTCTTCCCAACCCCGTGCCTTGCGCCGCTCAGCTTCAACCTTATCTTCAGGCTCCCTATCCATGTTTAGCAGTAGCAGCAACGGCATGTCTATACCCGATCCCCGTGTCCAGCGGGTGAGACGGTCAGATTCTTTCTGTTCGGTTGCTCCAGCTCCTCCACCGAAGGATAATCCTCCACCACCAAGTTCGATAGGCATCAAACGTGCCCCTTCGTATGGAGCATTAGCTCAGGGGGCTAAGCAAGAACATACTGCCGCTTCTCGCGGCCCTACTCATGTCAAGAAGTTGTCAGGGTCTTATCCTTCTTCGGACGAAGAGGAAAAGGTTCGAACAACGCGTGCTAAGAAGATGAAAACCAAGACAGGTGCCGTCACCAGCATCGTTCCCACTACCCCCCATGCTGGTTCACCCCCTCCATCGTCAACGCCTTCTTCTCCAAGAGGTTCCGACACTGCACCTTCCACACCTGCCGCCAAAGCCCCGGCTTTACCAGCAAAGGACAGGGTTTCTCCAAAAGCAAAATTGACGAACGTAGTTGCAGGTCGGGAAGGGAAGTCGATAACTCCTAAATCACCCACTCCAGCTAAGAGGCCCTCAAAGAAAACTGACGAAGGCAAGACAGGCAAGACTAAAGAATCCAAGCCTCTCGCGATGAATCTCCAGAGAAATCCAAGCATGCTTGGACCCGAACTTCCTCATCTTCGTAGTACCGCCAAGCACGTTTCTTCTTCACCTATTTACGGAGGAACGGTTACCCCTACAAAGATGCGCTCGCCTTCTCCGGCTGCTCGGGCCCCGCCACTTCCTATTGTTGCCACTACCCAAGTTATCGATGTGCCTCAGTCGCCGACGCCCCTGAAGGTTAAGACTTTGAGACGTGTTCGACGACTTGCACCTGCTAGGAGGATCTCGTTTGGAAGTTTGATACCTGGAGATGAAGCTGATGCGGATGGTGAAGGAGATGCGGGAGGAGCTAGTGGTGGTTTGTCAGGCTGCTTGGGCAGTGCTTTCCAATTGATGTAGGAGCATCCCACCAAAGTCGATTCTCGGAAAACAAAAAGAAGGGGTTTTGCAACCAACTTACTTCTTTTTTGATAACGACAAACCCTTTTTTTTTTTTTACGCAAAGGAGGATTGGAACAAAAAAAGGAGAGGAAATTTTTTTGCGGGAACTAAATTCTCGTTTGTATATATCCGCGTGTAACATCATCCAACCCATCGACCGACACTCGTCCGCTGGCATCGTTTCGACTCGGCTACCCCTCCAGATGACTCTCTCTCTCAACTTCATTCTACTCATTCTTACATGACCCATATCTTATCCATCAACACCACCACTATATTGCACCACTCCTGACCCTCCCGAACCATCACTGACCTCACCGATCGAGAACATGCTTCATTCCACCCAGCCTGTTTTTTTTGCCAACCCATCCTAACCGTCACACACCCAACGGCATGCACATTATTTTTTCTTTGTTAAAAAGGTGTTATATAGCTTCTTCTATTCACTCTCCCGTACATACATCTACCCTCTCGGGATCCGACACAGGCAAAAAAGGCACTCTTCCCTCACCTTGCGCATGTGCACACCACCATCGCGACAGCGACAAACCATACACCTCGTCCACTCAAAGGAATCCACTTTCCCCTTCCCCCGCACAGCTTCTGACACGGTTTGCGCCACGTATAGAACCCACCATCCTTCAGAAATTTTCTGCCTGCTTGATTTGTCTTGAACAAATACGCTCACCTTCCTTCCACAATACTTGTTTTTCATCGCTTCAATGCTTACACACATTCCTTGTCACAAACCCCATCTTGGAGTCCCCTCTCTCGTTTCCTTTCTCTTGTTCTGTCGGTCTATGCGCTATCGTCTCTCCTTTTTCTTTCTTGTACTACATACATAGTTACATATCAACCTATCATTGACATCTACGGATTTGTGGAATTTTTTTCCTTTTTCTGATGTATCAAAAATCCCTTACGCTCATTGCATTTTTTGAAACCTTCGCGGACATTCCTTCCAATTTTTTTAACGTTTGACGTCTTACAATCCTTGTTTTGCATCATCAATTGTTTCCTCTCTTTTTTTTTTGATAGTCCCTCTGCCAGCTTCGTATCATTTTTTTGATGGAGCAACACACTCCTTGCTTTCAGTTACTTTTTTTTTCTTTGTTGATTGATATCTACCCTCCCTTCCCTCGAATTGTTCGCTTGGACGAGCGTGTATCACCTACCCATTGCCCTTCCGCGCACGTGACAACCTCAGGCCTATTCTTTATCTTACCTAGATCTCGACCGGTTCCAGTATCCACTTTTTTTTCCTTCTCTTCATCTCAATCCATGTAGTTTATTCACCATCATGTCTTTTTATCATTTGGCACCCCCCACCCCTTTTTTTTCCGTCTCGAAAGCTGCGACATCTATTTTTTTCATCAATTTTTTTTTTTCATTTTTCTGGTGTTGATCGGCTCTTTTTTCTCCCTCTCTAACAATTTGCTTCTACTCTGTTCTGTTCCACTCACTCTTTTTTCGTCTATTGAAATCATTCTAATGACTTCTGAAGTTCCTGGAAAACGGCGTGTGTTATATAGAAGGCCCGTGAGAACTGCACGATGCATACAAGGCAGCCATGACCTTTATGCAGTAGCTACAAATCAAAGAACAAGTCACTTACCGTAGTATTGCATCGCTAGCTTGGTTAACCCCCTCAGAGAGACACCGTTTACGCTAGTATTAACTCACAGAACTCAGTTCTCCGCTGTTTCCTCGCTTTCTCCGGTACTTCGGGTATGTAGCTTGACAATAGTATAGAATGTAGATCGAAATAGAAAGACCAATCACAGGTCGGTGCCTTGGGGGATTTCACTGAACCAAATGAGCGAATGAATTCCTGTCTTGACGTGCTTATCGCGATCAGGTCCTCAGGATCGAAAGTCAATCACCCGTTCCCTCCGGAAAACAGGAATCTGGCAAGACCTTTGTGGCAATATAAAATCCACGGCACAGTACAAGAAGAGTGATGGTTCAGGCCTCAGGAACCAAATGGACATGGGCAACCATGGGAGACAGCCTAAATTAAATGGCCTGCGTAAGTCAATTTTCATCCAATTCTGGTAGATAAGTCGGGGAAAAAAAGATCCTCAGGAAATGATTGCTTTGAAAAGAACCGGTGCCTCAGGCATTTTATTTTGAAAGATTAGAATACATGATCCTCTAAACCCCTGAAATACGGGTCAGTCGGGTCAGGACGAAAGACAAGAACCAAACGCACAGTAGGAGCTCCACTGGTTGTATATAAGTAGTGAGGTAACATCCAACTTCACTACGACTCTGCGAGAACCGATTCCTGTTTTATTTTCTGCATTTGTTTTTGCCGGCGTTCCAAGATTTCCTGGCGCTTCTCCGCCAAAAGCTCGGTAGACCGAATCTCCCACTTATATGCCCAATATCCGGCGTATCCAAATACACCCATTGAAAGTAAATGGCCTCCCGGGTCTAGAGGATAAGATGAAGTTGAAGAATTTTAGCCAGGATGTCAACGGGTTGAATGCGGAACAGAAACACACTCATGAATAGATTTTGTTTCTGGATTCCAAGCTGGCCAATCCTGGCTGCAAGGCCAACTAATGAAAAGCCGACAATGTTGGCGAGGAGAGACATGGGATGTGGACAACGAGCGAGGTGTGAACTAGGTAGGGCTTCATATTTGATGGCAACTTGCTCAAGCCTCAGACCAAGCAAGTACACATAGAAGTGGCACAGCCTGTGACGCGATAATAAACGCCGCCTTTGATCACCCACTTTCGATCCGAGACTCTACTAAGACGATTGTACATATATAAAACGCAAATATCTGGATTAATGGCCGAAGAACTGGGCGATGTTCCATCAGCAACCGCTTTCAAGCTTGCTACGGCGAAACAAAAGAAGGACGCAGCAGACCAAGCATTCAAATTGGGGAACGTGAAAGATGGTGCGTATTCCATGTTATCGATGTGGACTATAAAGTCGCTCAGTCTTCCATGTAAGCTTTGAAATCTTACCACGAGGTAATCGATTACAATCTATCATTGCACGGCTAGCTGAACGAATCAGGCGCTTATGTACCTCCATGGTCTTGATAAGTATGCCTTCATTATGAGATTACTACACTCTATCTTGAGCTCACAGTATCGTCTAGAAACGCGCTGCAAAGCTTAGGGATAGCTTCACCATCTCCCACGGATGTCACAGAAGGTTCTAAAGGAAAAGAAAGGACAGAGGTGGGTTCCCAAAGATCTAATCGCCTACTGGACTCTTACACAGATTCAGGTGGACGACATTCTAGAGAAGATATACGCAAACATGTCAGCATGCCATCTCAAGAACCAAAACTGGAAACGGGCTCTAGAGACAGCCGATAAAGTATAGTTATTCACTTTCAAAGTAAGGCACACCAAGTCACTTACCATTTCCAACAGGCCCTCGCAAAGAACGAAAATAACTATAAAGCCATGTTTCGGAAAGGGAAGGCGTTGGGAGAACAAGGCTTTTTTGACAAAGCTCTCAATGTCTTGGAAGACTTGAAAAAGAAAAACCCCACAGGTGATTACACTCACTATTGGCTCCCATGATAAGTGGCTCAGTTTCTGCTCAGACACCACTCTGGTAGCCCAGGAAATTGCACGGCTGCGTGCCCTCGACAATGAGCGTGAAAGAGTGCATAAGCAAAAATTGAAAGGTTCGATGAAATCCGTGTTATGTCCTTCCCACAACTCAAGCCATGTCATATAGGTTTCCTAAATAAGGCGGACAAGAAAGGTGGCTTCTTGTCGGATGACCCGGTACCGACCGAATCCAAATCATCATTCATCGAGGAGGTGCATGAGTGAAGCGGCCACTTGTTAACTGATGTTCCTCTCTTTCTACGTGTTTTATTACGACTTTCTATTTGTATTCATCTAACATTGCTTGCTGTCTCAATGTTAATTATAGCCGGTATCAATCACCACATCTCACTCCATTTTGTACAACAAGTTCATTGTATGTACTTATAGGTGCCCATCGTGAGCAAAATTGTGATCCAGTTGGCATGGCTTTGACAACTTCCGACCAGTCGAGCTAGGTTAGCTTCACAATCCTTTTTTCGACAAAATCGTTAATGTCGAAGCCGTTCTCTGGCAATCTGACAACGCCAGCTTTCTCGAGGACGCTGAAAGGTAGATGAGAAAATATGACATAAAGTGACTTTCAGGAAGTACTCGAGTGTGCTTTCGATGACGTTTTTTGAGATTTCCGCACAGTCTTGGGGATAACTCACGGTCGTCAACCACGCCTGTGTCAAGATGCGCAACCTGTGTAATAAACGAATTTTTAATTCTTACCTCAATATCTTTCTTTGGGTACCCAAACTTCTCCTCAATAAACGCAACATTTTTCGTCGCACGACTTTCCTCAGAATTGAATTCCACGACATAATCGGTGAGTTTAGCCAAAAAAACGTTTGTGGCATCTGGGAATGCGCGATCAGGATGGCCTGCTATCAACCAGGACGGCCAAGGTGTTGGCACAGAACCAATCTACGACGTCGTTTACCAAGCTTGCTTTTCTTTTCAAAGTTCTGAAGACTCACAAAACGCGCCTCTCCTGCGTTGACAAACGGTTTTGTTGTGAACCATTCCCACATGAATGCGCTAGTAGAACCGTCGATAACTGAATTAAGGAGGCCGCGGATATCATTATTCGCTGACAATGCCATCGTTATTCACAAAAGACCATACATGAGTAATCCTTCCATCAAACCTTGAAATTTCAAGTCGTCCGATGGCTATCCTTACCGTAAGGTCATGACGTATGCCATCGTCTGGCTACCACTGCATCTCTGGAGATGAGTACCTTGACCGAGAATATAGTTGAAAATTCCCACCTTCCGGGCCTGGATATCCCCAAAGTCGTTCCTTCTAAGTCAGAGATTTCCTTATATATGGCATTCTTTCCAGTGATGACAGCCCTGTATAATGCGTGCATGATTGGAATGGACGGGCAACTCTGGAATACCCTCAGCATACCAGTTCAAGGGCGTCGAAACGAAGCTGCTGATAAGCTTGTAGGCCTTTGAGCCTTTCGCGATTCCTGATATGAGTGGGTCGGTAAGGGCACTTCCAAATTTCAACGGGCATGGTCAGAAGAAGGATAAAGCTTGAACTGAACCAAATATCGCGAACGGGTCCTCACATTGCAATATCGATTTCATCAGCCGCCAGCCGGGAAATCAACTGTCCAGTTCCACCTGAAGCACAAGTTGTGAAGACTTTGTATCGTATGAGAGGTAAGACTGAGTTTCATACTAGGACATTCCACCAGAGTGAATGTCTGTCCCGCATCTACTTCGGCGAACTGAAGAATAGGACTTGAGAAATGTTCGCGAACTGTGTTTTCGACATAAGTGATTTCTTTAGCATACAAGATTACGACATGCGTACCATATCCAACTCGGAGGTGCGAAGTCATCGTACTGATTATCTAATCTTATCTTTACAGCTGTCACGCAGGATGCGAGAAGTCATCTCACGTGTCAACCACGGTTGTGACAGTATTATGTGACATCGACGGATGCTAAGAACGTTGACATGTCTTCGTCAAATCCAGCTCCTCATATTACTCTAACTATCCTTAGAAGCTATTATCTTTTCGTGATAGACCTACGAACGTACCTCACACGCCTCCTTGGGTCGTCCTCCAACCCTGACCATGTCCAACTCTCGGACCCCGAGTCGTCCGAGTCCTACACTTGCCTACTGAACACTACCTATGTTACATCTTCTCAACCGCCGAACAAATCATTTCCATATTTTCCGCCTGATCTTGACATGCGCGAGGTGGGAAAGGTGTTAACGTCATATCTCAATTCTTATAAATCGTGATGCCAACCAGATCATTGATCAAGCCCAAGTGCGATTATTTAGGTCTAAAAACACACAGAATATTATCACGCTAGGCTACCGAGTCGTAAGAAACTTCAGTTGAGTTCTTCAAGCTGACTTATTTCTATCTGTAGGCATCTCACACTGGCGACCGCGGAAGAAAGGGAATGGAGCGTATTGGGATAACCAATACCTTTGTCAACACTATGATTACAGCTCTTCAAGCACCAGAGTGGGAAGAACTTCTATTTCGGTAGGTTAATGAAATTCTCTTTTGTCGTACCAAGGTCTGATTGTTCGTAGCATCGGAATTGATGCAATGCTGCATCTTCTTACAGAAACTTCTGTCTTTATGTCTCTGCCAAATGAGTGTTTATGCCAAGTGACGGGAGTACCTATCATCTTCATAACTCCCAACCTACAAAATGATCACGCATTATTTTCCCTACAACATCCCGAAGGCAATGGAACAAGATCAAATAAAAAACGCTCCTTTCCTTCTGTAGATCAAGAAGAAAGACCATGCAAGCGCCAAAAGCTGGCTAAATGTACAAACAGCAGATCTGGCGTAAAATTATCAAAGACAACCGGGTACGCTCAGCCTGTACTCGGACTGCCAGGCAACTGACTTCTATAGCTCCACGCCTGCAGATATAGTTGTCATGCGTGCCAAGATTTTCTATTCTCGACCAAATTTCATTCCACACACGAATCGCATACTGGTTGGATTACCGCTCAAACGTAGGTTTCTTGCCTCATACTAGACAACCTGATAAGAAAAAATATAAGATGTGTTAAATCGACTACAACCCTCTTTTGACGTAAATGCAAGCCGTGACCACACCATTGTTATCAACACTCAAAAGCAAGCTGAACAAGTACGGCACCTGTCAAAATATGTCTTTGCCCGACAATATGGCCTAGCTACTCCTTTTCGTTCTATGGCTGCCAAAGGAGCCTCTTTCAAATTTGCCGATTATCTTGACAGAGAAGCAGAAATCAAAGTAAGTTGTCTCCGAGCTTTTGTCTTATCTCACTGACCAAAGTCGGGTAGGCAGGAGGACCTTGTCAAACACCGAAACGATTGAAAGGCATACTACCGCTCTTGGAAAAACTTATCAAGCGACACCAGAAGTGTAGATATGTCCCACTCCGTGATAAAGCTTGTTCTTCAAAGGTCTGCTCCGTTGTCCAGAATAAGTAAAAGGTCTTGATACATCTATGTTCTGCTCTCAGGTTAAGAGTGCAGGAAAACAAGATTTGGATAGTAGCGTTATTCTCGTATGCTCAACCTTACAATCTCAAAAAATTGAAATGATACTGACTTTTCTTTACAGGAGTTAATGTCCGAGCATTCCATTCAGTTACGGTCTCAGGTTTCGTTGGGAGCGGCGAACACCTCAGTAGATTCGTCTGGAAACCCTATTCCTCCGTTTGGTCTCAGTGAAGCACAAAAACATGCCAGGAACAAGCCCCGTTTTATTGAATTCGCATGTAGCCATGTGGAGGTGCGCAAATGATGGCAGCATTGGAGATTGACATTCCTAACGCTTTGGACTATTAGGTGCATCGTTATTTGGTTTTGGTAACTAATGCAGTTATTCCTAAATCTCTCTGGGGTTCAAAGAGTAACCTCAGACTTGTCCTTCAAAGTAAGGCATTTCTCTGTGTTATCACTCTGAATCACAAGTAATCGACATCAGGAGTGAAGAAGTTTATTAGTTGTCGGCGGTACGAGTCATTAAGCCTGCACTATCTATTGCAAGGATTCAGCACTTCGGCATGCGATTGGTTGATCCCACCCGGCCCTGGTGCTCGAGAGCAGGCGAGAATATCCGTGTCCGATTCCCTCAAACGCCGTGAATTACTGGAAGATTTTTTATTTTGGTATTTTGATTCGTTCGTTTTGCCTTTACTAAAGGTAAACTTGCATATGTTTCTGCCATGGCAGACGGACTCAGCTCTTTCACAGGCCACCTTCTATGTAACAGAGTCGTCTGCCTTCCGAAATCAAGTACTCTACTTTAGGCATGATGATTGGACAACTCTATGCGCGCCTCTCATTGCGCGTCTCACCTCGGTTACTTTCGAGAAATTGACAGATGTAAGCCGTTGGGATTCCCGAGAATTGAACATTGAACAAATTTTGCTTATGAATAAGGCCGAAGCAGCAGAAATTTTCCGACAACGCAAGCTCGGCTTCTCTTTTGTTAGATTATTACCCAAGGAAACAGGAGTGAGGCCGATAGTTAACCTCCGTAGGAAGAAAACTGTGATTCGTGTATGTCCCTATTGGAAAGAACAACGTCTGTCTCTCTCTCACACCATGATCATAGGGTTCGTATACAGCCGAGCAATCCATCAATCAGATTCTTCAAGCTGCCTTCAATATCTTGACTTATGAACGTGTAAGTACGACCTATCATTAATTATTTTCCTTCTTTATAAAGCTCAATTACAGAGTAACCAACCACACTTGCTCGGGGCATCTGTGCTTGGTCCCGATGATGTTCATAAAAGGTTAAAGGAGTTTAAAGCAAACTTACCGCGAGATAGTAAAGGCAACCTGTATGTACTCGAGCTAACATAATCCGGGCTGTCTAACTTTAAGCATAGATCAACCCTTTATTTTGTCAAAGTAGATGTCCAAACTTGCTTCGACACAATAGACCAGACGAAACTATTGCAAATTCTACGTGAATTGATTTCAGAGGTGCGCAGCATCTCTTTACAAAAGTGATGTAACTAACCACCTTTTTTTCTGTAGGACTTGTATATGACGCAAAAGTATGGTCAGCTTAATATGTGCCTTGGCAAGACGAAGCGGAGTTATGTGAAGAAAGCCATTCCCCAAGGTCTATAATATGCTAACTCCCTTGCTCAAGTGCATTCTAATATTATTTTCTAGACGATCATCCGCATTTCCTTCGTTATGCAACAGATTTGGCGAATGTTCTCCGGAATACTATTTTTGTAGATCAGGCATGGCTTACGCTTCATCTGTTTCGGGGAAATCATAACCTTGGCCTAGGTCGTTTATCCGGTTTCAAAGAAACAAGAAGTATTGCAACTTTTAGAGGAGCATATCACCGAAAATATTGTCAAGGCAAGTAAAAGTAATACTTACTGCGACTTTCACAGAGTTGACCAACCGATTTCTTCAAGATTGGACCGAGTTATTATCGTCAGACCGTCGGCATTCCTCAAGGATCAGTTTTATCTTCCATCCTCTGTTCCTTTTTTTACGGAGATCTGGAGAAGAAATTTTCTAATTTCACCAAAGATCTTCACAGCGTATGAAGACAAATCTAAAAGCACAGATCTATGTTCCTGACTTCTTTACAGGTACTACTTCGACTCATCGATGACTACCTATTTATCACAACCAGTCTGACAAATGCCAAAAGCTTCCTAGATATGATGAAAAAAGGTATATATCTCGTTGGCTTTGGTGGATATCTTCAGACTTCGCCTTTTCAGGTCATCCAGAATACGGGTGCTTTATCTCGCAGGACAAAACATTGACAAATTTCGACCATAATGGTCAACTCCTCGATGTGGTTGAGCCAAATCAACGAAGTAACTTCTTCGCGCTGAATCTAGTCTTTGAACATTTTATGACCTTCTATTTAGCCTTTCCCTGGTGCGGATATGCGATCAACATGAGAGACTTGTCTATTATGGTAGACTACTCAAGATACAACGACAGCGGTAAGCACTTTTGTTTACTTCCAGGTGCTCCTTGAACGGTCATCAGGCATCAAAAGTACTTTGACCGTCGAAAGAGGTCGCCACCCCGGAGCAACATTTAAGTACAGGTTGCTTCAGTAAGAACTTTTGCATATGACCTTATACAAATGTTCAATATCGAGTAGGATGGCGAAAGCGAAAAGTCATGCTATCTTTTCTGACAGGGACCTCAATACGGAATCTGTGGTGTATCTGAACATTTACCAAAACTCACTCATGATGGCTATGAAGATGCATGAATACCTGCGAACTTGGTCTCTGAATAGAAGACGCAACAATACATTCCTTCGTGGTAAGTGTGAAATGTTAACCCACTGTAATTTTTACTCAGTCTGCTCGGCTAGATGCCATTCGAAGAGCTGTGATGTATAATTATACCTCTGTTCGAGCACAATCGAAAAGAAAGGGTTGCGTACACCTAAATATTCACAAGGAGGCTGTGTTATGGTAACATGCTGCTCATTCATTCAATTCTATCAACAAACTGATCGTATTCTCGCAGGCTCAGTAACCATGCGTTTCATCACATTTTGAGCCGTAAACCTCACAGCTATTCATCACTATTGGTATATCTTGATTTTGAAATCAGTCGCCCAAAGTATCGACATCGATATCATCGAAAATTCAAGAACCTCGTGAAGGAGGGTCAGGCTGCCTTCACTCAGCTCTAAAATATTGCACGTGATATATGATACTGATAATCGGGTACGACAGTAACAGGTTCCGGTAAAAAATGAATAATTGCAAATACATGATACGATTGCTCAGCTCCCAGGGTTGCATAAGATCTCACCGATTATCTTTATATCTCTCTCCTTTGTACAAACCCATCTCCCTTCCATTCGTCCTTTTTTCTACTGTCATGTCTGAATCCACATTCTACTCTCTGAAAGCCGAGCTTCCCTCAGGCAAAACATACGACTTTGCTGATCTCAAAGGAAAAACGGTCTTGATCGTTAACACAGCTTCTAACTGGTACGTTCTTTCATTATTGAACTTGATTCCAACGAGAAGTACAAACACCCTGAATTCAGTGGTTTCACGCCCCAGTATACAGGTGACTCGGCACCGTCGTCTGTGAACAATTCACATTGTGTAACCTATGTTACATACTCGTTTTCCAGCCCTTCAGAAATTACATGAGAAGTACAAAGATCAAAAGTTCGAGATTCTCGGCTTCCCCTGCAACCAAGTGCGTATTACAACTTACTTACTTTCTCTCACCTGTAATCACTATCCATAGTTCGGTGGCCAAGAACCTGCCGATGACAACGCCATCCAAGAATTTTGTACTATCAATCATGGCGTCACCTTCCCTCTCATGAAGAAATCAGATGTAAACGGTGATAACACTAATGAGGTGTACAAATGGCTCAAAAACGAAAAGTCTGGACTTCTCGGACTATCGAGGATCAAGGCACGTTTCAAAAAAATAACTTCAATAATAAAAACCCTCGTACTGACCTCGTCTCAGTGGAATTTCGAGAAGTTCCTTGTTGACAAAAATGGAAATGTAGTTCAGCGATGGGCGTCTGTAACGACACCTGACAGTATCGATGCTGAGGTTGCAAAGATCATCTGACTGTCTGATGTCGCAAAGTTGTGAAAATGATTTTTTATGTATATTAGTTGCCAATATCGCCAATGTTACCTCATTGAACTCATGACTCTATAACAAAATAGATACCCATATATAAGTCCATATTAGAACCGAGAAACGAAAGCCAATGATCCCCTATGATCCCTTGAATAAAAGTAATAATTTTAATTAGTGCAGTCCACACGCTATCGCAAACTCATCGAAAGATGGGCCACCAAATCCCCCAAGAAAAGTCAACCACCACCCACGATACAGAGTTCCCCAACCCTCCTCCTTGATGATCCTTCGAAGGCAGTCAATAACACCAGCATATCGTTTGAATTCTGTAGTAAAACTAACGAGGGCAAAATAGAAGTAAATCAGAACCAGAAAATCTCATCAAGGTAAAGTGACTCACTTAAATGAAGACCTCGGAGATGTACCAGACACTTCAAGACTGCCCAATGATTCTGCATCATTCTCCGCCGCAGATCCAGCCGTCGGCTTCCTGGTTATGGGCTGTATGGCCAGACGAGTGACAATGATATCCAAAGGTGTGCAGATTGATAGTCATAACGACGGCTAGCAACAGATACAACAAGATTGTTATCCATCCCTTCGTGACAGAATGATGAAAGCCCTTCCACCATTCTTCGCCTCCGTCATTGTTAAACAGGGGTCCAATATCTCCAAGCGATTGACTTATAGACCGAGATACGACGAGGTCGAGGAAAATACCGATGAGGAGTGGTGGTCTAAGCCTGAGATTGATAAAATCTTAATACGTGTTTGCGCTCGTACTCTGTAAAAGTAAGACGGAAAGCTTCTTTGGGACGAGCAAGTGAAATTTTACGAGGGGAGACGATGGTTCTAAAACCAAAACGATATTCATGTGAGGGGAATTTATTTCCAATAACAAGAATCCAACCTGTAGGTCCCGACAAGCAGGATGATATAGAGGCAATTAGCAACTGGCTGGACCTTAAAATCACTGATATTAGTGATAGGGGCCGGAGACACATAAAAGCGAAAGGAGAAGATGGTTATGAGGAAGAGAAAGAAGACGGTAGGAACTGTAAAAAGATAAACATGTATTCAGGGAACATAGTGAAAAGTGAAAACCCACAGCATCCTTTGAACAGTCCCTCGAATTACTATATGAAGATGACCAAAGACGATTGGGACTACTGCAAGCACATACGTCTTCTCTCCAAACTTTTTTGAAGACGCTCCAAAAAGTTGGCTTTGGTCCAGGAGTCATGGATATTGAAATATCAGCATCATAATCGACTTGCTGGAGCCCGATATCTCCCGTAGTCTCGACATCAACAAGTGCTGGCTTAGACAATGTTTTGATTTGGCCATCTATACCAGCGGCAACTGGCGTCTCACCAGTATCAGGAAGATGAAGTGTGTTCTCAGCAGATGAAGGAGTAGCCCGCTGAGCCTTATGGCGGTAAGAAGCTCTGTATCGAACAAGAGTGCCAATGATGGGAACAGGAAATATGAACGCTGCTCAGACGGATGCCATCCCCGTACTGAGGGAATTTTGTGAGAAAGAAGTTCAAGAACGGACCACTGCAGAGGTAGGACCGTGTAAACATATTCCATCGCAAGTCCGGACATCGGCTACATTGCCATCATGTCACTACTTTGGCTTTGATCTCTGCTTGTCTATGCTGCCTGCCCTGGCTAGTTTGTTATTTGTCGACAGTAGTCTGGCGGGGTCAGTCGATAATGCAGCGAGTGCGATGCAAAACGAAGCAGTCGTCAAGGGGATACCGGGCGGCTCGTGCTGGTAGCTACATCGACAAGTACTGGCGGCTTTGGGCGTCTCCTGAGCTCGTTCACTGGGGGCAGGGTTAAATAATAAGTATAGGGCTGGCAAGCGGCAAAGCCCAGTGTATGGGAGCATACACCCTAATGGGGCTTTGGGCTTCGAACAAACAAACACAAATTCTATGTTTTGCGAGAAGACATGTCTTATATCTCTGTTATTTCTTTCTCAGTTCCCGCAAAAATTTACTGACGTGTAGGCGATACAGTTTTCTATGTATTTGTGTAAAAGAAATTGAGGTTTTCCCCCTTAGGATTTGCTTTTTGGCTTTACAAAGTACCTTGGTTAGCAGATGGTGTGATTAATTTAGTACGCTTTTTTCGTGTTTTTGTGTCTCGTTATACTTCATAGTTATGTTTATTGTATAGTTTGAAGCATACAGGGCTCATAGAACTAAGATTTGTGCCCTCTTAATATAAGTACACACCAAGTATTCTGCAAAACAGCAACTTTCGCAACTTTCTCTGTCACTATCATATACAAATGCTGATCCCATCCACAACACACCAATTTCCATCTTTCTTGGGTTATCATCATCATTGCAGTCTGCATTTTTTTTTAGAGAGGGCAACAACTTGAAGAAAGAAGACTCACTGCTGGTTTTTTCTCTATATCATTAGTCATTTGTTAGAAGTGACACTTCATTATTAGGTTCAAGAAGATCAATAATACACTCTTCTTTCCTTGTAGTATTACTATTTTTATGTGAGCCAATAAGAAAGGTCACAACGCATATAATACGGAGCCTTCATCTATCCGGATGATCCACAGCTGGCCCACTGGTGGGGGGTCCTGTTCGTCCACGAGGATCAAACATGTCCTCGATCAAAACTGCTAGGATCAAATCAGAGTCTGTTTTTAATTGACTCGGCCAGCAGACTGGGCAGTGTCATGCAGCCCGACCCCGAGTGGTACCATCCTTATAAGTCTGTAAGCCAAGCGCTGGCTTTTTGAAAGACCAAAGAACATGGCTTTCTTCTCCCCTTTGATATCGAAAACTGAGGCTCTGTGGACCGTAGCTGGAGTTGGACTCGTGGGTTGTCTTTCGACATATATCCATTTATCTATCCTTCATATAAAATATATAGATCGTTCATCTTATCTTCAAACGAACAGAGATATTTCTATTCTTCTGGCTCTTCATTTTGCTCTTGGCTACCCCAGCATCCCTAACAGTACTCTATCTTCCCCATGTCAACGTCATCCAGGCAGCCTTGACCGTGTTTGGTTTTTTCTGGTCGACCCTCACTATCTCCATCCTTGTCTACCGTGTTTCTCCATGGCATCCCTTGGCTAAATATCCTGGACCGCTCTCGTGCAAACTAACCAAATTCCACCTTGCCTTCATCGCTCTTCGCGGAAGGCAGCATGTTTATTATGCTCAGTTACACAAAACATATGGTGATGTTGTTAGAATCGGTGAGCAAGAAAAACTATTTCAGTTTCGTTAAGGGATAACCCCACTCCTCCATTTCTTGTTAGGCCCCAATGAACTTTCTATCTGCAATGTTGATGCTGTAACCCCTCTCATGGGTCCCAACGGGCTTGAAAAGGGTCCTTGTAAGTTTCCCAACTTGGTATCTCATTTCATCGATCCGCTTCGTCGAATGATCGTTCGTTAGTTTGGTCCGGGCGAGTTCCCGCACACGAACTCGTCCAGCCTCTAATCACTATTGTCGACAAGACTGAGCACGCACGACGAAGGCGTTCTTGGACAAGAGGCTTCACCACCTCCGCCCTCAAAGGTTATGAAGGCATGGTTAAAGACAGGTCCCTGCAGCTTACCGATACGTTGTCATCGCAGAACTTGGAGGAGACCATAGATCTTACGCAATGGTTTACCTTTTTTGCGTATGTTAATCCTTCTTATTACATACATTCGTACTAAGCATATGTATAGATATGATATAATGATGGACTTGGCGTGCGTGATCTGATTTATCCCGCGCAAGTGATCGACTCTCTCATTCTGCTTTCTCTACAGCTTTGGTGGAGGTTCTGAGATGATGCGGGATGGGGACCCTGACCGTCTTTGGCATACGTTGGAAGGCGGACAAAAGTACGATTTGCAAAAAAAAATAATCTTCAAAACATTGATTCCCTTTTTTGTTGTTGTTGTGTTGTCTCTATAGGGAGGCCATCTTCATGAGTCACGTACCATGGCTGGGCTCCATCGCCTTATCTCTCCCCGTCTTTGCGCAAGATCTCAAAGTCTTTCGTGCTCATGCACAAAACTGGGCCAGGCGTAGAGTAAAGGAAGGTTCTACTCGCAAGGATCTATTCTATCACTTGGTTCGTTGCAATCTTAATCAAATTTACCGTTCCAAAATATCTGATTTTACACACACAATTTTTTTTTTTTTTCAGATTGACGAAGATAATCTTGCTACTTTCAAACCGACCCTCCCCGAGGTTATCAGCGATGGTACGTTGTCAATTTAACACGCAGATGCTAAGAAGCTGAAGAACTCTCTCTTTTATTCAGCTGCCCTTGCTATATTAGCAGGGTCGGATACAACGTCTTCCGCTATTACAAATATCCACTACTTCCTTATAAGCAACCCTACCGTTTACAAGCGTCTTCAAGCTGAGATAGATGGACTGGGCGATAGCCTCACAGATTGCACCGCACAAGCACAACTTCCATATCTCAATGCTGTCATGTAAGTGGCATTTGAAAAAAGAAAAATAAATAAATCTTTTATTATAAAACATATTTGTGTTCAATCTAGTCACGAAGGTCTCCGATTACTTCCCTCTCTGTTGTCTGGCGTACAGCGTAGTACAGAAAAAGGAACTGGTGGAAAAATGATTGGATCAGTGTAAGTCTCTATAATAAGCCTATGGTTCATCAGATCGAATACTAACGGCTTGCTCCAGTTATCTCCCTGAAGGCAATCAGGCCTTTGTCCATACATATTCATTACAGCGTGATCCTCGCTGTTTCTCTCCCCTCCCCGACACATTCATACCCGAACGCTGGCTCCCTGAAGACCAACGACAAGCATTGGAACCCAAGATCTTCAATGCCCAAACGGAGTTCATTCACAACACTGCTGCTTTCATTCCTTTCTCCGTCGGCCCAGCTAACTGTGTCGGAAAGAACCTTGCATGGATGGAGATGCGCATGGTGGTTACCCTGATGGCTTCACGATTTGACTTGGCATTTGAACCGTCTTATAATCCTCAAAAGTGGTACGACGAGCTTTGTGATTATTTCATTACGGTGAAGGGACAGTTGCCTGCTCGTCTTTCGGTTCGTAAACCCTAAAAATAGTCTATTTGTACTCGTCCCCATTTTCTGTTATCAAATGTCCATACTACATATTACCATGCGTTTGGATTTTCTACACTTATAATCACAATCATGGAAATAGCCGGTGCTTCCTTCATCATAAAAGCAGGAGTAAAAAAGGGAATTTTATCATCTCCAAAGGGAACTGGACCTCTTCGTGCCGGTGCCGGTGCCGGTGCCGTTGACAGTTTGACCTTTCAAGTCACTCAACCTGATCTCTCTCTCCCTCTCGTCGACGGCTAGCGTTGCGCGAAGACTAGCTACCTCTGCGGCTTTATCTTGAACTTTCTCTGCGGCTTCCTTTGAATTATGTTTCAAAGTCTCCAGAGTGTCGGCTTCAGCACTGAGTTCTGCCTGGGCAGTCTCATAGCGCATCTTTGCAGTGAGATAGGCGGCTTCTGTTTTTTTAAAATCGAAGAGAGATTTATTGTGATTGGCTTGTGCACGAGCTTCACTCTAGAATTAATCTATTAGGACATCATTTGAAAAGGAGGGAGGGGGAAAAAACCTTGATGATGTTCTTTTGAAACTTTTGGGCTTCTTCGAGCTCGTTAATGGCGATATCCACAGCTTGCTTCTCCGTCCTTCCTTCCTGCTTTATAATTTTGGAAATGCGTCTCCCATCCTTCGCTAAACAAGTCGGTCAGCGCATCAACAAAAAAAAACCAAAAACTGAGTTCATTCTGACCCTCTGATTTTGCGATTTTATGTCTTTGTTTCGGAGTGAGGTTGTTATTCGCTGAGACTGCGCGATTCTGCAATTCTTCATCGGCTACGGCAGGAGGTGTGGTTTCAGTGCCGTTTACGAGAGCAGAGGTTTGCTTTCCATCTGTGGGATGAACAGTACTAGGTTGTGTAGAAGAGGTACGACTATGGAATGCAGATTTGCGGGGGGAGGTACTAATGGTTGAACGGCGTAAAGTTGTTGTAGCACCTGCAGGGGTGTCGGTGTCTTGTTTTATAGGAGCGTTAAAGGCTTCTGCTGGGAGCCAGCCTTCTGAACCGTTTGGGTGCGGTATGATATCTTGTCGTTGTTGATGTTTTTTGAGAGAAGGATGATTGAGTGGAGGGGGCAGAACATCTTGAGAAGAGGCCATTGGTTGTGATAGTAAAAACCAAAACCAAAAATGTCGCAGATTTTTGAAACTATCTATCCTATACTAATGTGTGAATGACATCATCATCATTCTCACCCGATTCATCTTCCGATTCTTCTTCAGATGATTCTTCTTCCACTTCCTCTTCCGAAAGCTCCTCTGGATCGGCATAAAATGAATCGAGATCTGTGAATCCTCCTTTGTTGACGACATTCTCGTCCCTAGTCTCCGTCAACACCACAGCTGCTGCTGGTGACGTAGTTGGTATAATCACAGGGACATCGTACTCTGAATCCCTTAAAGTAGTCTCAACACCCTTCTCCAACCAATCAGGTAGGATATCGTCCATCTGCATCGATTGACCTGTCATTCGACTCAACGATCCCACTAACACTTGTCCCACATCTGCATGCATATATCTACATTTCGTTAAAAGTCCCCATCAATCTATGTTGTAATCACTCACCTAAAACATACCCTTCTGACACTCCAGATTTACCTTCAAACAATACTACCTTTACTTGCTCTCGTCTCAACACAACACCACTCAGTTCATCCCCACTCACTCCGTTCACCTCCAGTCCAATCCCAGCTAATAACCCGCTCAACATCCTCCCTCTATCCCGAACATCATAACTCAAGTCATACCGTGCAAGCGAAAACACATAGCGACACAACATTCCCAACTTTGCATCCACACAGTTCAACACAAACAACTTTGCCGCCAGTGTCACCACCTGTAACTTCACCAATGCTTCTTCTTGTCCAAACCCCTTCGCCATCTTCCTCAAAACATCAGGAGCCCATTCCGCAATCCCTTCAGGACCTCGACCTTTTTCATCGGAACCACCATATTGTCCTACTAGCCACACCACACACGCACGCGCTCGAGCGTGTTTGATATCATCAATCCTCCTCGCAAGGTGCGCAATGATAGACAACGGCGATTGGGATGTGCTTGCCACCAACATCCGATTTGGTTTAGAAAGCTGAGTCTGTACCAATGTCTGCAACACCATAACAGCATTGCTGACAACAGTATCTACCAAGACTTTGGCTTCAGTCACGTAGTTTTATAGAAATTTAATTTAAACGAACCAATAGGACTTTTGATCATAGTAATCAACGCCGTCAAGCATCTTTGTCTTGATTCTGGGATACGAGTTGCACAACATCCCATAGCACCTATCGCCTCAGAAACGACTGCGTCCTCCACATCATCTACATAGTCCTACACAACCAGTTATCAAACCACTCGACCTCACGAAAGAAATTCCTTACAATAAACTCTCGCAAAATACCCTGATAATTATCAACCGTAAGCACATTGAGAAGTAGCTTGATCTTGTCCTTCTTCAATTGCACTAAATCATCAGACCGCACCAAAAAGCGAGTATAATAAGGGGAGAACAAGTCCTAACCGAATTGAACCCGGTCAGTGAAAACCCAACTTTAGTTTGAAGACAACTCACAGGAACGCTTTTGGTGATGATAATCAGATCGACAATCACAACCCTCTCAACTTCCTTCGAAGCCATCAACAATCTCATAAGCGGATGCACAAATCTAGGCCAGTAAGATGGAGGAGCAGCGTAAAATATCACTTTCGTAGCAGCTATTATCACCTGCATCTTCCATCAGTTAAAACAATAAAAAGAAAAAAAAAAAGAAAAAGCACGAACCGCAGGATTCCGACTTTGAAAAGTACCTTCTACAGACTCCAACAACAATTTCACATCCGGGTCTATTTCTTCTTCTTCCCCACCATCAACCACTCCTTTAATTTCTCCTGTACCTGTACCTGTACCTCTCCTTCCCATAGGTCTAGGTAACATCGTCCTTGCATACCTCAATAATAAATTAATCAAATCCACTTGACCCCATTCATCCACTTCCACTAAAATCCTACATAGCCTCCGATAGTGCTCATGTAGCAAGTCCAATCTAGTTGGGCAAACAGCTTCGAATGCAGCTGCTACGCATCCAAGAGAGAGCGGGGAACGGTCCCGTAATAGAGTCGTTATTGTTTGTATGAGAGCTGGAAGATGATTCGAATCAAGACTGGGGGAATGACGTCTGGTGAAAAAAAAAAAAACTTTTCTTTAAAATAAAATAGAAAACTCACGCATAACACTTGGGTATAGCAAGCGCCGCTGCTTTCCTCACATATGGACTCAAATCACTCGCACATTTCTTAATCGCGAGCACCACAATACTTCCAATCATCGGCACCTTGATTCCACTCAACACTCTCAATGCCATAGCTCTCATCAGTGGACTGCTATCCGCAAGATCCTTTTGAAAAGTATTGATAGAGAGTAGAGCCAGGTCGGGTTCTTGTTCAGCGTAGCGAAGGAGGTAAATGTAGACTAGTTTACGGATTTCGAGGTTGGGTGATGCTACTAGTTTGACTACTAGAGCGAAGTATTCGGATACGTTGCGGCCTTTTGACATTAACTAGAAATCACAAAATGAGGAGGGGCGGGGGGGGGGGGAGAGGGAGTAGGAAAAGT
>Ga0193743_1000264_pt1 | contig 42164 bp, 31 predicted proteins | sample L2c2metaG_FD_143038 | JGI IMG/M metagenome (GOLD analysis project Ga0193743, IMG submission 143038) | Soil microbial communities from a riparian zone of the East river system, Colorado, United States - L2c2 | ecosystem: Environmental > Terrestrial > Soil > Riparian zone | place: USA: East River... | reverse complement strand
CGCAAATTCCGGGCGTCCGCACATCCGTATATGACGGTGGCGTTTTAAAAGTGAAGGTCTTCACCAAGCATGATTCGTATTCTGCAGCAGGACAACCGCATCACGAAGATTCTCTTTGCTGTCATCATCGGCTTTGCTGTCGTCACCATGGTGATCACGCTCGTTCCCGGAGTCTTCGACAACTCCGCTACGAACGATGCGAACGCCTTCGCCGTAGTGCGTGAGCCCGGTCTGGTGGGACGTCTCGGCATCGACAGCTCGACCGTGAAGATGACCGAGGTCAACCAGCTTGCCGCTCGTCAGTTGCAGCAGCAGCATCTGCCTGAATTTCTGCTGCCGTACATGTCCCAGCGGGCCGGCCAGATCCTGGTGCAGCGTCAGATCCTGAAACATGAAGCCGACCGTCTGAACCTGCAGGTGGGCGATAGCGATCTGCGCCGCGAACTCGAGACCGGGCCCTTCGCCCAGTATCTCTTTCCGGGCGGCAAGTACATCGGCGACGACGCCTACATGAACTTCGTGCAGAACTTCTTCCAGGTCAGCCGCGCAGACTTCGAAACCCAGATCAAGAGCGACATGGAGCTCCAGCGTCTGCAGGCTCTCATCACGGGAGGCGTCAGCGTCTCTGACAATGCCGTGCGCGACGCATACAGGACGCAGGGGACCAAGGTGAAGTTCGACTACGCCGTCCTCTCGGGCGACGATCTGCGCAAAACAATCAACCCCTCCGACGCCGACCTCGAAAAGTTCTTCAAGGGCAATCAGGCTCGTTATGCGACGGCAGTCCCGGAGACGCGCAAGATTCAGTACGTCTCCTTCGATGCTTCGAACCTCGCGGGAGGAAAGCCGCAGATATCTGACTCTGATGTTCAGGCCTACTACAACCAGCACCAGGCGCAGTTTCAGGTGAAGGAGCAGGTCAAGGTCCGCCACATCCTTATCGCCGTTCCTTCCGGCGCTGACAGCAAGGCCGATGCGGCAGCCAAGGCCAAAGCCGAGGATCTGCTGAAGCAGATCAAGGGTGGCGGGAACTTCGCTGATCTGGCAAGCAAGAACTCCGACGATCCCGGAAGCAAGACCGCCGGCGGTGAGCTGGGATGGCTGGACCGTGGCCGTACCGTTCCTGAGTTCGACAAGGTCGCCTTCTCGCTTGCCCCCGGTCAGACCTCCGACGTGGTCAAGACACAGTTCGGCTATCACATCCTGCAGGTCGAAGAGAAGAAGACCGCACACCTCCGCCCGCTCTCCGAGGTCAAAGCCGAGATCGTCCCCATTCTCGAACAGCAGCGCGTAGGAGCAGCCGAGCAGACCTATGCTTCGCAGCTTGCCGCTGACGCTAAGAAAAACGGCATCGAAAAAGCCGCCCAGTCCCGTGGTCTTCATGCCGTTACCACCGACTTCGTCGCCAAGGATGGTGTCGTCGCCGGTCTGTCCGACGCATCGGCTCTGCTTACACAGGCCTTCACCGTGGTCAAGGGAGCTGATCCAGCATCGGTCTCTACCGGAGATGGATACGCTGTCTTCCAGGTGACGGATATCAAGTCTGCGCATGCTCCTGTCTTCGCCGACTACAAGGCGCATATCATCGAGGATTATCGTGAGCAGCAGGTACCTCTGCTGTTGAACACACAGCTCACCAAACTTGACGACCGCGCAAAGGTCCTCAATGACCTGAAGAAGGCCGCCGCCGAGATGAATATTCCTGTGAAGACCAGCGACCTTGTCGCGCGGGATGCTCAGGTTCCCGAGATCGGCTCGATGGCGGGACCGGCATCAGTCGCCTTCACTCTCAATAAGGGCGGGATCTCAGATCCGGTCAATCTGGGCAGGGCAGGCATCATTCTCACCGTCACCGACAAGCAGGAGCCGACCGCCGAAGATATCGCCAAGAACTTCGATCAGACTCGCGAACAGTTGATCAACGATCAGCGCGATCAGCTCTTCCGCGTATACGTCGGAAACCTGACGAAGAAGTATGAGGATGCCAAGGCCATCCGGTACTCCAAGCGTCAGCCCGCAGCGCCAGCGCTTCCTGCCGGAAACTAAATGCGGCAGAGCACAAGGCGGAACAAAACTCAGGGGCTCGATCTTTCCATGGTCGAGCCCCTGAGTTTTTCGAGAGATCACAAAGAGAGGCGCAATGAGCAGTGAACTAGTCAACGAGACGCGACTGTCGGGAGTCCTGTTGCACGTGACATCGCTGCCTTCCTACGGTGGTGTGGGAGACTTCGGCGCAGCCGCCTACGCATTCGTCGATTTTCTGGTGGAGGCGAAGCAGCGACTCTGGCAGGTACTGCCGCTCAGTCCTACCGGATACGGAAGCTCTCCGTATTCCGCCCTCTCTGCCTTCGCAGGGAATCCACTGCTCATCAGTCTGGAAAAGCTGGTCGATGATGAATGGCTCTCCGGGGAGAGGATCGTTGGCCTGGCCGGCCACGACGGTCCCGCAGACTTTGAGCGGGCCACCGCCGAAAAGCTTCCGTTGATTGAGGAAGCCGCATCACGTTTTCTCGATCACGCCTCCGATGCCTCCCGGGAAAAGTTCCAGCAGTTTGTGCAGAACAATAGTGCGTGGCTGCCTGACTACGTCATGTTCTCCGTGCTTCGGCGCAGGTTCGATCTTGCCAGCTGGCACCACTGGCCAGAGGAGTTCGCCTATCGCAACGACGAAGCCCTCACGCAGGCCCGTGAGACCCACAGCCGCGAGCTGGCTATTGAGCGGGTCGTTCAGTTCTTCTTTGATCAACAGTGGTCCGCGCTCCGAAGCTACTGCGCCGAACGAAAGGTCCGCATCCTCGGCGACGTCGCCATCTTCGTCAACTACGATAGCGCCGACGTCTGGACCCATCCTGAGGTCTTCGATCTTGACGAAAAACGCAGGCCGCTGCGCGTCTCCGGGGTTCCGCCGGATTACTTCTCCGAGACCGGCCAGCGCTGGGGAAACCCTCTCTACAAATGGAAGGCCCTCGAAGAGCGAGACTTCGACTGGTGGGTGGAGCGCGTGCGCCGCTCACTGGCCCTCTATGACATTATCCGGCTCGATCACTTCCGCGGCTTTGAGGCCTGCTGGTCCATTCCCGCCGACGAAGAGACCGCTGTTAACGGAGTATGGGTCAAGGCTCCGGGCTTCGAGCTCTTCAGCCGCCTGAAGGCCGTCTTTGGCGAGCTCCCGTTCGTAGCCGAAGATCTGGGCCTGATTACCCCGGAGGTCGATGAACTGCGCGCGCAGTTCAACATGCCAGGCATGCGCGTGCTGCAGTTCGGCTTCTCCGACCGCGGCAGTCATCTGCACCTGCCGCAGAGCTTCGTGCCCAACACGGTCGTCTACACCGGAACTCACGACAATAACACCACCTTGGGCTGGTGGCGCGACGATGCCACAGAGCTCGAGCGGACGCACCTGCAGACCTACCTCCAACCCATCCTCCACGAGGGCGATGTCGTCTGGGCCCTCATGCGCGCCGCCGCCCGTTCCGTGGCGAACCTCTGCATCTTTCCCATGCAGGACGTCCTGCATCTGGGCAGCGAGGCTCGGATGAACACGCCGGCAGCCTCCGGTGGCAACTGGACCTGGCGTTATGCCTCCGATGCGCTGCACCCAGATTTCGCCGAACAATTAGCGGCTCTGATGGAGATGACCGACCGCGATGGCTACGTGCCCCCAAAAGCGGAGTCGATCCAGACCGTCAGCTACGAGGCAGAGCTCGGTCAGAACATTTAGACTGGGAGAGCAATCTCAAACTCAGGAGTATCCATGCCTCTCTCTGGCGAAGCCATCCGTACCATGAATTACGTTGACGATATCTCGGTGACCCTGCGGCGCATCCTCGCGGTCCTTCCTTCGCTGACAGAAGAAGAGCGGCAGCGCGTGGCCGAACACATCAGGCACGCCGATCCGAGCTACGACTCTGTCCTGGCGGCGGTGGCAGGAAAGAAGTGAACAGCACTGACGGTCCTTCTCCCGATCACGCGATTAAGGTCGTAGCCGTGATCGGGGCAGGACAGGCAGGTCGTACCTTCGCTCTGGCATGTGCCGAGGCAGGTTTCTACGTCGTCATCGAAGATGTGATGCCCTCCAACCTGCGAAAGGCCGAGACGGAGTACTCCGACCTCAGCCTGCGGGGAGGCTACGGTGCGCTTGAGCTAGCCTCGACCGTCGAAGGCGCCGTAAGAGAGGCCGATGTGGTCGTCGACTTTGTCCCCGACGAGCTGGAATCGAAGCTTGAGATCTTCAGTCTGGTCGATCGGATGGCCCCCCCGAAGACCATCCTCTGCACCCCCAGTACAGCCCTCAGCATCACTGATCTCGCCTCCTGCGTCTATCGTCCGGACCGCTGCGTGGCGATCCGCGGCCAGGTCGTCCGGGGAGCCTCCGTCCAGGTGATCCACCCTCCGGAAGCGGATGCAATCGTTCTCGAGTCAATCTCCGCTATGTTGCGCCGTCTTGGCGTCTCTCCGGTCTCCATCCCCGATCCCGACGCTTCGATGCTCACCGGAAGGCGGATGTAAGGGGGGCAAATCAGCCCGCCAAGGTGCCTTCCCAGGTCCTAAAGTGGCTATTTCGTCACAGCCGGAACTCTTTTCTGCAAAACCACGTATCAGAAAGTGGAGACTTTCAGTCAAAGTATCGTCATGCGCGCCCTTCTCGACATCTTCTCGCAGGTCTTCCGTTCGATCGCCGCAAACAAGCTGCGGTCGTTTCTGACGATGTTCGGAATCGCCTGGGGGGTGGCCTCCCTCCTTCTCCTGATCGGACTGGGGGAGGGCTTCCGTTCCGGCCAGCGCCGCGGACTGGCCCAATTGGGGCAGGACGTCATCATGACCTGGGGTGGCACCATCCCGGCGATGCCCAACCAGCACACCGGCATGAGGCCCTACAAGCTCACCGTGGCCGACGCGGAGGCGATCCGCGGGGCGCAGCATGTGCGCAATGTAACGGCGTTCATCAACCGGGGCGACTTGAAACAGGTCAGCGAGTTCTCCAGCTCCGGCGGTTCAGTCATGGGGGTCCAGGCCAACTACCCCGAGATTCGGCACATCCCCGTCGACCAGGGCCGCTTCCTCAGTCAGGAAGACGTCGATCAGCGCCGGAGAGTCGTCGTTCTGGGACAAAAAAACAATAAGCTGCTCTTTCCTGGCCGTCCCTCACTGGGAGCCTTTATCACCGTTAATGGAGCAAGGTTCCAGGTGATCGGCGTGGCTGAAAAGATCGGCCGGGGCAACAACGACGGAGACAATCAGAGACTCTATGTCCCGCTGACGACGATGCTCGAGCTGTTTCCCATGACCGGAGAGAACATCCCCGACGACTCCGTCACCTCGATCCAATACCAGCCCACGACGCCCGACCTGAACGAGACTGCGAAGGCGGAGGTTCATCGCGTCATCGCCGAACGGCATGGCTTCGATCCCAGCGTCAAGGACGCCTTCGAAGAGTGGGACACCATCAAGTCCGAACGTACCGTCGGCCTGATCTTTACCGCGATGGACGTCTTCCTGGGAGGAGTTGGGATCGTCACTCTTGCCCTGGGCGCGGTCGGAATCATCAACATCATGCTGGTCACCGTGACCGAACGAACCAAAGAGATCGGCCTGCGCAAGGCGCTGGGAGCGACCAACCGCAGCATTCTCACCCAGTTCTTCCTGGAGGGGCTGATGCTGACCGGGCTCAGCGGCATGATTGGAATCGTCGGCGCTGGAACGCTGATGTTTTTGCTCGGCAAGGCGATGGGGGACAATCAGATGGGCTTCGATCCTCCGCGCCTGGTGCCGTGGTCGGCAGCAATGGCTATGGGAACCCTTACCCTGTGCGGCGTCGTCGCCGGACTGTATCCTGCAAGCAAGGCAGCCGCGCTCGAGCCAGTCGAAGCGCTGAGGAAGGAGTAGCGCGATGCTCAGAGATATTTTCTCGCAGGCGATGGAGGCGATGCGGTTCAATGGCCGCCGCACCGCAATCACCGTGGTCGGCATGGCCTGGGGCATTGCCACTGTCGTTCTTCTGCTGGCTTACGGGGCCGGCTTCGGCCGCGCCTTCGAGGCGATCTTCGCGCAGTGGGGAACCCACATGATCGGGGTCTTCCCCGGAACCACCAGCGAGCAGGCCGGAGGAGCGAAGGCCGGCATCAAGGTCCGTTTCAAACAGGACGATGTGGAGCGCATTCAGGAGACCGTGCCTGGGATTACCCACGTTTCACCGATGCTGTGGAAGCAGGTTCCCGTACAGAACGACCTGCACACCTACACGTGGGAGGTCGATGGGGTTACGCCGGAGCTCTCGGACATCATGAACATGCAGATCGATGAAGGCAGATTTCTCTCCGCGGCCGATATGCAGCAGCGCAACCACGTCGCCGTCATCGGGTACGAGGCCAAGACGAAGTTGTTCTCGGGCATCTTTCCGCTAGGGCAGAAGATACGGATCAATGGCATCAGTTTTGAAGTGGTCGGCGTCCTGAAACCCAAGATGCAGGAGGGCGACGACAACATCAACCGCGTCAGCTATATTCCGTTTCCTACGATGGGCGACATCAAGGACACGAAGTATCTCGACGGCATCTGGATGAGCTACCACGGGGACCACATGGCGGTGGAGCGCGCGTTGCGCAACCAGATGGGAACGGCGCATGGATTTCGTCCCACGGACAAGAACGCGATGTGGGTGGCGAATATCATGTCGCAGCTGGCACAGTTCCGCATCATCTCGATTGGGCTGCAGGCGTTGCTGCTGTTTATCGGCGTGCTGACGCTGGGCATCGCCGGGATCGGCCTGATGAACATCATGCTGGTCAGCGTGCAGCAGCGAACGCGCGAGATCGGGGTCGAAAAGGCTCTCGGGGCGCGCAAGCGGCATATCCTCTTCCAGTTCATGGCCGAGGCGCTGGTCATCACCGGCGTCGGAGGTCTGGGAGGCATCCTGCTGGCCTTTACCGTCAGCAAGCTGGTCGGAGGAATCACCTTCTACAGCGCCATCGCTACCAATGCGGCCGCAGCGGATATCTACCTGCTGATCTCGCCCAACATCGTGATCGTCGCTACCTCGGTACTGGTTGTGGTGGGGATCGTCAGCGGCATGATTCCGGCGATCCAGGCGGCCAACCTGGACCCCATCGAAGCCCTGCGGTACGAGTAGCCCCTCCCCCGTCTTATTTTGTGCAAAGTCTTGGGAAAATGAGACTTAGGTCCGGACCTCTGTTCTGAACCCACCTTCCGCAAGGAGGACTTTCTGTCTCTTTTCGCTGATTCCAGTTTACCGAGGGAAGGGAATCTGATCGGCAAGTTTAACTGCTTTGATACGAGCGGCTTACCTGAAAGATGACTTGACAGGTGTTTTCGACAAGAATGGGGCTGCACAAAGGGTGCCCGGTCGAAGGACAGATCGGGGTCGAAGGGCAGGGACGATCACTTTTGAAGCGAGGCGCCAGCACAAGGGTTCGCGAGCGGATTGTCTCCGAGCTGCTTGAAGTGGCGGGTCGAAGCCTGCTGTTTCGGGATGCGCTCGACGGCCGCATGCGGCGATATCTGGACAGATTCTCGTTTCAGCAGGAGAGATTGACCTTAGCGAGCGGGAAGCGATCTCTTTCCGCGGTGTATGTATCGGCTGGGGACCGTTCTCCTGTCTTTCTGATCTGCCATGGAATCGGCGAGCGCGTCGAGTACTGGGGTGATGTACAGGGTCTGCTCCGCAGGATGGGGATCTCTTCGCTGGTCTTCAACTACACGGGGTTTGGAGCGAGCCGGGGGCGCGTGCGCGTGTCGCACCGCGAGGCAGACGTTATGGCTGCATGGGAACATCTGATCCGTGGCGACTCAAAGGAGATCTTTCTGTTGGGCTTTTCTCTTGGGACCGGAATCGCCTCCGCGACTGCTCATCATCTACGAGCTATGCAGCTGAAGGGAGTCATCCTGTGCGAAGGCTTCTCTTCTTTACGCGAAGCGGCAGCAGCAGCCGGACTGCCAGGATGGCTGACAGCCGTGGCAGCGGACACCTGGTCTACGGAGATGCAGGTATGTGATCTGAAGGTTCCTGTGCTGGTGGTACACAGCGATGGAGATCGCCTGTTTCCTCTGTCCATGGCGGAACGAGTGGCTAAGGCGTGTGGAGAAAGAGGAGAGATGATGATCGTGAACGGGCTGGAACACAACGAGCCGATCTTTTTCGCCCCTGAGAGTTATTGGGGGCCGATTGTGGAGTGGGCGAAGAGGGTCTGCGCTAATAGTGAGTGAGATTGCTGGTGGGGTCGGATTGTTGTTTCCGTGAGGCCGATTTGCCGGGGCCAATCGCACCCTCGATAGGTGACTCGATGGCATATTTTCCGAAAACTCCGTTTTGCGGGAAGCGGGGTTGAAGGCGGCTATCTCGGCTCGACGTCTGTTATCGTTTTTGCCATGCTGCTTCCGATCCTGGCGCTTGCGATGATGCAGTCTCCATGTCCGCTCTACGTTGGCGTTAGCAATGACGGAAACATCTTCTTTGATCGTTTTCAAGGATGGATAAGGATAGACACGACTGTGCTCGGGGGCGTTCTTCGACAGGGTTGTCGGACTAACGCCACATCGGAGCCCAAGCCAGTCACCTCGGTACGATTAGTTGTCGCGCCGAAAGCACCACAAGAGAAGGTTAATGCGGTTTTTTCAATCCTTGAAAAGGATGGCTGGCCGAGGGAAAACGTTACTGTCGAACCGTGGAACTCTCAAATCCACAAGGTCTCAGGGCGCTTCTATATGGACAAGCTGACCTTCTCCATAGGAGACTCTGTTGTACTGCATTTCGAGGTCATCAACTCAGGAAGAGAACCATACTGGCTTGATACCACCGGGCTTCCGGGAATGCCGTTTTGTTCCGGCTACGGAGTCAAGCTCTCTCACGACGATATGACACCAGTGACCCATGCTCTCTGGGTGCGCGGAAATACATGCATCTTGAATGGGCAATTCAAACATGTAGTCATAGATCCTGGTGCCAAATATACGCAAGATATTGACCTCAGTTTGTACCTGGATGTGAACATGAAGGGCAAGTACGTGGTTCAGGTGGAACATCGTAGCCTTAGACGGAACGGCGATCCCGATGATCCCCTTGACTCCAAAGCGACGTTCAAACTTCAGTTGCAATGAGCCGGATCTGGCTGATTGTCGCGTTGATCCAAGCGCAGTTCACCCAAAGTCGGGTTTTCGGCAACTTCAGTTTCGAAGTTCTGCATTTTTCTTGCCGCTCCTGGAACATAAACTGCAATTTTGTTTATGTTTCTCCAGAGCTGCGAGGGCATTTTCTCGCCGCTTCTTAGCTATTTCGGCTCCTGCTCTGTCGCGTTCGGCCTCAGCGGTAGATAGATCTAATCCCGAGGCGCGGAATTCTTCCACAAAATCTCGTCCTGTTGCGCAAAGCATGCCGATTAGGCTATCACTCCTGCCACGACTTAGTTATGGAAGGCAGAGGAGCGTGCAGTTTCCGAAAACCCCGTTTTGCAGCCACTAGGGAGGGGTAAGTGGTGGCGAATCGAAGTTGCAGACGGCAATCGCTTCCTCTTTGTATCCCTCAAGGTCATCAGCCATCCAAACCTGCCCCGCTCGAATTCGATGGAATCGTACGGTGCATGTTGGACCGACGTTGAGTTCGAGATCGGACTTATGAGCACTTACGATGATGGCGAACGGGCCAGGAAGGCGCGAGTCGAGCAGCGCACCACGGAGTAAGAAGGCGAAATCGAGACCCAACCTCGTAAGTTCCGCCAAGTTCGTTCCTTCGGGCACCAAACCCTCTAGGTGAACATGACTCAGACCGCATTCAAGACCCGTCTCGTCGTCGGCATTGTCGATTAGAGAAGGAAGAAACGATATCGGAACGACGCAACCTTCGACCTCCTTGAAACCCAGCTTCAGTTGCTCTGTAAAGACTCGGGGATAGGTAGAACGCTGGTTTCGTAGTATTCGGGATCACCGCCCAACAGGTCCAACATCTCTGCGTTCACTCGAACATTCATACCTGTAAAATATCCTGTCTCCTCCGGTCCAACACGCATATCCTGGGAAGTCTCGTTATCGGAAACTTGCCGAAGATTCCAGTGGCAGGTCGCGTAGACCGGCCCGCATCCGCGCCACGTTGCCCCGTGTGTGGGCAGATGCTGGTCTATGCGGCGGCCTGCACTCGTCAAGCGAAGTTGCCGAAAACCTCTTCGGCACCTTCCGATAGAGAGGACGATCTTTGTAGATCGTCAGAACAACAATCTGGTTTGATCTGAGCTTAGTTAGTCCGCACTCAAGGGTTCGAGGCGAACGTCGGGGCCTGGTCCGGTGCCGAGCTCCTGGTCCTTATACTGGAGCTGATAGAGCTTCCAGTAGAGTCCGCGCTGAGAGAGAAGCTGCTGGTGGGTTCCTTGTTCGCGGAGCTGTCCCTTGTGCATGACCAGGATGGTGTCGGCGCGCTGGATGGTGGAGAGCCGGTGCGCGATGAGGATGGAGGTTCGTCCGGTGATCATGCGCGAGAGCGCGAGCCGGACACGGAGCTCCGTGTCGGTATCGACCGAGCTGGTGGCCTCGTCGAGGATGAGAATACGCGGCGCGTGGGCCAGGGCGCGAGCGAAGCTGATGAGCTGCTTCTGGCCGGTGGAGAGGGTCGCTCCGCGCTCCTGCACCGGCTCTTTGAACTGTAGGGGCAGGCTGCGGATGAAGTCGCCTACGTTGACCTCGTCGCAGGCGCGTTCAAGCTGCTCGTCGGTGATCCATGTAGAACCGAGGCGAACGTTGTCGGCGATGGTGCCGGTGAAGAGGAAGGGGTCCTGCAGGACGACGCCGAAGCGGCGACGCAGGGTGGTGAGGTCCTGCTGGCGGACGTCGACTCCATCGACGAGAATCTCGCCGCGCTGGATGTCGTAGAAGCGCATCATCAAGCCGGTGATGGTGGTCTTGCCGGCGCCGGTGTGGCCGACGATAGCTGCGGTCTCATCTGGCTCTATGGTGAAGGTGACGCCGCGGAGGATCCATTCGATGTCGGCGAAGGAGGCCAGTTCCTCTTCGGTGGCTGTGCGGATGCGGGCGAGCTGATGTTCGTCAAGGGTCTGGTAGGTGAACCAGACGTTGCGGAACTCGACGCATCCTGAGTTGTCGCCAGCGATGGGATTCGGTGAGGAGACGATCTCGGACTGTGTGTCGAGCAGTTTGAAGACGCGCTCGGCGGCAGCCATGGCAGCCTGCAGGATGTTGTATTTGTCGCTTAGGTCCTGGATGGGGCGGAAGAAGCGCTGCGCGTACTGGATGAAGGCGATGAGGATGCCGAGGGTGACGGTACCGAAGAGGCTGGTGTGGATTGCGCTGCTTCCGGGTAGCAGGTAGGTATGGTTCGTGAGCCAGGTGAAGCTGGTGGAGTGGAGGACGCTGATGCCTCCGCGCCAGATGACGAGGGCGATGGCGGTGGAGCTGAGGAACTCTACGATGGGGTAGTAGAGCGCGTAGGCGAAAATGGCGTCGGTCCACGCCTTCTTGTTTTCGGCGTTGACCGAGGAGAAGTCGTCGAAGGCGCGGCGCTCACGGTTGAAGAGCTGCACGATAGCCATGCCGGAGACGTACTCCTGGGTGAAGGAGTTGATGCGCGCTGTGGCCGAGCGCTGGCGGCGATAGCTGTCGCGCACATGCTTGCGGAAGATGCGGGTGACGTAGAGGATGGCCGGGATGACCGAGATGGTGAGCAGCGCCAGCGGCCAGCTCATGCGCAGCATGATGATGACGATGAAGAGGAGGACGAAGACGTCTTCGAAGATGGCGAGGACTCCCGAGGTGAACATCTCGTTGAGCGCATCGACGTCGGAGGTAACGCGGGTGACGAGACGGCCTACGGGGTTGCGGTCGAAGAATGACGGCGACATGCGCTGCAGGTGACGGAAGATCTGGCTGCGCAGGTCGAACATGATCTTCTGTCCGGTCCACTGCATCAGGTAGGTCTGGACGAACTCGAGCCCGAAGGTCAGTACCAGGGCTCCGAGGTACAGCATGGCAAGCTGGGTGATGCCGGTGATCGGGGATGGGTCGAGATGGCGGGCCAGCCAGGAGAGCTGCGAGGGCGGCGTGCCGGTCATGTAGGTATCGACCGCGACCTTGACCAGATAGGGTCCGGAGACATCGGTCGCAGCCTTGAAGAGAATGGCGATGGCAGAGAACACGACTTGAATGCGGTAAGGGCGAAGATAGGTGAGCAGCCGCCGCATCAGCCGGCCGTCATAGACCTTACCTACGACATCGTCATCCTGCGCGGGTTTCTTTGCAGGCTCCTTGGAGTCCTTGGCGGATGTCTTCTGGTCGGCCATCTATGTTCATTCTAGATGCTTGCCGTAAGGCCGGGATGCGAAAGTATGGCTAAGGCCGTGTGCTGGCCTGCATGGAATGTACGCTGGCCTCCGCGACTCCGCGGACGGCTCCCTGATCGGGAAGCTGGGCGAAGACGATGAGGCTCATGTGGGAGGCATCTTCTCCCGCTGGAGCGCTGATATTGAACGACACCGGGCCGCGGGAGAGGTCCTGCAGCTTGCCGATGCGCTGGAAGGAGCGGACGATGCTGACGTGGTCCAGGTGGCGGCCGCCGTTTTCTCCGGATTTGACCTCGGTGGAGGCGGCCGGTTCCACGAGCACGGCGTAGAGATCGCCGTGAGGAAGGGAAGAGGTGGCTTGTGCGGAGACGGAGGCCGCAACGCGCCTGCCGTCGACCGACGGTGCTGTGAGCGTGAGATCGATCTTGGGTGCCTGAGAAGCCTGCGTGATGGCGGTGACGGCTTTGGCGGCATCGCTGCCGAGGAACTGAGACTGACCGTCGACGACCATCTGCGGAGTGTAGGGATCGTCAAATTTAAGGCGCGGGGCGTAGAAGTTCTGCCGCTGGGTGAGCTGCGCGGAGGAGAAGCGGTCGCGCCATCCCTGGCGGTCCCAGTAATCGACGTGCTCTTCGAGGACGATGATGTGGGCGTTGGCTACAGGCTGCTGCTTTTGAAGCGAAGACAGAAGCCGGTCCGCGGGGGGACAGCTGGAGCAGCCTTCGGAGGTGAATAGCTCTACGAGCACAGGGGTGTGAGCCGTGGCCTGGGCAAAGAGGGGAAGAGGAAGGGCAAGAAACAGAGTTGCGGCGGAGAGAAGTCTGGTCGAGATCACAGTAGTTCCTTTCGGAGAAGGCCGCAGAGCGGATTCTACCGCCTTGTTGGATGGAGGGGCGAGGCGTCTGGTCACAAAGCAAAGGGCGGGAGCGTCGTGTGGATCGGCTGAGACGCGGATTTGCTATGCTCGGCGTACATCGTTCGCTGAGGCTGGGGAGAGATGCTGCTCGAATTACGCGCGGAAAACTATGCTGTGATCGACCGGACCGTCGCCAGGCTCGGGCCGGGGCTGAACCTGATGACGGGCGAGACGGGAGCCGGCAAGTCGATCTTGATCGACGCTCTGCAGATGCTGCTGGGAGGCAAGGCGTCGTCGGATGTGGTGCGCCATGGCGAGGAGAAGGCGGTGGTCTCGTGCGTCTTCGAGAAGACGCCTGGGGCCGAGGCCGTGCTCGAGGCTAATGGGATCGATGCGGAGGGCGACGAGATTCTGCTGAAGCGCGAGATCGCAGCGTCCGGCAAGGGGCGCGTCTTTGTGAACAACCAGCCGGCGACGGTAGCGGTGCTGCGGCAGCTTGCGCCCGAGCTTGCCCTGGTGCATACACAGGGCGAGACGATGGGAGCCTTTGACCAGGCGCAGCAGAGAGCGCTGCTAGACCGCTTCGGGGAGATCGCGGCGGACGCGGTAGCGGCGGCGTATGCCGCATGGCGAGCGACGGTGGCGAAGCTGGGCGAGCTCGAGGCCGACGAACAGGATCGTTTGCGCATGGCCGATCTCTGGAGGTTTCAGGCAAAAGAGATTGAACAGGCTGAACTGACTACTGAGGATGAAGACGAGAAGCTGGAGAGCGAGAAGAGGGTCCTGGCGAACTCGGAACGTGTCTACACGGCGGCGATGAGCGCGCATGAGCTGCTGTATGAGAGCGAGAACTCGACCGAGACGACGCTGGGTGCGGCGCTGAAGCATGTGGAGGATCTGGCGAAGTTCGATACGCGGTTTACGGCGTCGGCTCAGCAGTTGGCGGCGGCCAAGGCGACGGTGGAGGATGTGGACGCGGAGGTGCGCGAGTTTGCCGAGCATGTGAATGCCGCGCCGGGTCGGCTGGAGGAGATCGAAGACCGGCTGGCGGCTCTGGATCGCCTGAAGCGCAAGTACGGTCAGACGCTCGGAGAAGTGATGGTCTTTGGCGCGGAGGCTGCGCGCAGACTGGCCGAGGTGGAGAACCGGGATGCGTTGCTTGAGGAGCTGAAGGCGAAGCGTGGGAAGGATGCTGCGGGGTATCGCGAGGCTGCCACGAAGGTGACGGCCGCGCGCAGAGATGCGGCGAAGCGGCTGGAGAAGCTGGCCGTAGGGCAGATCAACGATCTGGCTATGAGTACAAAGTTTGAGGTGAAGGTTACCCCGAACGAGCAAGAGGCAAGCTGGACGGCGCATGGATGGGATCAGGTGGAGTACAGGATCGCGACCAATGCAGGCGAGCCTCTGAAGCCGCTGGACGAGATAGCGTCGGGTGGTGAGATGTCGCGCGTAATGCTTGCTCTGAAGGTGACGGTGGAAGAGGGAACGCAGGGGGCAAGGAAAAAGAAGACTCCGTTGCCGCGCACGCTGGTCTTCGACGAGATCGACATCGGCATCGGCGGGCGTGCGGCGGAGGCTGTGGGCAGGAAGCTGAAGACGCTCTCGCGCGGACAGCAGGTGTTGTGTATCACGCATCTACCGCAGATTGCGGCCTTCGCCGATCAGCACTTCCTGATTGAAAAGACCGAAAAGCGGGGACGCACCCAGACGGAGATTCGCAGGATGGACGAGACGGAGCGGGCACAGGAGATTGCCCGCATGCTGAGCGGAGAGAAGCTGACCGAGACCAGTCTGCGGCACGCCGAGCATCTGCTGGCAGCGAGCAGGTAGGCGAAGGCTTCTCGAGGGAATTCCGGGTGGAGTTCTATATTCGCACGCATCTCGACGGGCGGAAGACGGCATCCGAAGTAGGCACGGTGGGCCCTTCGGAGGGACCCTGTGATGGCCAATACTCCCCAGAAATGCGCAAAGGAGGGCTGCAATTGCATGGCGCAGCCCGGCAGCAAGTACTGTTCGATGCAGTGTGAAGATTCGCGGAAGTTCATGACGCTCCGGTGCAATTGCGGTCACCCCGGCTGCGGATCGTAAGCCGGAGCAGGAAAATGGCTGATGGCGCGAGGCTTATGGGAGCTTCTCGCCGGGGTGGAGGAGCCGCTTTTTTCAGGATCGGATAGGTTGCGGTTATATCGCTCAACCTGCACCACATAAGGTTCCTTCGGGAGGCTTTTTCTCCCTGATCGCGGTATACTTGATAGGTGACCACTACGACCCTCGATCATGTTGCTGTAACAGAGAGCGGCCCTTCTTCCACAACCAAGCGTGTCCTTCTCCTCAAGCCCCGCGGCTTCTGTGCCGGCGTGGTGCGCGCGATCGACATCGTTAGGATTGCGCTCGAGACCTTTGGGGCGCCGATCTATGTGCGCAAGGAGATCGTGCATAACAGCTATGTCGTCAATGATCTGGCTAAGAAGGGTGCGATCTTCGTCAACGAGCTCGACGAGGTTCCGGAGGGCGCGCGGGTTATCTACTCGGCCCATGGCGTCTCTCCTGCGGTGCGGCAGAGGGCGAAGGATCGCGGCCTGAAGGTTATCGATGCGACCTGCCCGCTGGTAACCAAGGTGCACGTGGAAGCCATCAAGTTTGCCAAGCAGGGTTACTCGTTGGTGTTGGTGGGGCATCGCGATCACGAAGAGGTCGAAGGGACGCAGGGCGAGGCTCCCGAGGTGACCCAGGTGGTTTCGACCGTCGAAGAGGTCGAGGCTCTGGTTGTGCCGGATGCCAACAAGGTGGCCTACCTTACGCAGACGACTCTTTCGCTCGATGAAGCGAAGTACATGATCGATGCGCTCAAGAAAAAGTTCCCCAACATCGTTGGACCGCATGCGCAGGACATCTGCTATGCGACGGAGAACCGTCAGACTGCGGTGAAGAACGTCGCCCATGGAGCCGATGTTGTCCTGGTTGTGGGCTCGCGCAACAGCTCGAACTCGAACCGTCTGGTCGAGGTCTCGCAGAACCTGGGGACGAACTCCTACCTGATCGACAAGGCTGAGGATATCCGGCCCGAGTGGCTGGAGGGAATGAATGCGATTGCGGTGACTGCGGGAGCCTCGGCGCCTGAGGTCCTGGTTCAGGAGGTCGTCGCTTACCTGCAAACGAAGGGGTATGGCTCGGTCGATGAGGTCGAAGTGATGCCCGAGAATGTGCGTTTTGGTCTACCGCCCGAGATCGTTCAGGCGATCGCATCCGCGCCGCAGCCCGCCCGGTAGGCGAAGGCTGAGGCATCGTTCCTCAAAGGATCGAGAGTCGCAAGATGAGTAATGTTTCAGAGAACCCGCAGACACCGAATCAGCCGACACAGCCGCGGTTCGGTCGGCTTGACCTTGGGTTGGATCAGGTAGTCGACGGTATCCAGCGAGCCAAGGACTGGCTGCTGGGCCAGCAGCATGAAGACGGTTACTGGTGCGGAGAGCTTGAAGCAGATGTCATGCTCGAGGCGGACTACATCTTCATGCACACGCTGTTGGGCACGGGCGATCCGGGCAAGATGCAGCGGGCGCTGAATGAGATTCTGCGGCATCAGAATGCGGACGGCGGCTGGAGCCTCTATCCGGGCGGGCCTTCGAATATCAACTACGGCGTGAAGTCCTATCTCGCGTTCAAGTTGATGGGCTGGTCGAAGGATCATCCCGTGCTGGTGAAGGCGCGCGAGTGGGTCCTGGCCAATGGCGGCGTCGTCGAGTGCAACACCTTCACCAAGATCTACCTCTGCGCGCTGGGCCAGTACGACTATGATGCCGTGCCGGCGATTCCGCCGGAGATCGTCCTGTTTCCCAACTGGTGCTACTTCAACCTGTACGAGATCTCCTCCTGGTCGCGCGGCATTCTGGTCCCGCTCTCGATCATCTATGCGAAAAAGCCGTTCAAGAAGCTGGCTCCGGAGCAGGGAATCGACGAGCTCTTCGTCGGCGGTCGCCAGAACGCGAATCTCCACCTGCGCTGGGACAAGAAGAACCCGGTGAGCTGGCGGAACTTCTTCCTGTTCACCGACCGGATGATCCATTGGTTCGAGCGCGTTCACATTCGCCCGCTCAGAAAAGTTGCCATCCGCAGGGCGAAAGAGTGGATGCTCGAGCGCTTCGAGAAGTCCGACGGTCTCGGTGCGATCTACCCGGCCATGTTGAACTCCATCGTGGCGCTGCGCTGCCTGGATTATTCCTTCGATGATCCGCAGATGATTCGTGCAATGGATGAGTTCGAGAAGCTGGGCATCGACTGCCCCGAAGGAACCACGGATTATCCCACGCCCACCTTCCGGATGCAGCCCTGTTTCCCGCCGGTCTGGGATACGGCGCAGGCGATATATGCGTTGGGCGAGGCCGGTGTACGCCGCGACGACCCGCGCATGCTCAAGGCAGCCGACTGGATCCTCTCCAAAGAGGTGCGGACCAAGGGCGACTGGGCCGAAAAGGTGCGGAATGTGGAGCCGGGCGGATGGTACTTCGAGTTTAACAATGAGTTTTACCCGGATATCGATGATACAGGCCAGGTTCTGCTAGCCTTGAACTGTGTCGATAATCCTCGGGAGCGGTATCACTATGAGGTCTGCCAGCGAGCCCTGAACTGGATCTGGGCCATGCAGTGCAGGAACGGCGGCTGGGCCAGCTTCGATAAAGACAACACGAAGATGATCTTCCAGTACATCCCGTTTGCCGACCACAATGCGATGCTCGATCCACCGACGGTCGACATTACCGGCCGGATGCTGGAGATGCTGGCGCAATATGGATTTACGCGTAAAGATCCCCGAGTCGAGAAGGCGGTCCGGTTCATCCTAAAAGAGCAGGAATCGGACGGAAGCTGGTTCGGCCGCTGGGGCGTGAACTATCTGTATGGGACCTTCCTCGTGCTTCGCGGTCTTGAGGCCATGGGGATGTGGAATCATGAACCGGCTATTCAGCAGGCGGCGGAGTGGATTCGCATGGTGCAGAATGCAGACGGCGGCTGGGGCGAGACCTGCGGGACCTACGACGACCCGAACCAGCGTGGTATCGGGCCGAGTACACCCTCGCAGACCGCCTGGGCGCTTCTTGGTTTGCTGGCGGCTGGTGACACGCGTTCCGATTCGGTGGCCAAGGGAGTTCGCTGGCTGATCGAGCGCCAGCATGAGGATGGAAGCTGGGACGAGCTGGTTCCCGGAAGGAATGGAGAGAGTTACTACACCGGAACGGGATTCCCACGCGTCTTTTATCTGGGATACCACCTGTACAAGCAGTACTTTCCGCTGTTGGCTTTGACAACGTATGAACGCGCGATGACGCGCGAGGCAGCCGAGTAGGCTCGCCGCAACTGAAGATTTTTTTGGGAGGAAACCCAGAATGGCAGTACCAGTCTCACAGGCCTGGACCGTCGCAACCTACGTTCTGAAGCAGAAGCTGAGTGGGCGCAAACGCTACCCTCTGGTGCTGATGCTGGAACCCTTGTTCCGCTGCAATCTGGCGTGTGCGGGCTGTGGCAAGATCCAGTACCCGGCGCACATCCTGAAAGCGGATCTGAGCCCGGAGGAGTGCTTCCGCGCAGTGGAAGAGTGCGGTGCCCCGATGGTTTCGATTCCGGGCGGAGAGCCGCTGCTGCATCCGAAGATGCCGGAGATCGTAGCCGGCCTGGTGGAGCGCAAGAAGTACGTCTACATGTGCACGAACGCTCTTCTGCTGAAGGAGAAGCTGCACCTGTTCAAGCCGTCGAAGTATCTCTCGTTCTCGGTTCACCTGGACGGCGAGAAAGAGCATCACGACTTTTCGGTCTGCCGCGAGGGCGGACACGATATCGCCATGGAGGGCATTCATGCTGCCGTGGCTGCAGGTTTCCGGGTGACGACGAACACGACTTTGTTCGATGGTGCGGACCCGAACAGTGTGCGCCGGCACTTCGACCAGCTGATGGAGGCTGGTGTCGAGAGCATGATGGTCTCACCGGGATATACCTATGACAAGGCGCCGGACCAGAATCACTTCCTGGGAAAGGCGAAGTCGCGCAAGCTGTTTCGCGCCATCCTGTCGAACCGGAAGAAGTCGTGGGAGTTCAACACGCACCCGCTGTTTGCCGAGTTTCTGATGGGCAAGCAGAACTTCGAGTGCACTCCATGGGGTATGCCGACTTTCTCTATCTTTGGTTGGCAGAAGCCTTGCTATCTACTGCAGGACGGCTATGCCGACAGTTTCCAGGAGTTGATGGAGACTACGAGCTGGGAGAACTACGGCGCGAAGAGCGGCAACCCCCAGTGCGCAAATTGCATGGTTCACTCCGGTCACGAGGCTTCGGCAGTCGACTACAACTTCGGCTCGCTGAAGGGCTTTCTTGTTACCGCGAAAAAGTATATGTTCCCCTCGCTTTATCCGGATGCGGAGGCTGAAAAGCTGCTGAATGAGTGGAAGCCCGCTCACGCCATGCCTCTGATTCAGATTGAAAGTGCCACTAAGGCTCAGCTTGAGCCGGTCTCGGGAGATTAAGCGCGATGGCGACAGAGCAGCAGGAACATCTGAAGATCGAGCAGTTGCGGCAGCACAGCGCGGACGAGATCGAGACGATCGCTGGCCGTGAGAAGGAGAACCTCGAGGGCTGGATTCCGTCGCTCGCCACGGATGCCGAGATTCGCGAGGCGCTGGAGAAGGCCTTTGACTATCGCGGTGATGTGACCATCACGCGGAAGGACGGGACGAAGGTCGAAGGATATCTCTTCGATCGCCGCACCGGGGCATCGCTGGTGGATTCCTTCGTGCGCGTGATTCCGTCTACGGATAAAACCAAAGTAAACGTCAGCTACGCCGAGATTGCCGCGCTGGGTTTTACCGGGCGGGATACCGCTGCGGGCAAGACCTTCGATGCCTGGGTGAAGAAGTACTGGGAGAAGAAGGCGGCGGGCGAGAAGAATATCCAGATTGAGCCGGAGAAGCTCGACTAAAATCAGTCCTGCATCTTTGAGAAGATCTCCCGATCCTCGGGGAAAGACAGCAGCGCGTGCGCGTATTCATCACCGGAGCGACAGGCTTTGTAGGATCCCATGTGGCCCAGAGGTATGCGGCCGAGGGCGCGAAGCTGCGTCTGCTTACGCGGAAGACGAGCCGGTTGGAGGGTCTGGAAGGTCTCGATGCCGAGACTGTCGTGGGCGATCTGCGTGAACCGGAGAGTTTGCGTTCGGCTCTGACTGGCTGCGACGCCCTCGTCCATGTTGCCGCAGACTATCGCCTGTGGGTTCGCGATCCCCACGAGATGTACGCCGCGAACGTTGACGGCACGCGCGAGCTTTTACGCATCGCGCGTGAAGTAGGAGTGCAGCGCGTTGTTTATACCTCCAGTGTCGCTACGATGGGGTTCAAGTCGGACGGCTCGGTCATCAACGAGGACACTCCGGTCTCGCTCGCCGACATGATCGGGCACTACAAACGTTCGAAGTTTCTCGGCGAATTGGAGGCGATCAAGGCCGCCGCCGCAGGACAGCACGTAATGATTCTGAATCCGACGACGCCGATCGGGCCGGGCGATGCAAAGCCGACACCGACGGGAAGGATCATCGTCGACTTTCTCAACAGGAGGTTTCCCGCTTACGTGGACACCGGGCTGAACCTGGTGGATGTGGTCGAGGTTGCGCGGATGCACTATGTGGCACTTGATCGTGGTACACCGGGCAAACGCTACATTCTTGGCGGAGAGAACCTGACGTTGAAGCAGATCCTCGACCGCATGTCTGCGATCACCGGGCTTCCTTCTCCTACGAGGAAGGTTCCGCACGCTGTAGCGATGGGGTTCGCCTTCTTTGACGAGACGATCACGGGACGTTTGCTCAAGAAGGAGCCCCGGGCGACGGTCGAGGCTGTGCGCATGGGAAAGAAGAAGATGTTTGCCTCGTCGGCGAGGGCAGAACAGGACCTTGGTTTCAAGGTGTTGCCCATCTACAACGCTCTGCGTGCGGCGATCGACTGGTTCGTAAAGTACGGCTATGCTCCAGCGTTTGGTGGATCGAAGTGAGGATCGGGATCATCGCGGCACTTCCGGGAGAGCTGAAGCCTCTGGCTCGCGGATGGGAACGGCAGCGCTCGGGGGTAAGGGGGCTTGCTGTATGGAAGACAATGCGCGGGGAAGATGAACTGATTGCGGTCTCCGGAGGCATGGGCTCGCATGCTGCGCTGCGTAGCGTGACGGCGGCGGAGTTCTTTGGGCCACTGGACCTTCTGCTCTCGATCGGCTGGGCAGGGGCGCTGGAACCGCGATTGAAGTCGGGCGATTGTTATGTTCCCACGGAGACAATCGATGCGCAGACAGGAGAGAGGTTCTCTTCCGCAGGCGACAGAGGCGTGCTGCGGCTGGTGACGACCGCCCACGTCGCCGGTGCGACGGAGAAGAGGCGGCTGCGGGAGAGCTATGGTGCCGCGCTGGTCGATATGGAGGCGGCGACGGTGGCTCGGCTGGCGCAGATACGTGGCGTCCCGTTCGTCTGCTTCAAGGGAGTCTCCGATGCGCCGGATGCTGAGCTGCCGGACCTGAACCCATTTATCGATGAGCAGGGACAGATGCGGATGGCTCCCTTTCTTGCACATGTCGCGCTTCAACCCCGGTTCTGGGGGCCGCTGATGGAGATGGGAAAGAACAGCTCCGTTGCCGCGCGTGCGATTGCAAAGCGCGTGAACGAGTTTCTTGAGACCAAAGAGATACATTGAGTGAGATGGAACTGGAGCGGTTACAAATAGTGAGCAGCGAAACAACTCAGGTGCCAGAGACGATGCGGGCCGCGGTCTATCGTGGTGTGAACGATGTGCGGGTGGAGACGGTTCCTGTTCCCGAGATCGGGCCGGGCGAGGTGCTGGTAAAGATCCACACCTGCGGGATCTGCGGGACCGACCTCAAGAAGATCCACACCGGATCGCACTCGGCACCGCGTATCTTCGGCCACGAGATGGCGGGCACCGTTGCCGCTGTTGGCGCGGGAGTAACAGACTTTGTCGTGGGGGATCGCGTGATGGCGTACCATCATATCCCCTGCGGCGAGTGCTTCTACTGCCGCAAGCAGACCTTCGCTCAGTGCGAGACCTATAAGAAAGTTGGCTGCACGGCGGGCTTCGCTCCCTCGGGCGGAGGCTTCGCCCAGTACATCCGCGTGATGGACTGGATCGTGCGCCGAGGCCTGGTGAAGATTCCTGATGGCGTTCCGTTCGAGCAGGCTGCGTTTATCGAGCCAGTGAACACCTGCTACAAGGCCATCGACCTGCTGGAGCTTGAGCCCGATGAGACGGTACTGGTAATCGGTCAGGGACCGATCGGGATTCTGCTGGCTGCCCTGGCAAGGCGGACTGGAGCAACGGTGCTGACCAGCGACCTCTACCCAGAGCGCCACGCGATTGCCGCCAAGTTTGGCCTCAACCATCCGCTGGACGCGCGCGGTGATGTGGTCGCGGCTGCGAAGGCTGCGACCGAAGAACGCGGAGCAGATGTAGCTCTGGTTGCGGTCGGAGGCAATACTCTTATCCAGGTGGCGATGGATGCGATCCGTCCTGGTGGACGCGTGATGTTGTTTGCCGCGACTCAGCATGGTGAGGCACCGTTCGATCCCGCAGCGGTGTGCATGGACGAGAAAACCCTGATGGGCTCTTACAGCGCCTCGGTCGCGATCCAGGACGAGGTCACAAAGCTGGTGCTCGAGGGCTATCGTTCAGGCTTCGACCTGACGCAATTGATCTCGCACCGCTTCTCTATCGAGGATGCGGTAGCCGCAATCGATCTGGCCTCAAACCCGCAGCCGGATTCAATGAAGATCGTCATCCAGCCCTGAGGTGAGTCGACTAATTATTTAGTCGCGGGTGCGCTTCTTGATCTCGACGTTGAGGCGTTTGATCTTCTGGTTCAGCGTGGACAGCGGAATGCGGAAGTACTCGGCGGCCTCGGTCTGGTTCCAGTGGCAGCGCTCCAGACGATCGGCGATAATGCGGCGCTCGATCTCTTCCATCAGGTCGAAGAGCGAAGCGTTCGGCTGCTGCTCGAGCATGGACGACGAGTACGTATTGCCGGTGAGCTGGGTGGGAAGCAGCTCCGGGTGGATGATCTTGCTGGTGGAGAGAACGACGCCGCGCTCCATCGCATTCTCGAGCTCGCGCACGTTGCCGGGCCACTCGTAGTCCATCAGGATGCGCATGGCCTCGGGGGAGAGTGTGCGCTCCTCCATGCCGTTCTCGTTGGCGTAGAGCTTGAGGAAGTGCGCGGAAAGCAGGAGGATGTCCTCGCGGCGGGAGCGTAGCGGAGGAAGCTCGAGGGTAATGACGTTGAGCCGATAGAAGAGGTCTTCGCGGAAGCGGCCTGCGCGAACAGCATCCTGCAGGTTGACGTTGGTGGCGGCGAGGATGCGGACGTCGACCTGGATCTCCTGGGTTCCGCCGAGGTGCATGAAGCGACGGTCCTGCAGAACACGCAGGATCTTGGCCTGCATGTCCATGGTCATGGTGCCGATTTCGTCGAGGAAGAGCGTGCCGCCGTTGGCGACCTCGAAGAGCCCTTTCTTGGCAGAGAAGGCGGAGGTGAATGCTCCCTTGACGTGGCCGAAGAGGGTGGATTCGAGCAGCTCCGAGGGAACGGCGCCGGTATTGACCGGGACGAAGGGCCGCTCGCGGCGCGGCGAGTTAGCGTGGAGGGCCTTGGCGATCAGCTCTTTGCCGGTTCCGCTCTCGCCCTGGATCAGCACCGTGGAGCGGCTGGGGGCAACCTGCGCGACCAGATCGAAGAGCTTGAGCATCGGCTCGCTCTTGCCGACGATGTTTTCGAAGTTGTAGCGCTGCTTGAGCGCGCGCTTGAGCTGGACGATCTCTTCTTCGGCGCGGTGCCGTGCGATCGCGGTGCGGATGTCGGCCAACAGCTTCTCGTTGTCCCACGGCTTCTGCACGAAGTTTTCGGCGCCGGAGCGGATAGCGTCGACGACGTTGCCCATGGTGCCGAAGGCGGTGATCATGATGACCGGAAGGGTGGGGTACGTCTCGACGATGCGGGGCAGAAGATCCATGCCGCTCTCGCCCGGCAGAGCAAGGTCGAGCAGAAGAAGATCGTAGTGGTTACGCGCCAGATGCTCCATCCCCGAGACGCCCTCGGTGGCAAGCGAGACGGAGAAACCCTCGAGCGTAAGCATGGTCTCGAGAGACTCCCGGATGGCGGCTTCGTCGTCGATGATGAGGATGCGTGGGCTTCCGGCGATGTAATCTGCGGGGCGCTGAGTCGTGGACTCGGCGGCCGCAGCTGTGGTGATGTCAGGCATGAATCGTTTTCCTATCGGAGTCCTGCGCGGGCGCAGAGACGGGTGCAGGCGAGGTGAGGGGGCGGCCAGCCGAGACAGGGAACTCAAGCTGGAAGGCCGAGCCTATGCCAACCTCGCTCTCGACGTGAATCTTGCCGGCGTGTTCCTGCATGATCCCATAGGTTACAGCGAGGCCGAGTCCAGTTCCTTTGTGTCCGCCTTCCTGCGGTTTGGTCTTGGTAGTGAAGAAGGGGTCGTAGATACGGTGCAAGTGCTCGCGCTCGATTCCTGCTCCGGTGTCCTGGATACGGACCAGGACGCGGCCTGCGCCCCGGAAGGTGGCGATGCGAAGCGTGGCGTTAGGCCGCCCGAACATTGCGTCCTTGGCATTGAGCATCAGGTTGAGGATTACTTGCTGGAGCTTGCCGCGGTTGCCGTGGATGGATGGAAGCTGCGGATCGAAGTTGCTCTCGACACGGATCTGGGATGTCTTGAACTGGTGCTCCAGAAGGACGATGGTATCGCGCAGCAGATCGTTCAGATCGACGCTGGTGAACTCGCTTCCACTTGTGCGTGAGAAGTTGAGCAGGCCGTTGACGATCTCCGAGGCGCGGAAGGTCTGCTGGGTGATCTTTTCGAGCACAGGAGCCAGCCGCTCATCATCGCGCATGTGCTTGGTGAGCATCTGCGCGTAGCTGGAGATGACGGCCAACGGCGTATTCACCTCGTGGGCGACGCCTGCGGCCAGAAGGCCAATGGAGGAGAGCTTCTCCGACTGCGTGAGCTGCGCCTCCATCTGGATGCGGTCGGTAATGTCGTCGACCAGGATGATCCGGCCGATGGTAATGAAGTTCTTCGTCACCAGAGGAGCGATGGCGATGTTGGCCACGCGCGATTCTCCGGAGGGAAGCGCGAGGCGGAATTTGTAGAGCGTGTGGGTGCCCTGCTCGTCGCGGATAGAGTTGAAGCGGGCGACGAAGTCGGCAGGGAAGAGATCGGAGATGGGCTGACGCAGAGCGGTAGAGCGCGGCCTGGCGAAGAGCACCTCCATCTGCGCGTTCCAGCTCTCCACGCGGTCGTCGAGATCGACGGCGAGAATGCCGATGTTGATCGACTCGACGATATTCTCGTTGAACTCCTTCAGGCGCTCGAAGTCCGTGATCTTCTGTTCGAGCCTGCGGTAGAGCTGCGCATTCTGGATGGCGATGCCGATGTAGGCGGCCAGCGATTCGAGCACCTCCATCTCCTCGCTGGAGAGGAAGTCGCCATCGTTGGTGCGGCCGACTCCGATCACCGCGACCGTGCGGGTCCCATAGCCCTCGCGGTTGGCCACCCGGCAGGGGACGTAGTAGTTCAGATCCAGCCGTGCGGCGGTCAGCCGCTCAAGCTCGGGCAGGCGAAGCACCTGTTGGGGATTCTCGAGAAAGAGATGGTTGTTGGCCTCCGGGCCATCGAAGTCGAGGAAGCTGACGTCCAGCGACTTCATCTCCGCAGGAGAGAGGTTCGTAAGTCCGTGCGAGGCGGCGAGATCGAAGTGCTGGCTACTGCGGTTGATCTCGCTCTCCGACGCAAGAAAGACGGCGACGCGGGTCACCAGGAGTGCCTGCGGAAGCTGCTCGACGATCGAGTTCAGCAGTGTGCGCAGGTCGGTCTGCGAGTTGAGTCCGCGACCGAAGTCGACCAGGGTTTCGCGGTAGTCAAACCTCCGCTGATCGAACATGCGGTCGACGCGGGCCTGGATTGCCCGCTTCAGTGGATCGAAGATCAGGCCGGTAATGATGATGGCCAGCAGCAGGCCCCAGGTCCGCAGGCTCGGCAGCCGTGCGTGAACCATCTCGGCGGTGACCGCGACCACGGCGAAGTAGAGCCCTACCAGCGCAGCCGTGGCCAGCGTGTAGGTGACGCCGCGCTTGAAGATCAGATCGACGTCCATCAGCCGGTAGCGCACGATGGCCCAGCTGAACGTCAGGGGAAGGAAGACCAGCGAGAGTCCCGCGAGCTTGGTGAGCAGGCTGGGAACGTGAATGTCGGCCAGGTATGGGATGGCGTAGATCAGTGTGAACGGAGCAATCGCAAGCAGCGTTCCACGCGTCAGCCACTTGAGCTGTTGCCGCTCAAGCGCGGTCTCCGCCTTGCGATACCGGATACGGAAGACGAATGCAGCTGTGACGTAGTAGAGCGCAAGATAAGCGACCGAGATCTGGTCCAGCCGGTGGCGAAGCACTCCGGTCGCCGACCAGTAGAGGATTGCCCAGCACTGCAAGCCGATCAGGAAGATGCCGGGAAGGTAGAGCACCGAGCCCAGCAGACGGCGTCGGCGCCTGCTCTCCGGCTGCTTGTAGTCGTCGGAGAAGTTGACAGCGAAGTGCAGGAACAGAGCGGGCTGCAGGGCCCCGGCGGCGATGTTGCCCCAATAGATGATCCAGTCGAAGGTGTCCAGCTCGGTGGTGTACTTGAACGAGTACAGGACGAAGGAGACCAGACAGAAGACGTAGAAGTGTGTTGACTTCGGCGCGGTCCAGCGCCGGAAGAGAACGTAGAGGCCGATTGAGAGATAGACCAGGGCGATGAAGCGCAGGCCCTGGTTGATGGAGCGATCCATCGGGACGAGGATCACCTGAATATCGAGCCTGGCCGCGTTCTTCAGATCGGAGCTGTGCGCGACCGGACGAAGGATCGAATAGGTCGCGTGTGCCCAGATTCCGCTGCGGAACATCTGGTGCATCAGCGAGGAGGTGCGGTCGACCGGATGGTCGTTGATGCCGACGAGGATATCTCCGGTGCGGACCCCGGCGCGATCGCCGGGAGAGTCCGAGGGAACATACTGCGCGCGCATTCCCCCCGTAGTCTCGACCCAGGTCACGCCATCGGTGGGGATCTCGTAGCCGTTCTCACGCTGCAGATTGATCAGTGCCAGGACGCACGCCGCCAGTGTCGCGACGGCAAGCGCGACAGCCAGAATACGCGTTTGGGCGGCGTCTTTCATGGACTTATAAACGAATGCAAGCACATCAGGTTCCAAACCGGAGCTCAAGAACAGCTAGGGTTTAATCCCCATAGAGGAACTATTCCTATGAAAAATCATAACCCTTTTTGCAAATTAGAGATAGAAACGCGTTTTAAAGTCAGACCACTATAGGAGACTGTAACGAACCATCTTTGTATGTGACGGAAGAATGCCACAAAAATGCAGCACAGTTTAATTAATAATCCTGTAACATAAAACTTTTGGGGTGGAAGAGTGGCGATGTTGCAGTCGATGGAAGAGCGCGTGGAGATCGAAGAGGGCTACGTCACGGTGGGTGGGGCACGGCTCCACTACTGCCGCGCAGGCGCGGGCCGGCCTCTTCTTTTACTGCATGGTTTGGTGGGGTCGGTGAAGAACTGGCGCCGGAACATTCGCTTCCTCGCTCAGTACGCAAACGTCTACGCGGTGGATCTGTTGAATATGGGAGAGTCGGACCGCGTTCCCGGGCTCGACTCGAGCCTGGAGGCGACGGCAGACCGCATTGCGGCGTGCATGGATGCGCTTGGTTTGAAGGTTGCCGATATCGCGGGTCATTCGCACGGAGGCGCAGTCGCCATGATGCTGGCAGCGCGGCATCCGCGGCGGGTTCGGACGCTGGTGCTGTTCGCTCCGGCGAATCCGTTCTGCGACCTGGGCCGGCAACTGATCGGCTTCTACCAAACGACGGTGGGGATGTGGCTGGCGAGGCAGATTCCATGGCTGCCGCGAAGCCTGAAGGCGGTGGCTCTCAGCCGCATGTACGGCAATCCGGCGCGCGTCGCCAGGGACTCGCTGGCCGGATATACGGACGGGCTGCGTGTTCCGGGAACGATCGACCACGTGCTGAGCATCGTTCGAGGATGGTCCTCGGATATGCGCCGCCTGCGCGAGGCGCTGGGGAATCTGGCAGAGAAGCCAACACTGCTGATCTGGGGCGACCGCGACCGCACGGTAGGGCTCGCTTCTGCCAACGAGCTGCAGAGGCGGCTGCGGCAGTCAAGCCTCGTCGTGCTACCCGGAGTAGGACACATCCCATTCGAAGAGATGCCCGACGCCTGCAATGGAGCAATCAGGGATTGGCTCTCCGGACCTCCGGCTTCGAGCTAGACGGTCTCTTCCAGATGGAAGTTCTGCTTTAACCAAGGACGCAGGGCATCCTGCATCTGGTTCAGCTTCGCGCCAGGAGAGCTGGGCGTTCCCTGAAAGAAGTGTTCCGCGCCTTCGATCCACACAATCTCCTTCGGTTCCGCGGCCTGCTCGAGCATCGGCTCGACTTGCTCCTTCGGGCCGAACTGATCTTCCGTTCCACTGACGAAGAGCTTCGGCTGGGTGCAGTGCTCGAGGAACTCGTAGGTGTAACTGCGCCCTTCGGCTCGATAGGGAACCCCAAGCCCGACGAGCCCCTTGACGCGCGGGTCGCCGCAGCCAGCGCTGAGACCAATGAACGAGCCGAACGAGAAGCCGGCCAGCAGGATGGGAAGCTGCAGCATGGAGTCCAGCCAGTCGAGCGCCACCCGCGCATCGTCGATCTCACCACGACCATGGTCATGGACTCCCTCGCTCAGACCCACGCCGCGAAAGTTGAATCGCAGCACGGGAAGGCCAAGCCCGGAGAAGACCTTCATGGCGTGGTAGACCACCTTGTTGTGCATGGTGCCTCCGCCCAACGGATGCGGATGGCAGACAAGCGCGGCATAGCGAGCGTCGTCGCGCCCGCCGTTCAGCACCGCTTCCAGCTTGCCGGCGGAGCCGCGAAGATCGTCGATGGACCGGATAACCGGAGCCGTGGAGGAAGAGGCATCGTTGCTCATCGTCTCTAGTGTACCGAGCGCGATCTGCTCAGTATCGTATGCTGGAGCTATATGCCCGTTGACCCGATTCAGCTTACCCGGCAGCTTGTCGATATCGACTCCACGACCTACCACGAAGGTCTGGTAGGCGTCTTCCTGCATGAGTATCTTGAGGGGCAGCGGTATAAGGTGGAGCGCACACCGGTCGAGCAGCCGGACCATACTCTGACTCCCGGTGCGGGCGAGGGCGAAAGGTTCAACGTCTACGCCGCGCTGCCCGGTGTAACGCCGGATGTGGTTTTGTCGACGCACATGGATACCGTGCCACCGTACTTCGGCTCAAGAGAGGACGACGAGTTTCTCTACGGCCGGGGATCGTGCGACGCGAAGGGGATCATCGCCGCGCAGGTGGCTGCTGCAGACCGGCTACGCGAGGCAGGCGTGAAGGTCGGGCTGTTGTTCGTCGTCGGCGAGGAGCGCGATTCGGCCGGAGCGAGGGAGGCCAACCTCCATCCCAGGGGATCGAAGTTCCTGATCAACGGCGAGCCTACGGACAACCGTCTCGCCCTTGCATCGAAGGGAGCCCTGCGCGTGGAGATTCGAGCGAAGGGAAAGATGGCGCATTCGGCGTATCCCGAGCTTGGCGAGTCGGCCATCAACAAGATGGTGGAGGCGCTGCACGATGTGCTGGCGATGCCGCTGCCGGTGGAGCCTGAGATCGGTCCGTCGACCCTGAACATCGGGCTCCTCAATGGAGGCCGGGCGCCGAACGTGATCGCTGATGCCGCGGAGGCGCACCTTCTCATCCGGCTGGTGGGACCGTCGGAGGAGATTCGCCAGAGCATCCTGAAGGCCGTTGGAGACCGCGCTGACGTTACCTTCTCGCTCGACCTTCCTTTCGTCCGCATGCGTAAGGTTGGCGACCTTCCCACCATGGTCGCGAAATTCACGACGGACATCCCCTCGCTGACGGCGTGGGGCGAACCCTTCCTGCTGGGACCCGGATCGATCCATGTCGCGCACACTCCTGACGAGAAGATCGCCAAAAAAGAGCTGTTGGAGGCGGTCGATCTCTACTACGATCTGGCGGCCAGCCTCGCCGGCTGACAGCGAACCTATGCTGATACGCCTGAATTAGAGACGCGTTTTCCTCACTCATTGCGGGCTTAACATAAAGCCATGGCCGCTGAGTTCACCCACCTTCATCTGCACACCGACTACTCTCTGCTTGACGGTGCCTGCGACGTTGACAAGCTTGCTGCGCACTTGAACAAAATAGGCCAGACCGCAGCGGCCATGACCGACCATGGCAACATCTACGGCGCGGTGCACTTCTTCGACGCCATGAAGAAGAAGAACCTCAAACCTATCCTCGGCTGCGAGCTCTACATTTCGGAGACCGAAGACCATCGCGAGATGTCCGGTGGCTACAACCACTTCCTGGTCCTCGCCGAAAACGAAGAGGGCTATCGCAATCTGGTGCGCCTGACCAGCGAGGCCGCGCTGCACGGCTTCTATCGCAAGCCCCGCGTCTCGAAAGACTTCCTCTCGCACCACACCAAGGGGCTCATCGCCTTCTCCGGCTGTCTCGCCGGAGAACTGAACCAGCACCTGATGGCAGGGAAGTATGAGGAGGCAAAAAAGAGTGCAGGACGCTTCGAGGACATGTTCGGGAAGGGGAACTTCTTCCTTGAAGTGCAGGACCACGGCCTCGAGCCTGATAAGCCTGTGCGCGAGGCGCTGTATCGCATGGAGAAGGAGTTGGGGATCCCTCTCATTGCGACCAACGACAGCCACTATGTCGCCAGCGACGACTCGCGAGCCCACGAGATCCTGCTCTGCGTGCAGACCGCGGGCAGCATGAACGATCCCAACCGCTTCAAGTTCGATACTGAGGAGTTCTACATCAAGTCGGCGGACGAGATGCATCGCCTCTTTGCCGATAACCCCGAGGTATGCACGCGCACGATGCAGTTCATCGACCGCTGCAACCTGAAGCTGAGCGCGGTCGACAACCCATTCCCCGAGTTTCCCGTCCCCGACGGCTACACCCTCGAGAGCTACTTCGAGCAGGTCTGCCGCGAGGGCCTGCGCAAGCGCCTCGACACTAACATCGCCCATCTCCGCGCCAACGGCCTGCTCCGAAAGTCCATCGCCGACTACGAAGAGCGCCTGAACCGCGAGCTGGACTGCATCAAGCAGATGAAGTTTCCCGGCTATTTCATGATTGTGTGGGACTTTATCCGTTACGCCAAGGAGAAGGGAATCCCCGTAGGCCCGGGCCGTGGATCGGCCGCCGGGTCGCTGGTCGCCTACGTGATGGAGATCACAGACATTGACCCGCTGCAGAACGAACTGCTCTTCGAGCGCTTTCTCAACCCTGAACGCGTCTCCATGCCCGATATCGACATTGACTTCTGCATGAACCGCCGCGGCGAGGTGATCGAGTACGTCAAGCGCAAGTACGGCAATGACCAGGTCGCGCAGATCATCACCTTCAACACTATGGCAGCCAAGGCTGCGATCAAGGACGTAGGCCGCGCACTCGAGATTCCCTATGGAGAGGTCGACCGTATCGCCAAGATGATTCCGACGACCATCGGGATCACCATCGATGCGGCTTTGAAGGACAACGGCCCGTTGACGGCGGCCTACGACAGCGACCCGAAGATTAAAGAGCTGATCGATACGGCGATGCGTCTGGAAGGGCTGGTACGCGGCGCAGGAGTTCACGCTGCGGGCGTCGTTATCGCCCCCAAGCCGCTCACCGAGCTGGTCCCCGTCACGCGCACCAAGGACGAGGCCACCGTCACCGCCTACGACATGAAGGCCGTCGAGAAGATGGGCCTGCTCAAGATGGACTTTCTTGGGCTGACGACTCTGACCGTCATCGACGACTGTCTGAAGCTGATCAAGCAGACGACCGGCGAAGAGCTGGACATGGCCAAGGTGGCGCTCGACGACGCCAAGACCTACGAGCAGGTCTTCCATCGCGCTCTCACCTCGGGCGTCTTCCAGTTTGAATCCGGCGGCATGCGTGACGTGCTGCGTCGTTACAAGCCCACCACGGTCGAGGACCTCACCGCTCTCAACGCGCTCTATCGCCCAGGGCCAATCCAGGGCGGCATGATCGACGACTTCATCGAGCGCAAGTGGGGCCGCCGCGCCGTCGAATACATGTTCCCTGACCTCGAGCCCATCCTGAAAGAGACCCTCGGCGTCATCGTCTATCAGGAGCAGGTCATGCAGATCAGCTCCGCCATCGGCGGCTACTCGCTCGGCGGAGCCGATCTTCTGCGTCGCGCCATGGGCAAGAAGAACCCCGAGGAGATGGCTAAGCAGCGCGACATCTTCATGGCCGGAGCCGCAACCAACAAATTCCCAAAGGATCGCGCCGGCCAGCTCTTCGACCTTATGGAGCAGTTCGCCGGTTACGGCTTCAACAAGTCGCATTCGGCGGCCTATGCACTTCTGGCTTATCACACGGCGTGGCTCAAGACGCACTATCCGGTCGAGTTTATGGCTGCGCTGCTGACCTCGGAAACCTCGAAGCCCGAAAATGTCGTCAAGTACATTGGCGAGTGCCGCGAGATGAACATCGACGTCGTTCCACCAAACGTGCAGATCTCCGATGCGAATTTCACGCCGGTCCACACGGAGAAGGGAAGCGCCATCGGCTTCGGTCTCGCCGCCATTAAGAACGTCGGCCACAACGCCATCGAATCCATCCTCGCCGCGCGCACGGAGTTGCGGAAGGAAGGGAAGCATGGCTTCGCCAGCCTGTGGGAGTTCTGCGAGAAGATCGATCTCTCGCGCCTCAACAAGCGTGTACTCGAATCCCTCATCAAGGCCGGCGCGATGGATGCATTCGGCAATCGTGCCCAGACAACCGCCGCGCTCGACAAGGCGATGGAGCAGGCGCAGAAGGCGCAGCGCGATGCCGCCGCGGGGCAACATGGACTCTTCGGCATCTTCGACTCGGATGCCTCTTCCGGCGCTGCAGCAGATCACGCCCTGCCTAATGTTCCCGAGTGGGACGAGCACACCCGCCTGCAGAATGAGAAAGAGGTTCTTGGCTTCTTCGTCTCCGGCCACCCGATGGACAAGTACCGAGAGAAGCTGCGCAACCTGAAAGTCGTCGATACCGCCACTGCCGTCGAGATGAAGCCAGAGCCGCAGGTCTTCCGGCGCGGACGTGACGAGCAGCCGCAGAATGAGATTCAGATTGCAGGCGTTATCACAGGGCTCAAGGTCGCCAAGTCCAAACGCTCCGGCGAGTTTTACGCGCAGGCTATGCTTGAAGACACGGTGGGGAAGATCGACCTGATCGCCTTCCCACAGTCGTACGAGAAGCTCGCCGAAAAACTCAAGATCGAGGTTCCCGTGCTGGTGCGCGGCGTACTGCGTGGTGAAGAGGATTCGGCCCCGAAGCTCGCGATCTCGAATATTCAGGCGCTCGAAGACGTGAAGATCAAACTGCCCGAGGCGCTGCGCATTAGAGTCCCACTGCACAATCCCGATGTCGCGCTGCTGGAGAAGCTGCACGCCATCCTGATAGACGCGCCCGGAAAGGGCAAGTTGCTGCTTGACCTTGAAGAGCCCGGTGAGTTCTGCGCAGTCCTTGAGCCAAACGGCGTCATGGTCGCCGCCGACCGTCTCTTCATCGACCGCGTCGAAGAACTGGTCGGGCAGGGTGGCGTCCGCGTCATCGAATAACGTCGCTATCGCTTCAGAAGCGAAGCACCGGGCCGAACTGCACTCCCCAGTTAGTGGAGTTGATGTAGTTGTCGTGCGAGAGGAAAGAGAGCCTGGGCGGCGTACCGATTCCGTCGGGATCGCGAACGTCGCTCTTGTAGCGGATGAGCATCTGCACAACAGTCGCGCGGAACCCGAGGTGATCGTTGAAGCGCAGATCGCCCGAGAGCGTCGCCGACGCCGCGAAGTTATAGTTCCGCTTCAGGTCGGTGGGAGAGGTCCCCGTCCGCGAGTAGCTCGCGAAGCCGGGAGAGAGCCCTACCTTGACGGCATATCTCCTGGTCGAATATCCCGAACGGACTCCGAAGGTTGCCGTCGTCATGGTTCCACCGACGCTGATCGCCGAGACGGGGCTGGATTGGGGATAGATGGAGACGTCGCTGACGAAGTCGAGGTAGCGCCGGAAGCGAACTCCTAATTCGAGCCCCGTACCCGTTGCCGTCGTGCGGCAGTTCATGCAGGAGGTGTGGTTGGTCTGGAGCCCAAGGCCGGAGTAGTGAAGGCTCAGGTCGAAGTGCTCGACCGGCTCCTCGGACATAAGACTTACAAAACGACCGTGCAACGGCGATTCATACTCGGTGGGGTGCTCGTAGTCGCGATACCAGGGGTAGCGCCCACGAAGCATATTTGCCAGAGAGCGTGGAGGGTTGAGCGAGGAACGAACGACCTTGTATCCGAAGTTGTTCGGATGGCGGTGCACCAGCGGATCGGAGATGTAGCGGTCAATCGTATCTTCACCCAGCAGCCACAAGGTACCGACGATGGGAGTGATGATGAAGTCCACCCACCCGGTGTTGTTGGTGTAAGTCGTGTTGGGATTCTCGCAGTAATCCGGCGTTCCCGGATGCTTGCTGCAGCGAATGGGATAGGTGAAGCCGCCCTGGTTGAAGATCGCCGTCTCGCCCAGCGGACCGATCTCCCACTGAGTGGAGTAGGCCGTCTCCCACAGGAAGGCGCGAAAGCGGCTGCGCCAGTACTCCCGCGTACGGGAGATCTGCTGAGAGCGCCCGCGTGGATCGTTCTGCACCTCGATGTAGCCGGAGATCGCTCCCTGCATCGGATGGCCGATATAGTTCACCTTGAAGCTGTCACCGTCGTTCCAGCGGCCCATGTTGAACTGCTGCAGAGAAGCCCAGTAATTGGACCAGAATGGCTTGTTCAGCAGGAGATGGCGATCGTGCTGGTCTGCCGTCATCACGCGCGTGACGTTCTGCAGCAGGTCGAAGGCGAACGACTGCATCAGAAGCCCCTTCCAGTGATAAGGCTCTCTCACCGGAGGGTGTTCCAGAGTTTGGCTTCCCAGAGCTACGACATCGTATCCCTCCTCCTCGGGCTCGTATAGGGCGTAAGGGGTGGAAGCGCCGAAGATTTTGCTCTGGGGAAGGGAAGAAGAGGGAGTGGGTGCATCCACCAGCGCAGGAGCGTCTGTCGCGTCGTCGTGGTTGGCGTACTTACCAGTGTCCTGCGCGAAACAGAAGCAGCTAAGAAAAAAAAGAACTGCAAACGTATACCAGCAAAGCATGAATCTACTTTCAGTCTCAGTTGGCACAGGGCTCCCGGATGGGGGCGGGGGCTGGCCGATCCTGAGGAAGGGTTAAGTTTTTGGATCGAGCAGAGCTCTCGCAAGGGGCGACTCCGACGTGTCGTCGCTATGGCTCTTGTGGCCTCAGTCTTAACAGACGCAGTAGGATGCAATTCTTCGCAGGCTCTGCCTCTAATTTATCTACGATGCCCACTTACGCCTACGCGCTGTATCTTCGAAAGTAAACAGCCTCCGCCCTTGCGCCTGATCGCATACAATCAGAAGGGAAGCAGGACTAAAGCCGAGCTATGGCCGAAAAAGAAGCGAGCAGAGCAACGCAGGGCGATCCAGCCGTTCCGTCAGTTCCCCAAGCCTGGATCAGGACCGAACTGGCAAGACATCCGCAACGCCCCTATCCGATGGACTTCATTCAGGCAATCTTCACGGACTTCAGCGAGATTCATGGTGATCGCTCCTTCGGAGACGACGAGGCGATGTCAGCCGGCATGGCATGGTTCCATGGTGAGCCGGTGATGGTCATCGGCAACCTGAAGGGTCGCACCCTCAAGGAGCGTGTCGCACGTAAGTTCGGCTCTCCCGACCCCGAAGGCTATCGCAAGGCGCTTCGCGCGATGAAGATCGCAGAGAAGTTCTCCCGGCCGATCTTCACCTTCATCGACCTCGCCGGAGCCTATCCCGGAATCGGGGCCGAAGAGCGCGGGCAGGGCGAGGCCATTGCTCGTAATCTGCTGGAGATGTCGCGGCTTCGAGTCCCCACTATCGCCACCATCACCGGCGAAGGTGGCTCGGGCGGTGCGCTGGCCCTGGCCGTGGCCGACCGCGTCCTGATGCTCGAAAATGCCATCTACTCGGTCATCTCGCCTGAAGGTTGCGCTTCCATCATGTGGAAGGACGCAAACAAAAAACAGCAGGCTGCAGCCGCGCTGAAGTACACCGCAGGAGACGTGCAGGCCCTCGGCTGCGTCGATGATGTGCTACCCGAACCTGAAGGCGGAAGCCAGAACGATCCCGAGGCAGCCTTCGCCATACTCGATGAGCGACTGCAGTTCCATCTTGCCAATCTTCGCACTCTCTCGATCGACCAGCTTCTGGAGCGGCGCTATCGGAAGTTCCGCAACATCGCTCAGTTCTACACCAGTGAACCCGCCGAGATTCAGACAACGGCCTCGGCCAGCCTATAGCGGCTCGTCCGCACGGAGCCATTTTGTCGTCGTATGCACCCGAATTAACGACTGCGCGCGCGCGTACCGGAAGAGGCTTCCAGTTTCTACTCTTCCTCGGCGCCCTCATCTGGTCGTTCTCCTCGCGTCTGCTCTCGGAGAGCTCGGCCCGCGGAATCACCAACCGGTTCAACGTCGACTGGGCCACGCCGCTACTCGCTGCTCTCTTTCTCCTCTTCCTGCTCGCCATCGGCTACTCTCTGCTCGAGATCTTTGCCCGCCGCCCATCCTCGGCGCGGCTCGTGCTCGGCCTGCCGCAACGTCCCACCGCTTCCCGCGAATGGCTCCTTGGTGCCGCGCTCGGCTGGGGCATCGTCGTCTTCACCGTGCTCCCCATGGCGCTCGCCGGCGATCTCCACGTCACCTTCTGGCTCGACGGTCGGTCGCTGCGCTTTCTCTTCATTAACCTCGTCGCTGTCGCCGCATTCACTCTGGCCGACGAGGTTATCTTCCGCGGCTACCCCTTCCGCCGCCTCATTGAATCCATCGGCCCGGTCGCCGCCACCCTCGGGATGTCCACGCTGTTTGCCCTCAGGCACGCGCTCCATTACGGAGCAGGCAGATCCGCCATCCTCCTTTCCATCTTCACCGGCATTGTCTTCTCCGTAGCCTGGCTACGCACCCACGGTCTCTGGATGGCCTGGGGCATGCGCTTCGCATGGACCGCCAGCATGGGCATCCTCTTCGGCCTCCCGGTCTCCGGAGTCGACCACTCCTCTATCCTCCAGACCACCGCCATCGGCAGCGGCTGGCTCACCGGCTACGACTACGGTCCTGAGGGTTCCCTCGTCCTGTTCCTCGCTCTCGCCATCGGTCTTGTCGTCCTGGTCCGCATCACCCGCGACTACGCCTGGCGATACACCCATCCCCCCATCGTTCCTGGCGGATACCCCATGGAGGCTCAGCCTCCGGCCGCTCATACCGCCATGGAGCAGGCGCAGCAGAACCGTCCTCCGGCGCTGGTCCAGATCCTTCCCAGCGCCCCCGAGGGACGCTCGGCTGGCGACCCTCCTGACGCCTGAGTCGCGCCTCCACTCCCTGAAATGTAAATTTCTTTCCCGGCCCGCAAAATGCGGCCAACCATGCACCCGTTCCCCTTGTCAAAAAGGAAGAGAAGGCGCAAGCTGTCTGTATCTGAGGTGCTTCCATGGTGACTCGCACACACAGATGGGCCCTCCTCGCCGGGTGTCTCCTGCTCCCGGCATCGACGCTCTGTTCGCAGGTGTTTGTTGTGGGGGAGAAGTCTGCGACCTCCGATATCTCCACCTCGTTCACCCCGACCAATCTTCCGCTCTCCACCCAGAAACTCAACGAGCGCGGCCGCCGCGAGCTGGTGCGCAACCTCGAAGCCGAGCAGGGCTTCGCTCACCGTCCTATGCCGATCGGCGTTCTCACTCTCAAGGCCAACGGAGAGCTCTCGCCCGGCGGTGAAAAGTATCGCGAGATGATCTACAAGAAGGGACAGGCCGCCGCTCCCGGCGACCGGGTTGTCGTCACCGCGCTCAACATCAAGGGAGACAAGATCGTCCTCGACTTCAACGGCGGCCCCTATGCCAAGCACCGCTTCCTCAGCCATATTCAGCTCAACAATGCTCCCGTGGCCGCCAACACCGGCGAGCAGCCCATGGGCTCGCGGATTGAGCTGGTCTTTCCTGGCGGCCTCCCAGACATCTCCGCTCCCGAGGTCAAGGCTCTGCTTGAGCCCATCGTCGACTTCGGGGTCAAGTCCGGAGAGCAGGCCTACGCCGACACGCTGCCGCCGCGCGTTCGCAACGCCATTGCGGCTCACGAGGTTCTGGTGGGCATGAATCACCGCATGGTGCTGGCCGCGCTGGGAGCGCCTGAGAGCAAGGTGCGCGAGAAAGAGAGCGGCGACGCGGACGGAGCTCGCTATGAGGAGTGGATCTACGGCCACGTTCCCCAGACGGTGCGCTTCATCCGTTTCCGCGGCGACCGTGTATCGGTGGTCGAGATCGCCGCGCTCGGCAAGCCCCTTGAGATTCGCGACAAGAACGAGCTCGAAGAGGGAGACATACCGGCCAACACTCGCGTCATTGCCATGGGTGACAAGGCTCCGCGCAAGGAAGGGGAGGATGATGCGGCCGCACCAACGCCGCCCTCGCTCCGGCTTCCCGGCGAAGCCGCGCCGCCAGCCAACGCGCAGGGCAAGGTTCAGTTCCCGGACAAGGACAAGGATAAGGACGCTGGCCGCAAGGCAGACCGGCAACCCGTTCCCGCAGCTCCGGGCTCGCCCGCTGATCCCACTGCGCAGCCGCCGCTGTCGCCTCCGCAGAGCCAGCAGCAGCCCAATCGTCCCTCCAATCAGCCTCAGGACATCGGGCGGCCTGTTCCACAACTCAGTCCTAACCCATAGCCACAACTCCAGCGACGATGTAAAATCGTAGGAGCCACAACCGCAGTTCTTCTCCTTAGATTTCTACCGAGGCTCAGCCCGGACAATCCTGAGAAGTTCCGGATGTCTTCCATGCTCCTCTGAGGAGTAACGGACATCCCGCGCGCGAGCCGAAACATTCGTACCAGGGAGAGCAAGAATTATGGCGAAGATTGCCAAGACCGGCGACCGTAAGAAGGTCATGGATACCAACAAGAGCACCGACTGCCCGAAGTGCTCCAAACCCACCCGCATCGTCAAGCGTGTGAAGGACCGAGAGCGCGGAACTCCCGGCGGAGTCTACATCTCCTGCTCGGTCTGCGACTTCTTCGAAAAGCTCTAAACCTTCCACGAAGGTTCAACGGGAGCCCCGTATCGGGGCTCCTTTTGGCGTCAGGAGAGCAAAATGGCCTTGTTCGGCTAAGTCCCTTTACGACACCGAGGTACCAAGAGTTACATAAAAATTACGGTCTCTTTACTTGACTACCGTCTCTTCAGCCAGTCAGACTCAATGACTGGAAAGTAGGGAATAAGTCCTATATGAGCACCATCAGTTCTGCTGTCTCCAGTTCATCTGCCCGTAATTTCTCCTCACTCCCACACTTCGACCGACCCACCTTCCTGATGTGTCCACCTGAGTGGTACGACGTAAACTACGTCATCAACCCCTGGATGGCCGGGAACCTTCATCGCCCTTCGCGGGATCTCGCCTTCGCGCAGTGGAAAGAGCTGCACAGCCAGCTCCAGCGCATCGCGGATATCCGGCTGATCCCCGGGCAGAAGACGCTGCCCGATATGGTCTTCGTCGGCCACGCAGCTATCGTGCAGCATGGCATCGTCGCTCTATCCAGCTTCGCTCATCCGCAGCGTCAGGCTGAAGAGAGCCACCTGCGCCGCTGGTTTGAGTCCACAGGCTTCCTGGTCTGGGAGACTCCGCGGGAGACGGCCTTCGAGGGCGAAGGAGACGCGCTCTTCAACGCTACCGGTGACCATCTCTGGGCCGCACACGGTGTTCGCACCTGCCTGCAGAGCCACCGGCACGTCGCCGACGCCTGGCACACCGAGGTCAGCTCGCTGCATCTGGTCGACCCACGCTTCTATCACCTCGACACCTGCTTCGCCCCTCTCTCCGGCGGACACCTGCTCTACTTCCCGGAGGCCTTCGATAAGCCCTCTCTGGCGAGAATCGAAGCAGCCTACGCTCCGGAGATGCGTCTGGCGGTCACCGAAGCGGAGGCCACACGTTTCGTCTGCAACGTCATCAACGTGGGTCGGGAGATCATCATGGGGCTGTCGGGAACCAATCTTGCCGACCGGCTGGCCGCAAAGAGCTACCACGTCAACGAGGTCGATCTCAGCGAGTTCATCCGCGGTGGAGGCTCGGCCAAAGCTCTCGCCCTTCGCCTGAGCGACTCACTCGTCACAAACGGTACCCAGAAGTAGGGAAGCGGAGGGTCAGATTCTCCTGCCATCAGGGATACCCCCTCCCCCCCTTTTTTTGCGCAAAGTCTTCTATCTACGCAGCTTAGCTTTGGACCTCCAGCGTAAGAGACTGGCTGGAAAACAGTGACGCCCGGAGCGAGTCCGGGCGTTTTTCTTTCATTTCTATTCTAACAATCGTAACGAAACTGATCGGCAACCCGGATCTCTTTTTTTATGATTGGTTTAGAGGACTCCCGGACTTGACATCTTGTGATCCTGCGCCGAGGCGATCTCTTCGAGTACTGCGCGTGCCGCAGCGGCGGGATCGGCGGCCCGGGTGATTGGCCGTCCCACCACCAGAATCGAGGCTCCGCGAGCGATGGCATCGCGCGGCGTGGCGATCCTCCTTTGGTCATCGGTGGAGGCTCCAGCCAGACGGATGCCCGGAATGACCAGCACCGCCTCCTCGCCGATCTCGTGCCGGAGCGAGGCGACCTCTTCGGCGGAGCAGACCATTCCGTGAACTCCAGAGTCCTTTGCCAGCCGCGCGAGCCGAAGGGCCTGCTCGGCGGGCGTGCTCGCGACCCCGACGGAGGCCAGCTCGCCCGCATCCATGCTGGTGAGAACCGTCACCGCCAGCAGCTTTGGCGATCCTGGGGCCTCAGCGGCTTCGGCGGCAGCCCTCAGCATGGCTCCGCCTCCGAAGGCGTGGATGGTCAGGAGCTCCGCTCCAGCCGCCGTCGCTGAGCGGACGGCTCCAGCCACTGTGTTGGGGATGTCGTGAAGCTTGAGGTCGAGAAAGATGCGGTAGCCTCGGCTCCGAAGAGCCTCTACCAGAGCATTGCCGGCGGCGTAGTAAAGCTCCATGCCGACCTTGAGCCAGCGGCAGCTGCCCTCCAGCCGGTCGACCAGAGCGAGGGCCGCCGCGGCGTCAGGGACGTCGAGCGCGACCGCAAGGCGGTCTTCGGGGGCGAGGAGTTTTACGGGAGCGTCCACAGCTTCAGTCTAGCCGAGAGCCAGGAAGACCGGAACCAGACTGAAGCCGTGAGGACACAAAAGGGAAGTGTGAGCTACATCCCGCCGAGGGCGACCGGCGTGTGGAGCTGCGCGATCAGCTGCTTTGCCATCTCCGGGTCGCCGGGGCGGAGCTTTTCGAGCTTGACCTTGCCCAGGCCAGTGATGCCCACAGCCTTCGCGGCTCCGTAAGAGAGGTCGACGATGCGGTCCTCCGGAAGAGGGCCGCGGTCATTGACCCGCACAAAGATGGACTTGCGGTTCCTGAGGTTGGTTACGCGCAGCCAGGTTCCAAGGGGAAGGCTGCGGTGAGCGCAGGTGAGGGCGTTCATATCGTAGGACTCACCATTAGCGGTTTGCTTGCCCTGGAAGTATCGGCCGTACCAGGATGCCGTGCCGATCTGAAACCACCGACGCACCTTGCTTTGCTGCGCCGGTGCCGGTTTCGTCTCCACACTCTTCTTCACCGGAGTAGTCGTAGGCGGTGCAATCGGTGTGCCGGGATCGTTTGCCGACGCGGAGACTCCAAGCGCCACAAACAAGGTTGCGATGGCAGCTCCACTCCGCGATGGTATCTTTCTGTCACCCATCTTCGTAGAA
>Ga0193743_1000263_pt1 | contig 42196 bp, 37 predicted proteins | sample L2c2metaG_FD_143038 | JGI IMG/M metagenome (GOLD analysis project Ga0193743, IMG submission 143038) | Soil microbial communities from a riparian zone of the East river system, Colorado, United States - L2c2 | ecosystem: Environmental > Terrestrial > Soil > Riparian zone | place: USA: East River... | reverse complement strand
TGAACTCAGCGACGAACCGTTCGCTGGTCCTGCTGGACGAGATGGGCCGAGGCACGGCCACCTACGACGGGCTCTCGCTCGCCTGGGCGACTGTCGAGTATCTCCACACCCGCATCGGCGCGCGCACACTGTTTGCCACTCACTACCACGAACTGACCCTGCTCGCCGAAAGACTCGAGCGGCTCAGGAACCTGCGCGTCACCGTCAAGGAGACTGCCAGCGGAATTGTCTTTCTCCACTCCGTCGAGTCTGGCCCGGCAAACAAGAGCTACGGCATCGAGGTGGCGCGACTGGCCGGACTTCCCACCGATGTCATCGCGAGAGCTCGCGAGGTGCTGAAGCTGCACGAACGCGCCGAGAGCCAGCAGGTGCGCGAGGCCGTGGACGATCGCGCGCCTTCGCTGCAGATGACGATGTTCACTCCGCTCTCGCAGAGGATCGTCGATCGTATCGCCGAGGTGGATGTGGACGGCTTGACCCCGCGCGAAGCTTTGAATCTGTTGGCGGAGTTGCAACGGGAGCTGAAGACATGAACAAACCAAAGAGCATCGTCGTAGCAGGCGTCATGAGCGGAACCTCAGCCGATGGCGTGGACGTCGCCCTGTGTCGCATCGCTCCTTCAACCACGACGCCTCGCGTAAACCTGATCGGATCGGCGAGCTTTCGTTATCCAAAGGCTGTGCGATCTGCTGTGCTCGCATCTATGGATGCGAAGTCGATGCCCGTCGCGGATCTTTCGCGGCTCAACTGGCGGCTGGGAGAGATCTACGCCGATGCGGTCGCAGGCACAGCAGACCAGTTCGGAGTCAAAGTCGGTCTCGTCGGCTGCCACGGCCAGACGATCTATCACCAGGGCGCGGCCTCGAAGTATCTGGGCAGTAGCGTGCGATGCACATGGCAACTCGGCGAGGCCTCCGTCATCGCCGAACGGCTGCGCGTCCCGGTAGTCAGCGACTTTCGCCCCGCGGACCTCGCTGCTGGTGGTCAGGGCGCGCCGCTGGTCCCGATGCTGGACTACGTCGTGTTTCGTTCGGAGAAGACCAGCCGCGTGCTACAGAATCTTGGCGGAATTGCCAACATGACCGCGATCCCCGCAGGAGCCTCCGTCGATGATCTTCTGGCCTTCGACTCCGGCCCTTCGAACATGATCATCGACGCGTGCATGATGCGACTGTTCGGCAAAACTTTTGATCGCGACGGCTCCGTAGCTCGACGAGGAGCCGTAATCCTTCCCGTCATCCAGCGCCTGCTGCGCGAACCCTACTTCTCTGCCCCGCCGCCGAAAAGCTGCGGACGCGAGGAATACGGCGAGGCCTTCGTCGACCGCTTCCTCGCGCTGTGCCGCAAGGCCAAGGCGAAGGATGCCGATGTAATCGCTACTGCGACCGCGCTCACCTCCGAGTCGATCCTCGAGGCGTACCGCCGCTTCGTCTGGCCACATCTGGGACAGAAGGCTCCCGTGGCGCGAGCAGTGGAGTATGTTGTCGCCGGCGGCGGTGCGAAGAACAAGACCCTGATGACACAGCTCAGGGCTGGGCTTGAGCCGCTGGGTGTAAAAGTTCGCGCGACCGATGATCTGGGCATTCCCGCGCAGGCCAAGGAGGGCGTTGCCTTCGCCCTGATGGCCTGGCTGACCTGGAACAACCTTCCGGGGAACGTGCCCAGCGCGACCGGAGCCTCGCGGCCCGTGATCCTGGGAAAGGTCACTCGCGGATGAGTCCTTCGTCCGTCTCCGCTCTTTGGCGGCGCGTGGTGGCGGGCCTGATGCTGTCGCTCGCGCTTTCTGGCTGCAACAGGCAGGCGAGAGACCTGCGCACCGTCGTCATGATTATTGAGAGCAGCCCGACCAATCTCGATCTCCGGCAAGGGACCGACGCGCAGTCCGAGCGCGTCGGTGGCGTCATCTTCGACGCTCTGGTGAAAAAGGATGAGCACTACAACCTCCGGCCGTGGCTCGCGACCAGCTGGGAGCAGACCGATCCGCTGACACTGGTAATCCATCTGCGCGATGGAGTGCGTTTTCACGATGGCCGTCCGCTCGAGGCTGAGGATGTTGCGTGGACGATCCGCAGCATGATCGACGGCACGCTGATCACGGCCAAGGCGGGAGCGTTTTCTTCGATCGATCGTGTCGAGGTGCGTGATCGGCTGACGCTTGCGGTGCATCTGAAGCATCCTGACGCGGGGCTGCTGTTCAACATGAGCGACGGCCTCTTCGGTGTGGTTCCGCGAGGCTCGGGACGCGACTTCGGCCTGCATCCCATCGGCTCGGGGCCGTTCCGCTTCGCGAGCCAGGTGCAGGACAAGGAGGTCGTCGTCGCCCGCAACCCGGACTACTGGGCGGGCGCTCCAAAGATCGCCGGGGTGCGGTTCAACGTGATTCCGGATGCGATCACCAGCGCGCTCGAGCTGCGCAAGGGCTCGGCCGATCTGGCCAGCAATGTTCTGACCTTCGACATGCTTCACGCGCTCGAGCAGGCGCCGAACCTGAAGATTGAGTCGGGCGAGAGCTCGGTGGTGATCTATACCAACTTCAACGTCAACGATCCTGTACTGCGCGACCGCCGTGTGCGTCAGGCAGTTGCCTGCGCGATGGACCGTCAGGCGATCGTGGATGCGATCTGGCGCGGACAGGCACGGCTCGCGAACACGATGCTTCCCGCTGGCCACTGGGCGGCGGCGGGCGATGGCGAGATGGCACAGTATCCGCACGACATCGCTCGCGCCAGGAAGCTGCTGGATGACGCGGGGTTCCACGCCGGTCCGGATGGCGTTCGGCTGCGTATTACGCTGAAGACCTCGACCGACGAGACGACGCGGCTGATGGCGGTGGTGCTGCAACAGCAGCTCCGCGAGGCTGGAATTCGCCTCGAGATCCGCTCGGCGGAGTTCGGCACCTTCTATTCGGATGTCACGCGTGGAGCGTTCCAGATGTATGCTCTGCGCTGGATCGGGTCGAACGAGGATCCGGACATCTTTCGCTACACCTACGCCTCGCGGTCGTTTCCTCCCAAGGGAGCGAATCGCGGGCGGTACTCGAACCCCCGGGTCGATGCCCTGCTCACCTCTGCCGCCGGAGAGACTGACCAGAACAAGCGGCGAACGGATTATGTCGAGGTGCAGAAGATTCTGGCTGACGACCTGCCGGGCATCCCGCTCTGGTATCCGAACAACGAAGTGGTGCACTCGAAGAGGATCGAGGGCGTGAAGCCGGTGGGTTCGGGGACCTTCGATTATCTGCGGTCGATTGTGGTGAAGCAGTAGTTCTCAACTTGTATCGCGAACCGCAGGTCCTTCGACTCCGCTGCGCTCCGCTCAGGATGACACTACTGGCTTAACAACAAAGATCTATTGTTGGTTGCCTCCCAGGGATTCGAACCCCGATTGATCGGTTCAGAGCCGACTGTCCTACCATTGAACGAGGAGGCAATAGATTGGGTTGGAGTCGCAGAGATTGAGCACTTTAGAGCGCTCCTCTCTTGCTGACTTCCGACTCTTTCGAGTGTACGGGTTACGGGCGATTCGGTCAAACCTTTCTCGATCTACAATGCCTGCATGGACAACGAGATTGGTGCTTTGTTTCTTGCGACCTCGAACGCGAAGCTGGAGCAGATGACGGGCTTCGTGACGAGCTGTATGGGCCGGCTTACGGATGAGCAGATCTGGCAGCGCGGTGGAGCGCATGAGAACTCCATCGGAAACCTGATCCTTCACCTCTGCGGCAATATGCGGCAGTGGATCATGCACGGCGTCGGCGGCACGGCCGATGTTCGGGTCCGCACGGAGGAGTTCAGCACAGACGGCGGTCTGACGACAGCCGAGCTGGTCCTTCTGTTTGCGGACACCGTCGCGGAGGCTCGCGGGATCATCGGCTCGTTTCCTCCGGAGCGGCTGGCCGAGAGAACGACGCCGCAGGGCCGGGATGTCTCCATGCTGGAGGCGATCTACCAGGTGGTCGGCCATGTGCAGCAGCACACCGGACAGATCATCGTTCTGACCAAGCAGATGTGCAGCACGGATCTGGACCTGACCATGCCCCGTCCGCGATGACCCCTCCCCCGTCATTTTTGCGCAAAGTCTTCGAAAAATTAGACTTAGCTTTGGACCTGGCTTCCGCCACGTCCTTTCAGAGGACAAGGAAAAGAGGCCCGGATGCTTCGGGCCTCTTCTTCTATTGTAATGCCTGGGGCAGGATGAATCGGCAGGTGGATGTGGTTTGATTTGTGTCGGTTAGGTCCTTTGTGGGCTTGACAGCTATTCGACCTCGTTTTTGGCCCGGTAGCCGTCGCGCGCGATGACGGAGTACTTCAGGGGCTTATGCTTCTCGTCCTGCATCTGGAGGGGGTGGCCCTCGTTGTCGACCAGCTTGACCTCGATGTGGCGGTAGGTTCCGTCGTTCTTGTTGTTGGTGGGCCTGTAGGTGAGGACGTACTGGTTGCGGATGGAGTCGTTAATCTGCGAGAAGATGTCGGGCAGGGCTCCCTGAAACATGGGGTTGAAGCTGAGGCCGCCGGTCATTCTGGCGAAGGTCTTCATCTGGTTGTCAGCCTGGAGGTAGTCCATGCGGGTGATGGGGCCCATGCCACCGCGGGAATCGGCCAGCTCGCGGACGAGAGCCCCGGTGCCGATGGTGAAGATGGTGACGTTGGGAGTGGATTTGACCTTGGCGAGGATCTTGTCGAGGGTGAGCTTGGAGAAGGTGTCGCGGCCGGTCCCGATGAGGATGATGTATTTGCGGCCCTCGATGCGGCTGGTGCGGTCGAGCGTCTCGTAGAGGGCGTCGAAGACGTTGGTGTCGGAGAAGCCGGGGATGATGAGCGAGGAGAGGGCATTGCCGACGGCCTGCTTGTTGTTGGTGAAGTCGGTGAGGATGTGGGTGCGGAGGTCGTAGGTAATGACGGCGACGTAGTCGTCGGGGCGGAGGGTGTTGAAGAAGCTGAAAGAGGCGTTCTGCATGTCGCGGATGAAGTAGTAGCTGTTGGCCGCGAATTCGAGCAGCATGACCGCCGTGATGGGGGTCTGGGACATGCGGACGGTGGCGATGGTCTGGGGAACGCCGTCCTCGAGGACCTGGAAGTTGCCTGCCTTGAGGCCGGGGACGAACTGGTGGGTCTTGTCGAGGATGACGTTGACGTCGAGGTTGACGATGGGGACGTCGACGCGGAGCGAATAGGTCTCGTTATTGGGGTTTTTGACCTTGGGTTCAGGGGGAGCGACGGGTGCGGGCGGCGGCTGCTCCTCTTCCTTCTTTTTCTTGATGACAATGGGGCCGGTGTCGGTCTGGGGGCCGGCGGAGTCGTCGGGTTGTTGCTGCGGCTGCTGAGGCGGCGGAGTCTGCTGCTGCTGGGGAGTCTGCGCCGTGGCGGCTGAGGTGGCGAGACCGAGGAGGAGGAGGAAGGCAGGAGCCGTACGGCGAATTCGTGAACGAGAGGTCATCATCATCTGCAACTTTACTCCGTACTTTGGACGGAAGGGAGGCGCTTTCCGCTTCCCTGCCGGGGATCCCGGTTTCATCCCTCCCGAGCATCCTGCAAGTCCACCTTAGTCCCGCGCGGCTTTGCCGTCACGAGCCGAGCAAAGCGGATTTCTCCACTTCGTCCGAATGACACGTCTAAGGAAGTGGAGCTGACGTAAAGGAGTTCAGAGGGCCTGCTTCCCGCTGGTGTTGCGGAGAGACAGGCTCTAGTCTGTAGACGTGATGAAAAAGAGAAAGACGCGGAGGCTGGCATTCGGCCTGCTAGTGACAGGCTGGGCGGTGACGTGCGGTCTTGAGGCTCATGGTCAAACAGTGAGCTCCAATGCGGTAACAGCGTCTCTGCCAGCGACGGCGGCGGCGGCGATGGGGGGATCGGGAGAGACGAAGATCTTTCCTCTGGCTCAACTGAAGCGCGGGATGAAGGGGGTTGCCTATACGGTCTTCGAGGGGGTGAACCCGGAGCCGATGCAGGTGGAGATCCTGGGAGTTCTGAAGGATGCGCTGGGACCGGGCCGGGACATGATTCTGGCACGGCTATATGGGGCGAAGCCGGAGTTTACCGGGGTGGTCGCGGGGATGAGCGGGAGCCCGGTGTATATAGACGGCAAACTGGTGGGAGCGCTGAGCTACCGGATCGGGCAGTTCAGCAAGGAACCGATTGCCGGGATTACGCCGATCGAGCAGATGCTGGAGGTACGGGACGATGCGATTCGTCCAGGCGCTGCTACTCGAGGAGCCAAGGCGGGGGCGGCTGAAGAGGCGGGCACAAGGAGCCTGCCGGCGGTGAATGCGGGCTCCGGGGTGGAGATGCAGGCGATGGAGACTCCGCTGGTCTTCAGCGGCTTCAGCCAGGAGACCGTGGATCGGTTCGGAGACAGGTTCCGGGCGATGGGGATGACTCCGGTGGCGGGGCTGGGCGGTGCGGATGCGGCGGCGGTGCAGCCGGAGCCTCTGGTGCCAGGGTCGGCGGTGAGCGCGGTGCTGGTGAGGGGGGATCTCTCGGTCGCAGGGACCTGCACGGTGACCTATGTGGACTCAACGCGACTGTTGGCCTGCGGGCATCCGATTACGCAATACGGCCCGGTGGATATGCCGATGACGAAGGCAGCGGTGGTGGCGACGCTTCCCTCCCCGCTGAACGCCTTCAAGATTGTGAATACGACGGAGACGGTAGGGACGTTTACGGAGGATCGGGCCTCGGCGATCATGGGGCGGTTCGGGACCAAGGCGAGGATGATTCCGGTGACGGTAGAGGTAGTGCAGCCTGCTGTGCCGGGAGCTGCGTCCGGGTCGACGACGACGGCGAAGGACAGGACCTTCCACTTCGAGGTGCTGGATAACCAGCAGCTGACTCCATCGGCGATGCTGGTGTCGGTGTACCAGAGCCTGCAGGGGACGAACGCGGCAGCAGCAGAGACGAGCTACAAGCTGAGCGGTGAGATTGGCGTGCAGGGGCTTCCATCGGTGAAGATGTCGGGGATCATAGCGCAGAATGAGCTGAACCCGGCGGCGATCAACGCGGCGTTGTTCCTCAATGACCGCTTCAGCCGCGTGTATGCCAACCCGCAGGATCAGCCGGTAGTGACGGACCTGAAGCTGAAGGTGGTGGGGATTCCGGAGCGGCTGACGGCGAGCCTGGAGTCGGCACGGCTGGGAGTGCTGGAGGCGAGGGCCGGCGACACGCTGGACGTGGAGGTAACGCTGCGGCCTTACCAGGCGGATTCGCGGGTGAAGCACCTGAAGGTGAAGCTTCCGGCGAATCTGTCTCCGGGAAATATGCGGGTGCTGGTGAGCGATGGAGCGACGGTGGACCGGCTGCTGGGGCCGAGCGGATCTTCGCGCCACGCCGAGGGGTTGGCGGATGCGGTGGAGCAGATGAACCGTCTGCATGCCAACGATCGTGTCTATGTGACGCTGCTGAGCCGGGAGGCGCAGGCGGTGCTGGAGGGAGAGACGCTTCCGGGGGTTCCGCTGTCGATGGCGAACGTGCTGGGGCCGCTGAAGGATTCGCAGAGGATGAATCTGAGCGGCGAGAGCGTGATCGAGGCTGCTTCGGCAGAGGCTGGTTATGCAGTGAGCGGATCGCAGCTCCTGAATCTTACGATTCGCTAGCTGGGGAGACTTCTAACTATTGATATAGAATGCTTTAGCCTTTAGCGGTGGAGAGGGTTGAAGCGACTTTCCCTCAAGGCGATGATGTAGCATCAAAGTCTCAGGCGCCCGGAGAAAGCGGCGTGTGAAAAAGGACATCGATTTCAGATGAGTGAGATTCATGGCTTGGCTGTGCACGCGGCCGGTGCGCACCTGTTGCCGTATAAGTTCGATCCGGGCAACCTCAAACCGTATGAGGTCGAGATCAAAGTCTCACACTGCGGTGTTTGTCATAGCGATGTTCATCTAATCGACAACGATTGGGGGATCAGCAAGTATCCCTTCATTCCCGGCCATGAAATCGTAGGCACAATCGTTGCGGTGGGCGAGCACGTTCGCAATCACACGATGGGGCAGCGCGTGGGAGTGGGTTGGCAGGCGGATAGTTGCGGGATCTGCGAGTGGTGCGTCCGGGGAGACGAGCACCTGTGCGCGCTGTCGCAGCCGACCTGCGTGGGACGCAATGGAGGATTTGCCGACCGGGTGCGGGTGAACTCGCGATTTGCAATTCCGCTGCCGACTGCTCTCGAGAGTGAGAATGCGGCCCCGTTGCTGTGCGCGGGGATTACGGTCTATACGCCGCTGCGGAATCATGGCGTGCGTCCATCGTCACGGGTAGGGGTGATCGGGATTGGGGGGCTGGGCCACCTGGGAATTCAGTTCGCCCGGGTCTTCGGAGCCGAGGTGACGGCGTTCTCGACCTCGAAGGAGAAGGAGAACGAGGCCCGGGAGCTGGGCGCGCATAGCTTTGTGCATACGCGCGACACGGGCGCTCTGAAGAAGGTGGCGGGGTCGTTCGACCTGCTGCTTTCGACGGTGAATGCGGATCAGGACTGGTCGGCATATGTGAATGCTCTGCGACCGAATGGGATGCTGTGCCTGGTGGGCGCTCCTCCCTCGGCGATGCAGCTTCAGGTTCCTCCAATGATTGGAGGGCAGAGGGCGGTCTCCGGATCGTCGACGGGGAGTCCGCGAGATCTGTACGAGATGCTGGATGTGGCGGCGCGCCATGGGGTGAAGGCTGTCACCGAATCGTTTCCGATGGCGAAGGCGGACGATGCCGTGACGAAGGTAAAGAAGAACCAGGTGCGGTATCGTGCGGTGCTGACGAACTGAAAGCTGACCGGGAATCCTGGAAATAGCACGGATGGAAAGAACGGAACGCGAGAGCTTTTGGCTCTCGCGTTTTCTTTGCAGGGCCGGTGGTGCTTTAGACTCGAGGTCACGATGATGCAACGGTATTTGGTTCTGGGATGTGTTGCGCCAGTGCTTCTGGCAGGGGCGATGAGGGCACAGGGCACGAAGCTGTGGACAGTAGACCGCTACGACTCGATGGAGCGTGGCACCGTGGATGGGGTGGCGATCCGGAACGATGGTCGGCTGGAGGCGGGACCGGCGAAGTCGATGCTGTATGACAGCGGCAAGAGCTATGTGTGGTCTCTGGCAAGCGACCGGGCGGGCAATGGGTATCTCGGGCTGGGAGGGACGACTGCGGGCGCAGGCGTGGTGATGCGTGTGGCTCCCGATGGGAAGGCTACGAAGGTTCTGGAGACGAAGGATATGGCTGTCCAGGCTCTGGCCGTGGCTCCGGATGGCTCGGTACTGGCGGCTACCTCGCCGGATGGGAAGGTGTATCGGGTGCCGTCTGGTGGAGGCGCGGGGACGGTGGTCTTCGACCCGTCGACGACGGAGGAGAAGCCGAAGTATCTGTGGGATGTCGCGACGGGGCGGAGTGGCGACGTGTATGTCGCGGCGGGAGCTCCGGCGGTGGTGTATCGCGTACCCGCGGGTGGAGGCAAGGCGGAGGTGCTGTTCAGGACGGCGGACCAGCATATTCGCTGCCTGAAGATGGCTCCTGACGGGATGCTGTGGGCGGGGTCGGACGGCGCGGGTGTGATCTACAGGATCGACACGAAGTTGGCGGGAGCGAAGCCGTTCGCCATGTATGCGGCTCCGCGAAGAGAGATTACGTCTCTGGCGATGGATGAGGCTGGAAACATCTATGCGGCGGGTGTGGGAGCACGGGGGTCGATGCCGCTACCTCCCCTGCCGGTGACGGGGAATGTCGGGGTGACGATTACGTTTGCGCAGCCGGGGTCTTCGACGGCAGCGGGAGCGAACGCGCTGGTGCCGGACGGGAGCGAGATCTACAGGATCGCGAAGGATGGGACTCCCTCGCGGCTGGTCGCGCTGAAGGACGACGTGGTGTACGCGCTGGACTTCAGGAATGGGGCTCTGATGGCGGCAACGGGCAATCGGGGGCGGGTGTATCGGGTGGATGTGGCCATGCCGGGAAGGTTCACGGATGTGGCTCATCTGGAGGCTGCGCAGGGGATGGCCTTTGCTCCACTGAAGGATGGGCTGCTGGTAGCGACGAGCAACAGTGGAAAACTGTTTCGCCTGGGAGATGCGGCGGCGAAGGATCCGGTCTATACGAGCGAGGTCTTCGACGCGCAGGGCTACTCGCAGTGGGGACGGGTGGAGACTCGCGCGGATGGCTCGCCGGAGGGCTATGAGTTGTGGCTGCGCAGCGGGAATGTTGAGAGTCCACTGATGGGCTGGAGCGACTGGACACGGGTGGGGACCGATGGAGCCGTGTCGGCACCGCCGGGAAGGTTCGCGCAGTGGAAGGTGGTGCTGCATCCGGGTACAGCTGCGGGGATCGATGCGGTGGGGCTGAACTATCTGACGCGGAATGTGGCTCCGATGGTGGATGAGATCGTCGTGCAGCCGGGAGCGCGGGTCGCAACAGGCGGAGGAGTTCCGCCGAACACTACAGTTCAGGTGGCCTTTCCGCAGCAGGCGGGAGCAACACCTACGATGAGCTTTCAACCCGACACGAATACGGCTCCGCTGACGGCGCAGAAGGATAAGAACGCGGTGACGGCGCGATGGCAGTCGCATGACGACAACGGCGACGATCTGATGTTTGCGGTGTGGTATCGCGGCGTGGGCGAACAGAATTGGCGGCTGCTGAAGGATAAGGTCAACGACCGGTTCTACAGCTTCGACTCTTCCCTGCTGCCGGATGGGAGCTATGAGCTGAAGGTGGTGGCAAGCGACGCTCCAGTGCATACAGATTCGGAGGCGCTGACGGGTGAGCGGGTGAGTCCGGTGTTCGTGGTGGATACGACACCTCCGGTCCCGGGAACGCTCTCGGCCACTCTTGTCCCGGCGGGAGCGGGTGCGGCGTCGAGGATTCATGCGACGCTTGAGGCGCGTGATGCGATCTCGCCGATCGCGCATGCGGAGTACTCGGTCGATGCCGGGCCCTGGCAGTATCTGGAGCCAGTGGGACATGTCTCGGATTCGCAGACCGAGCGATATGACTTTACGGCGGAGATCCCGAAGGTGACAGCTCCCCTTACCGATGCGAAAGAGCATGTGATCGCTGTGCGGGTGTATGACCGTTATGACAACATGGCCGCAGTAAAGGCGGTAGTGCGGTGACCGAGGGCGTCGCGGAAAGAACCGAGCGCGGCGTCGGGCGGTTTAATCTGTATCATCCCGACTTCCTGCTGCTGGTCGTGGACCTGATGGGCGTATGCGTCTTCGCAGTGGAAGGAGCACTGGCTGCGATCCGGTCAAACCTCGACATCCTTGGCGTGCTGGTGATCTCGTTTGCGACGGCGCTGGGAGGAGGCATGATCCGCGACGTGCTGATCGGAGCCATTCCGCCGAACAGCGTGCGTGACTGGAGATATCCGACGACTGCGTTTGCGGGCGGCGGTGCGGTGTTCTTCTTCTACCAGATGTTTCAGCACATCCCTCCGGGACTGGTGATCACACTCGATGCAGTAGGTCTGGCGCTGTGCGCGATTGCTGGCGCAGGCAAGGCAATGGAGTTCGGGATCAATCCCCTGCTCTCGGTTCTGATGGGAGCCGTGACCGGTGTGGGTGGAGGGACGATCCGCGACATTCTGTTGAACCGTGTGCCAGGAGTACTGCAGAGCGATGTATATGCCGCTGCGGCGCTGGCAGGCGCGCTGGTGGTGGTGATCGGGTTACAAGTGAAGGTTCCGCGGTGGATCGTAATGACCTTAGGAGCCATGGTGTGTTTCGTGCTGCGAATGGTTGCGGTGTGGCAGCACTGGAACCTGCCGAAGGTGATGGTGCATTAGCGGGATTGAGCTGCATAAATAATGCAATGTGCACAAGACAAAGAAGGAGGTTGCGATGGATTCTCAAGTCATTCAAATAAGCACTGGCGTAAGCGCTTTATGGGTTCTGGCCAACATCTGTTATGCAGGAATGAAAGCCCAGGGACATCCAAGCCGCTTGTGGCGCGTACTTTCCTTTCTCTTTGGATTGCCTGGGACACTGTTGTCTCTGCTGATGGTGAAAGAAGGCGGAGAGAATGTCTACGACATCTATCTTCCTAAACGTCGAGATACTTTGTAATGAGATTTGAACTGTTTATTGCGGCACGGTATCTGCGGGCGAAGCGCCGACAGGCTGTAGTCGGGGTGATCACGGCGATTTCGGTGATCGGGGTGGCGGCTGGAGTGGCTTCGCTGATCATTGCGCTGGCGATCACGAATGGAATGCGGCGCGATCTGCAGGAGAGGCTGCTGGGCTCGACCGCACATGTGGACCTGATGCGGGTGGCTGCGGATGGAATCAAGGACTGGAGGCCACTGCTGGAAAGACTGCGGAAGGTGCCGCATGTGGCTGCGGCGGCTCCTGGGCTCTATGGGCAGGTGCTGATCTCGCATGGCGTGCGCAGCGGCGGTGGGCTGATCAAGGGTGTGATTCCTGCGGATGAAAAGACAGTGGGCGATCTGCTGCAGAAGGTCTATCTGGGATCGGCTGATGCGCTGGAGCCTATAAACGCATCCGTCTCGATGTCTCCACAGGCAATGCCGCCGATTGTGATCGGTAAAGATATGGCCGAAAACATTGGGGTGAAGGTGGGAGATACGGTCGTCGTGACGAGTCCTCAGGGTGAGCTAACGCCGTTGGGACTTATCCCTCAAATGAGGCGCTGCGTGGTCGTGGGGATCTTCAAGTCGGGGTTCTATCAATACGACTCGACCTATGCGTTCATGCGGCTGAAGGATGCGCAGAGGTTGTTCAGTGAGCCGGATGTGATCTCGGTGATCAGCTTCAAGGTGGACGATCTCTACAAAGCGGATGCGATCGGCCGCGTGATCGAGCAGGAGGCGGGCAAAGGCTTTCAGACGACGAGCTGGATGGAGCAGAACCGCGAGCTGTTCCGCGCGCTGAGACTGGAACAGATTGTGACCTTCATCGTGATTGCGCTGATTGTATGCGTGGCCGCGCTGAATATCCTGATTGCCCTGACCATGATGGTGATGGAGAAGACGCGGGATATTGCCGTGCTGATGAGCTTTGGCGTGACGGAGATGCAGGTGCGGAGGATTTTTCTGCTGCAGGGGCTGCTGATCTCGGTGATTGGCACGGTGCTTGGGCTGATTCTCGGGTATGGTCTGAGCTGGCTGGGTGGACATTATCAGTTTATTCATCTGGATGCGGCGGTGTACTCGCTGGATTACCTGCCGTTCGCGCCGCGGGTGTGGGATGGAGTGATTGTGGCTGCCGTGTCGCTTGGGGTGAGTCTGATTGCGACGCTTTATCCGAGTGGAAGCGCGGCGAAGGTGCTGCCTGCGGAGGCATTGCGATATGAATGAGTTTCGGTTGAAGTACGGGCAGATCTCGCCGGAAGGCATTGCGAAGCTACGGGAGCTCGAGCATTGGGTCAATACCGAGAGCGGACTGGAATATCCATTGCGGGAGTTAGTGAAGTTGCGCGCCTCCCTACTGAATGGATGTGATGCCTGTGTGAGAACCCATACGGCAGAGCTGCGGAAGATGGGAGAGAGCGAAGAACGGATCGGGGCGGTGGCGGATTGGCGTAGTTCGCAGGAGTACACAAAGCGAGAGCGTGCGGCGCTGTCGTGGATCGAGGTTGTGACGAATATTCAGGACGGGCACGCTCCCGATGCGGTGTACGAGGAGGTGCGAGCAGTGTTCAGCGAGGTAGAGACGGTGAACCTTACGCTGTTGATTGCAACGATCAATGCGTGGAACCGGATGGCGATTTCGCTTGGTATACGAACAGGCTATGAGGCGAAGCGATGAGTGGAGTGGGATCGAGCGAAGCTCTGCAGCCGTTTCCTGAAGCATTGGGGCCGAAGGTGGTTCTGCGGGCTGAGGGGCTGACGAAGGTGTATCCAGCGGTATCGGGAGCGGCACGGGGTGAGGTAGAGCTGTTTCGTGAACTGGACCTGACCGTACGCTCAGGCGAGATGCTGGCGATTGTAGGCGAGAGTGGCGCGGGCAAGAGCACGCTGCTGCATCTGCTGGCGGCGCTGGATAAGCCGACGGCAGGCGAGGTCTATTGCGGCGATGCCCGGCTGAGCACCTTCAGTCCCCGGCAGGCCTCTGAGTTCCGCAATCGGGATGTGGGGTACGTCTGGCAGTTCCACTACCTTCTGCCGGAGTTCACAGCGGTCGAGAATGTGGCCATGCCGCTGCTTGCGCGTGGAACGGGCCGAGCCGTGGCGCTGAAGCAGGCGGAGTTCTGGCTGGGTGAGGTGGGGCTGGGGCATCGGGGACATCACCGGTCGGGTGAGCTGAGCGGCGGCGAGCAGCAGAGGGTGTCGCTGGCGCGGGCGCTGGTGACGGAACCGAAGATCCTGCTGGCGGACGAGCCTACTGGCGATCTGGACACCCGGACCGGCCTGGCGGTATTCGAGTTGATTCAGGGGCTGCATCGGGCCCATGGTCTGACCAGTGTTCTAGTGACGCATAATCTTGATTTTGCAGGCAGATGTGACCGAATGTTACGGTTGAAAGATGGGCGTCTGGAAGAGCCAGCGCACCCCTAAGGGAGTTTCGAACCCATTGACGGCTACCGTGGAACTCACAGTTACCCTGGAGATTAAGAGTATCGAACCGATTTTTCACATGTTGCGTCGAATAGGTATTGATGTAGTGTAAGCAGTAACTTTTGCGAGATAGAGCGTAAGTTGACGCGGCGACTACACTAGTACCAGTGGATGGATGCGCCGCATAAAGCGGTAGCACCCAATGTGTTCTCCAGGTGGGCAGGTTGACCCGGGGGAATGGTAGAGGTAATGGCGCCATCGAAGGCTCCCAGGGCCGGAGGTGGTGGCCGGGTTCGAAAGGGAGAACATGTTCGAACGCTACACAGAAAAGGCGCGGCGGGTTATCTTCTTTGCCCGTTACGAGGCAAGTCAGTTCGGGTCACCCTATATTGAAACGGAACACCTGTTGCTGGGTCTGCTGAGGGAAGATAAGGCGTTGACGAACCGCTTTTTGCGGTCACATGCGTCGGTTGAGTCGATTCGTAAGCAGATTGAAGGACATACGACGATCCGGGAGAAGGTCTCGACGTCGGTGGACCTTCCGCTCTCGAACGAGTGCAAGCGGGTGCTGGCCTATGCGGCCGAAGAGGCTGAGCGGCTCTCGCACAAGCACATCGGCACAGAGCACTTGTTGCTGGGACTGCTGCGCGAGGAGAAGTGCTTTGCGGCGGAGATTCTGACCGAGCGCGGTCTGCGGCTTCCGGCTATTCGCGAGGAGTTGCAGCGGACGACGCAGGAGAAGACACCATCGTCGCAATCGAGCAAATCGCAGCGCGGCGAGCAGAGCATGCTGGCGGAGTTTTCGCGCGACCTCACACAGTCGGCACTCGACCAGCAGCTTGATCCTCTGGTCGGTCGCGACTCCGAGGTCGATCGTGTGATCCAGATCCTGTGCCGCCGGACGAAGAACAATCCGGTGCTGATCGGCGAACCGGGCGTTGGTAAGACGGCCATCGTCGAAGGGCTGGCGCAGAAGATCGCCGACGGCGAGGTTCCGAGCTTCCTGGCGGACAAGCGCGTGCTGGCGCTCGATCTTTCGCTGATCGTCGCGGGAACGAAGTATCGCGGCCAGTTTGAAGAGCGGCTGAAGACCATCATGAAAGAGCTGATGGAGAATCAGAACTCCATCGTGTTCATCGACGAGCTGCACACGCTGGTGGGAGCAGGGTCGGCGGAGGGTTCGCTGGATGCGGCGAACATCCTGAAGCCTGCGCTGAGCCGCGGCGAGATTCAGTGCATCGGCGCGACGACTCCGGCGGAGTATCGCAAGTCGATCGAGAAGGACCGCTCGCTCGAACGCCGTTTCCAGGCCGTGAAGGTTCCGCCTCCGAACGAAGAGGACGCCATCAAGATCATCATGGGGATCAAGGACAAGTATGAGAAGTTTCATGCTGTCAGCTACACAGACGATGCGATCACGTTCTCGGTGTCGCACTCGAGCCGGTACATCCCTGACCGGTTCCTTCCGGATAAGGCCATCGATCTGATCGACGAGGCGGGTGCGCGGGTGAAGCTGCGGCAGACTTCCCTCCCTGAAGAGCTGACCGAGGTCCAGAAGCGGATCAAGTTCATCGTGCACCGCATGGAGAATGCGATTGCGAACCACGAGTTCGAGAAGGCGCGGTTCTACTCGGACGAGGAGCGGAAGGAACGCGAGAACCTGCGGACGCTGCGGGACAAGTACCACCTCGACGACTCTTCGGCGGGCATCGTGACGCGCGAAGACATCGAAGATGTGGTGAGCCGCTGGACCGGGGTCCCGATCACCTCGCTGAAGGAAGAGGAGACGCAGCGGCTGCTGCGCGTCGAAGAAGAGCTGCACAAGAGGGTCATCTCGCAGGAGAAGGCTATCTCGGCGCTGGCTCGTGCAATCCGCCGGTCTAGAGCTGGCCTGAAAAATCCTGCTCGCCCCATCGGAAGCTTCCTGTTCCTTGGGCCTACGGGCGTCGGAAAGACCGAGATGGCGCGCACGCTGGCGCACTTCCTGTTTGGAAGCGAGAAGTCGCTGATCCGGTTCGATATGTCGGAGTTCATGGAGAAGCACTCCGTGAGCAAACTGATCGGTTCGCCTCCGGGATATGTGGGCTACGAAGAGGGCGGACAGCTTACCGAGCGCGTCAAGCGGAATCCATATTGCGTGGTGTTGCTGGACGAGATCGAGAAGGCTCATCCGGATGTCTTCAACCTACTGCTGCAGGTCTTTGAGGACGGACAGCTGACCGACGGTCTGGGCAATACGGTCGACTACAAGAACACGATCATCATCATGACCTCGAACATCGGAGCCAAGCATCTGCAGAAGCGGCAGGGGCTGGGCTTCCAGAGCGAGAAGGAAGACATGGTGCTCGACAAGATGGAGGAGCTGGTGAGGGGTGAGGTGAAGCGCACCTTCAATCCGGAGTTCCTGAACCGTCTGGACGAGATCATCATCTTTACCTCGCTGAACGATCAGGACCTGATGCAGATCCTCGAGCTTCTGGTTCAGCAGCTGAACGTGAACCTGGTGCACAAGTCGATCACGATCTCGGTGGCCGACGATGCCAAGCGCTGGATCATCGAGAAGACTGCCTCGGATCGCACCTATGGTGCCCGGCCTCTGCGCAGAGCGCTGCAGAAGTTCATCGAAGACCCGCTGTCGGAGGCCCTGATTGCCGGCGGTATCGCGCAGCGCCCGGCGTTCCTGGAGGTCTACATGGACAACAACAAGCTCTTCTATCGTCCGATCTCGAGCGACGGCGAAGAGAAGGTTGGAGGACTTGCCCTGTCGACCGTCTGAGCCCTGCAAAAAAAGAGATACGCCCCGGCCATCAACAGCCGGGGCGTATTGTTTTAATCGCCGTCTTACTTCTGAAATGGAGAGATATATGGACCGTCGTGAGTTTGCTGGTTTTCTTCCTGTGCTTCTTGCGGGAGTGGCTGCTTTGCCCGAACATGCAGAGGCAGCCAGTCTTCCCCCGCTGGAGTCGGGTGTCTTCAAGGCAGGTCCTCCCTCGCGCGGCGCTGTTCCCAAGCGCATCTCTCAGCGTTTTGCCCAAGGCATGCTGAAAGCCGGGAATATCCGTCTGGAGATTCATGAGACGACCCAGGAGGTCGGAGCGCCTCACGAGCCGATCGAGAGCCATCTGCATAGCGAGATATGGCTTGTTCGCGAGGGAACGGTCGAGCTGACCGTCAACGGTACGGCACATCGGCTTTCGGCGGGGGAGATGGGGCTTTGCGTGGCTGGGGACAAGCACTACATTCAAAACGTCGGGGATACGCCGGCAAGCTACTTCGTGGTGACGGTAGGTCCCCCGGAGTAGCTTGCCGGTGTGTTTCAGACAAGAGTTTTTGCTGACTTGACGGCGCCGTGCACGGCTTCGGAGACAGAGTCGACGACATCGCTGGCCTGGTTCCCTGCTCTATCGACAATGTGAACGGCCTGATTGCGGGCGCGTTTGATAGCGTCCTGCGCCTCTTCACTTAAATGCTCGGCCTGCGACTTGAGATAGTCGCCTGCGTCCTGCAGGTAGTCTCCTGCCTCTCCCACGCTTTTGCGAAGCTTCCTGCGTGTGCGCACACCGCTTTGCGGGGCGTAAAGCAGAGCGACCGCTGCTCCAGCGGAAACTCCAATTCCAAAAGCAAGCCAATAATTTTTTAAGCTCATGATCACCTCGGCCCAATCCTTCTTCTCTTCCATCACACTCCCCCTTAGGATTCGAGGGTTGTCGCTTTGGTTGGCCATTGGGAGGAACAGGCCTATTCCCAGCCATCTGTTGGGAAAAGATGAAGAGAAGGATTCAGTCTTTCAGGCCGGCCAGATCACGCGCCCGGAGGAAGATGCGGGTAAACATGGCGCTATCCAGCCGCCCGGTGTTCGTATTGCGCAGAGAGGGGTGATAGCTCGAGAGAAGATGCCTGCCGTCCGGAAGAATTTCGTGCGCTCCATGAGCGAAGCGGAAGGCGGACTTCCGTTCGATGATTCCCTGCGCAAGGAGATGAGCCATGTACCCGTCGAAGGCGATCTTTCCCAGGCAGACGACGACTCGCAGATGTTTGAGTTGACCGATCTCGGCGGCCAGATGCGAGGCGCAGTTACGGATCTCCTGCGGTGTGGGCTTGTCGCCGGGCGGAGCGCAGCGAACGACGGAGGCGATCCAGGCATGGCGCAACCGCAGGCCGTCGTCCCGTGAGATTGCCTGGGGCTGGCTGGCAAATCCGGTCTCGTGAAGGATGGGGTACATGAAGTTGCCGGAGCCGTCTCCCGTGAAGGGGCGGCCGGTGCGATTGGCCCCATGGGCTCCGGGAGCAAGCCCGAGAATGAGGACGCGGGCTCGAGGGTCGCCGAAGCCGGGGACAGGCCGGGCCCAGTAGACTTGATCCTGGTAGGCCCGGCGGCGGGTTTCGCCGATGCCCTTGCAGTAATTGCGAAGGCGTTCGCAGCTCTCACAGGAGGTGATGGCTTGCTGAATGCTGAGCAGATCCGGCGAAAGAGGTCTTGCGGTGGTGCGTCTCACTGCATCTATGATATTGGTCTTCTTCGCGGCTAAATGTCTGTGACGAACGGATTCCATAGAATCAATGTGAGCAGTTCAGATTTTTTCAGGTGGTGTTTTGGAAGATCCAAGATTGAGTCGGATGTATCTGCAGCTGGTAGCACAACGGCTGGGTGACTGGGGACGGACACTGTGGCAGCAGGCGGTGTTGCGTTCGGGAGTAGTGACGATTGCCGTGGTGGCCCTTATGCTTCTGGCTCTGGCGCTGGGATGGCGCGAGCACACGCAGGGACACTTTCATCAGTTGAAGGCAGGGCTCAGGCACGCCGATGCTCCCAGTGCTCCTCTACCCCCACAGCCCGGAGGGCAGGACCCGGTGCTTCTGGAGAGGTCTGCGCTTGAAGGAGGCACACAGCCGGAGTTTTTATCCGCGACTCTTCTGCCGGGACGAGGCATGAACGTGCTGCAGATTACGGCGACGATCCCCGGCAAGGGCGTGGTGAATCTGCTGGACTCTCCCACTCTGGAAGATGCCACCCATCGGATGAACGGTACCGGAGCGGATGTGAACGGAGCCGAGAGCCTGGCGATGGGAGGCGCGATCGAAGCTCCCTGGGCCGGAGATATCTTCGGAACTCCCTCTACGGATGGTTTGACGACGGCGTGGCGCGGAACCACGCTGGATATTCCGGCTAATCGTCGCAATGAGGTTGCCGTAGCCACCGGAGGACTGCTGCTTGCGCGGCAGGGGACCTTGGCGAAGATGAACGTGATGCCCGATGGAGGAGAGGGGGAGGCTACCTACGAGGCCGGCGATTTTGATGGGAACTGGCCCTCCCAGATGAGTGTCAAATCGACGGTGCAGTTGAGCAGCCGGGCGATCGAGATGAGGATTGTCGCCACCAATACGGGCTCCGTCCCGCAGCCTGTGGGACTGGGATGGCGGCCGCGATTCGCAATCCTGAACGGAGACCGGGGAGAGATGACGCTGCGGCTGCCCAGCGTGATGAAGGAAGAGGTTCGTGAGCGGGGGCGGATCCCGACCGGACGGCTTGTCTCTGTGGAGGGGACTCCTTACGATTTCAGTCCACGCGCAGGAGCGGCATTGAAAGATCGGAGCCTGGATGACACTTTCGTGCATTTGCGCCAGGCAGCGCTCGATTCCGGTCCTGTGATGGAGCTGTGGGACCCGGTCAATCACTTTGGTCTGAGGATGACGATGCTCAGCCCGTCGATCAAGGCTATACATGTGACGGCTCCCGCCGATGGGAACTTCGTCACGATCGAGCCGCGGTTCAACCATGACGATCCTTTCGGAAAGGAGTGGTCCAAGGAGGAGGACACGGGCATGGTCGTACTTTCTCCGGGCCAGTCGGCCCAGTGGAAGGTCCGCCTGGAGATCTATGCCCCCTCTTCGAGCGGCGTGATTCACCCCTGAGGAGGGGCAGCCCAGGCCGTCGGCATGGAGGAGCCCGCTGGTTTGACCCCCCATGACGATGCCTCGTACAGTAGTACAGAGGCGCGTGCCGCTTCCTCCTGAGACAGGATGAGCGACTGCGGCGCAATTTTACGCGACCCCATTGGAAGGCATGGACTTGACCACCCCGACAGAGACAACAGAGACGAACAATGCTGCCGAACAACAGCCAGAGACGGCGCATGCGCACGCTCATGATCACGAGCATGATCACGATCACCAGCATCAGCATGGCCCCACGCTGAATCCGGAGCTGACCCGAGAGATTGAAGTGGAAGTAGCCGCCGACGAGGTCTCGAAGACCTACAAGGGCGTGATCAAGCGCTATCAGAAGCTGGCCCGCATTCCGGGCTTTCGCTCGGGCAAGGTCCCGGAGTCCCTGGTGCGCTCGAAGTTTGCCAAGGAGCTTCGCCAGGAGGTTCTAGAGAGCCTGGTCTCGGAGCGCTTCCGCAAGGCGATCGACGAGCAGAAGCTGCGCCCGATCTCGGAGCCTCAGCTTCTGGACCTGCAGCTGCACGACGGCGAGCCGCTGAAGTTCAAGGCCGCCTTCGAGGTGGCTCCCGAGATCAAGCTGGATGGTTACGACAGCGTGAAGATCGCGCGGCCCGAGGTCGCCCTGACCGAGGACGAGTATCAGGCGGAGCTGAGCCGCGTGCTCGACAGCCATGCCACGGTCGAGACGGTTGAAGAGGACCGTCCGCTGGCCGATGGCGACTGGGCCGAGATTCAGTTCAAGGGTGAGGTGAAAGATCTTGCCCAGACCGTGACGGAAGAGGGCGTCGAGAACACCTCGAACAAAGAACCCATTACCGGTGAAGACGTTCTGGTCGAGATCGGCGGAAAGAATACGCTGCCGGCGTTCACCGAGGCGCTGCGCGGGACGAAGCCCGGCCAGGAGATGAGCTTCGAAGTCTCGTATCCGGCTGAGTTCGGAGAACCGAAGCTGGCCGGTCAGACGGTCGGTTACGACGTCAGCGTAAAGGCGATCAAGCGCAAGACCTATCCTGAGCGGGACGCGGAGTTTGCCAAGCAGCTCGGAAACTACGAGGGCTGGGAGGACTTCGAGAAGCAGCTGCGCGAGCATGCGGCAGACCGCAAGAAGAACGCGCTCGAGAGCCAGGCCCGCGACCGGATGCTGGATGAGCTGGTGCAGAAGTTCCCGTTCCCTGTTCCCGAATCGTTCGTGCAGCAGCAGGTAGATGCGCGGCTGGATCGCGGCCTGCGCGCTCTGGCCCAGCAGGGGATGTCCTCTGAGGAGATGCGCAGGCTCGACTTCGGACGCCTGCGGGAGGCACAACGGGATCAGGCTCTCAACGAGGTCAAGGCCTCGATGATCCTCGACAAGATCGGCGAAACCGAGCAGGTGGCCGTGAGCGACGAGGACATGGACCGCGAGCTGCTGATGCTCTCGCTCCAGTCGCGCGAGCCCCTGGAAGCGCTTCGCGAGCGGCTGTCGAAGGATGGCGGCCTCGACCGGATTCGCGAACAGATGCGCCGTGAAAAGACTGCAAGCGTGCTCTACGAGAAGCTGGCCTCGTAGCAGTTATCCCCTCCAATCACAACCCGGGCTGAAGGACTAAAAGGAAAGAGAGCATTATGGGATTGGTACCGATGGTGATCGAGCAGACGAGCCGGGGCGAACGCGCCTACGACATCTACAGTCGTCTGCTGCGTGACAACATCATCTTCCTGGGAACTCCGATCGATGACAATATCGCCAACGTCATCATCGCGCAGATGCTGTTTCTAAGCGGAGAGGACCCGGAGAAGGACATTCAGCTCTACATCAACTCGCCAGGCGGGTCGATCACCGCAGGCCTGGCGATCTATGACACCATGCAGTACATCAAGAACGATGTTGTAACTTTCTGCATCGGTCAGGCGGCATCGATGGGTGCGTTCCTGCTGATGGCGGGTAAGAAAGGCAAGCGTTTTGCCCTTCCCAACTCGCGTATCCTGATCCACCAGCCGTCGATGGGCGGCCTGAGCGGACAGGCGACCGACATCGACATTCACGCGCGCGAGATTCTGCGTATCCGTGAGATCACCAACAAATTGATGAGCGCCAGCACGGGCCAGACCCTGGAGAGGATCGAACGGGACGTGGAGCGGGACTTTATCATGACGGCTCCGCAGGCTAAGGAGTACGGCATTATTGACGACATTATCGACCGGCCTCGCAGCTAGCGAGCCAGAAGATTCCAAGGCCTGGGCGGAGACCCAGGCCTTGTCGTATCAATGGTCATAGGCATGTACCTTCCTAAGTCCGCTTACCGAACGAAACAGGTGTAAAATTGTTAACAGCAGGTTGTTTCAACTGCCTGTCCAGGAGCCGTCCCACCTATGAAAACGTCCCGTGGTTCAGAGGAATCGCTTCGCTGCTCGTTTTGCCATAAGTCGCAGGATGCTGTAGCCAAGCTGATCTCGTCCCCATCGGATTACCCCCGGGCGTATATCTGCGACGAGTGCGTGGCCGTCTGCAACTCGATCCTCGAGGACGACCGCACCGAGGCGCAGCCTGGAACCGCCCCGGCGCATCTGCCGAAGCCTCAGGAAGTTAAGGCGTTTCTGGACGAGTATGTCATCGGACAGGAGACGACCAAAAAGAAGCTTGCCGTCGCCGTCTACAACCACTACAAGCGGATCCAGATGAACAAAACCCGCGGTAACGACGTGGAACTGGCGAAGTCGAACATTCTTCTGGTTGGGCCGACAGGTTCGGGCAAGACCCTTCTGGCCCATACCCTGGCCAAGATGCTGGACGTGCCGTTTGCCATTGTCGACGCGACGACGTTGACCGAGGCCGGCTATGTGGGCGAGGACGTTGAGAACATTATCCTGAAGCTTCTGCAGGCCGCCGATGGGGACGTTGCGCGAGCGCAGAGCGGAATTATCTACATTGACGAGATCGACAAGATTGGCCGCAAAGACGAGAACCCCTCGATTACCCGCGATGTCTCCGGCGAGGGCGTGCAGCAGGCCCTGCTGAAGATCCTCGAGGGCACGGTCGCCAACGTTCCTCCGCAGGGCGGACGCAAGCATCCGCACCAGGAGTTTACAGCCGTCGATACGACGAACATCCTGTTTATCTGCGGCGGCGCCTTTGTCGGTCTGGAGAAGGTAATCGGACGGCGTGTCGGCAAGAAAGCACTGGGCTTCCGCGCAGTTACCGATGTTGAATCCACCGAGGGAGATGTGATGCCGATCCGGGCGCAGCGTGACTCCGAGCTGTTGCGCCAGGCCGAGCCGCAGGATCTTCTGAAGTATGGCCTGATTCCGGAGTTTGTCGGTCGTCTCCCGGTGATGGGAATTCTGGACGAACTGGACGAGGCCGCCCTGATCGAAATCCTTACCAAGCCGCGTAACGCGATCCTCAAGCAGTACGCGAAGCTTTTCGACTTCGAGGGTGTAAAGGTTACCTTTACCGACGAGGCCGCGAGAGCGATTGCACGCGACGCGCTGCTGCGTAAGGTAGGCGCCCGAGGGCTGCGCATGATCATCGAAGAGCTGATGCTCGACCTGATGTATCACATACCCGGAAACAAGAAGGTCAAGGAGATCGTCATCACCGAGGCGATGGTAAAGAACCGCGACCTGACGGTTCCCATGCTGCTTGAGAAAGCCGGCTGATCGCTGCGCGATGCATGACCCTTACCACCCCGGCGATGCGCCCAGAGGGCTGTCTTTATCTTCTTTCCGGGAGCTTGTCAGGCTCTTCGTTCTGTTCTGGATGTCAAGAAAAATATCTGACTTCCCTGCTACTTTTTCGCTATCAATCCATCTCGTCCAAAGCAGTACAATCACCTGAAAGCCGGGGTGCGGGGATGCATCCTTGCATGTTTTCAAGCGTCTAATCGGGGAGAACAATGAGCAATCCATCTAAAGAAACGTTAAGCGGCGGCACCCTGAAACTCCCGATGATGCCGATCCGCGACATGGTCATCTTCCCGCACATGATGACGCCCTTTGTCGTCGGTCGCGAATCGAGCGTACGCGCTCTGGAAGAGGCTCTCTCCGGCGACCGGAAGATCTTCCTCGCCACCCAGCACGATGCCTCGGTCGATGAGCCCAGCGCCGAAGACATCTTCGCCACCGGAACCATCGGCAACATCGTGCAGAGCGTGAAGATGCCGGACGGCAATATCAAGGTTCTGGTGGAGGGCGTGGAAAGAGCGCGTTCCATTGAGGTCAACGACGCCGACGGCTTCTTCGTGGCGACGGTTCGTACCGGGCGCACGCAGCTGGAGATGACCCCGCAGGTCGAGCAGCAGATGCAGCGCGTCCACTCCCTCTTTGAGCAGTATGTGAAGCTGCAGCAGTCCTTGAACTACGAGACGATGGCAGCGAGCGTGCGGCCCGATGAGCCGGCAAAGCTTGCCGATATGATCGCCGCGAACCTGCAGCTTCCGATCGAAGAAAAGCAGCAGCTTCTGGAGGTCTTCGATCCGGAGCAGAGGCTGACACGCGTCGGCGATGTGCTCGACATGGCCATTGAAAAGCTGAACATGGACCGCACCATTCAATCGCGCGTAAAGCGGCAGATGGAGAAGGCGCAGAAGGAGTACTACCTCAACGAGAAGATCAAGGCGATCCAGAAGGAGCTTGGTCGCGGCGAGAAGTCGGAGTTCGACGAGCTGCGGAAGAAGATCGAAGCTGCCGGAATGCCCAAAGATGTTCAGGAGAAGTCACTCCAGGAGCTGAAGAAGCTTGAGGCGATGCCTCCCATGTCGGCCGAATCGACCGTCTCAAGAAATTACCTGGATTGGCTCCTCGCGGTGCCGTGGAAGAAGCGCTCCAAGGAGATTCGCTCGATCGACCATGCCGAGACCATCCTCAACGAGGATCACTACGGACTCGAGAAGATTAAGGAGCGCATCCTTGAGTTCCTCGCCGTGCGTCAACTGGTGAAGAACCCCAAGGGATCGATCCTCTGCTTTGTCGGGCCTCCCGGCGTCGGCAAGACCTCGCTGGGCATGTCGATTGCCAAGGCTACGGGACGCAAGTTCGTCCGCATGTCGCTTGGCGGAGTACGCGACGAGGCCGAGATTCGTGGGCATCGCCGCACCTATATCGGCGCCCTTCCCGGGCAGATTATCCAATCGATGAAGAAGGCGGGAACAAAGAACCCGGTCTTCATGCTGGATGAGATCGACAAGATGGCCTCGGACTTCCGCGGTGATCCTGCCAGTGCCCTGCTCGAGGTTCTGGACCCGGAGCAGAACACCTCCTTCCAGGATCACTACCTCGATGTGGAGTACGACCTCTCGCAGGTGCTCTTCGTCGCGACGGCCAATGTGCTCCATACCATCCCGGGACCGCTGCAGGACCGCATGGAGATTCTGCGTCTGCACGGTTACACGGAGCTGGAGAAGCTGGAGATTGCCAAGCAGTATCTGGTGAAGAAGCAGCGCGAAGCGACCGGACTGACTCAGAAGCAAATTGCCTTTGAGGACGATGCCATTCGGAACATGATTCGCGCCTATACACGCGAAGCCGGCGTAAGGAATCTCGAGCGCGAGATTGGCAACGTCTGCCGCAAGGTGGCACGCCGTGTCGTAAAGAACGGTGCCTCGCACGAAGAGATGGTTACGTTCGAAAATCTTCCCGACCTGCTAGGCGTGGCGAAGTTCCGCGACTCGCAGGTACACGAGAAGAGCGAAGTCGGTCTGGTAACAGGTCTGGCGTGGACGGAGGTTGGCGGTTCGATCCTGCAGACTGAGGTGCAGGTGCTCGATGGCAAGGGCAAGCTGACGACGACCGGGCAGCTCGGCGATGTGATGCAGGAGTCTGCGCAGGCTGCGTTGAGCTATATACGCTCGCGCGCCCATCAGCTTGGACTGACCAAGGACTTCTATCGCAACGTCGACATCCACGTGCACGTCCCCGAGGGAGCGATTCCGAAGGACGGCCCCTCGGCAGGCATCACGCTGGCCACAGCCTTGGCCAGTGCGTTGACGAAGATCAAGGTGCGCCGCGATATCGCCATGACGGGCGAGATCACGCTTCGCGGCAAGGTGTTGCCTATCGGTGGGCTCAAAGAGAAATTATTGGCCGCTCACCGCGCCGGCATCTTCGAAGCAGTGTTGCCGGAGGACAATAGGAAGGACCTGGCCGATCTGCCGGATCTGCTGAAGACCTCGATGAAGCTTCATTTCGTGGAGGACATGGACCAGGTTCTGCAGATCGCGCTTGAGGGCAAACTGCCGGAGCTGAAAGAGGAAAAACCGGAGGCGTTGGCTCCAGTCCTTCAGGGCAATCTTGAGATTCCACAGCAACCGGTAGCGCGTCAATAAATACTGGCTCCAAGCATTCGTGAAGCCGGGCCTCTTCAGGCCCGGCTTTTTATATGCAAACCTAAACGGCGCGCCTTTTGCTGACGAAGTGCAGGATGATCGAGAGGATCGCAAACAATAGAAGAAGATGGATTAGAATTCCAGCGGTTTTGAAGACCAGAAAAGCCGTGACCCAGATAACAAACAATACAACAGCCAGGGTAAGGAACATGGCAGTGCCTTCTTTCTTTCGGCTATATCTTTGACGTCATGAAGGATGAGAGCCAGTTTCACCGGGAAGCGTTGCCCTCGGACAAAATAGAACAGAGGAAGGCAAGCAGAAAGAGGGGACGCCACAGCGTGTGGCGTCCCCTCTTCTCATTGGTTCAGGTTAGATTAGCGGCAGCGGATTAGCAGCCACCCGCGATCGACGGAATCAGCATGATCTCGTCGCCGTCCTGAAAAGCATAGGTCTCTCCGCCAAGAAAACGGATGTCCTCATCGTTGACATAGATGTTGATGAAGCGGCGCAGCTTGCCCTCGTCGTCCTTGATCTGCGTGCTGAGCGCGGGGAAGGTGTGATCGATGTCCGACAACAGCGCCGGCAGATTCTCCGCCGTGGAATCAAACTGCTTGCGGCCATCGGTGTGGCGTGTGAATGCGGTGGGAAGCGTAACTTTGACTGCCATGAATCAGTTTCCTCCTGCTGTAACCAATGCGGGCTCTTCGATGATGCCGTCCAGCTCGCGAAGATAAGCGTCGAAATCAGCCAGACGCGGACGGACGGCCCGTTCCTGCTGATACTGGCCGATGAGAGCATCGGTCGTCTTGAGCCCGTTCCCGGTGATGCAGCTTACGGTAAGCTCATCGGGAGAGATGCGTCCATGGGCATAAAGGCGCGCCGTAACTGCCGTGGTCACGCCGCCGGCGGTCTCGGTAAAGATGCCCTCGGTCTCGGCCAGCTCCTGGATTCCGGAGACGATCTCTACATCGGAGACATCCTCGGCCCATCCACCGGTCTGCTGGATCATCTTTGCCGCGGCCGGACCATCGGCAGGATTGCCGATAGCAAGCGACCTTGCAATCGTGTTCGGCTTCTGCGGCTCGATGTAATCGAGGCCCTGTTTGACCGCCTGCGAGATCGGCGAGCAGCCCGTGGCCTGTGCACCGAAGAACCGCACCGGCTTGTCCTCTACAAGGCCGAGATAGATCAGCTCCTGGAAGGCCTTGCGGATCTTGCGGATGAGCGAACCGCCAGCCATCGGAACGATCACGTTGTCGGGAAGACGCCAGCCAAGCTGCTCGGCGATCTCATAGCCCACGGTCTTCGAACCCTCGGCGTAGTAAGGCCGCAGGTTTACATTCACGAAGCCCCAGTTGTATTCGTCGGCAATCTGGGTGCACAGACGGTTGACATGGTCGTAGTTTCCATCGATGCGAACCAGCCGGGCGCCATAGACCTGGGTGTTCAGGATCTTCGCGGGCTCAAGGTCAGCGGGGACCAGGACACACGCCTTGAGGCCAAGCCGCGCCGCCTGGGCCGCTACAGAGTTGGCAAGGTTCCCGGTGGAGGAACAACCGACCGTATCAAAGCCAAAGCCCTGCGCATTGGCCAGCGCGACCGAGACGACACGGTCCTTGAAGGAGAGAGTCGGAAAGCATACAGCGTCGTTCTTGACGTAAAGGTTCGTTGCGCCAATGCGGCGTCCCAGATTCTTCGCCCTCACCAACGGAGTGAAGCCGACAGGAAGATCAGGCTGGAAGCCCTTCGGCAACGGCAGCAGAGTGGCATAACGCCAGATGTTTGCCGGTCCCTTTGCGATGGCTTCGCGAGTGAAGATGCCGCGCGCGGAGTCAAGGTCATAGGTGACTTCAAGGGGAGCCAGGCAGTCCGGGCAGGCAGAGAGTGGCTGGTTGCCGAACCGCTTGCCACACTCATTGCACTTCAACTCATAGGCCGTCGACGAACAAGAATAGCTCATTACGCTCTCTCCAGAATGGAGGAGGTAACGGATCCTATGACGTCTCTCATGGAATTCTGTACATGTGTAAAAACACGTGCAGACAGGCGGATTTGAAAATCGCGGGGCTACTTATCAGGTTTCGCCCCGAATCTCATGTTCCCCGTTCCCAGGAGAGAGTTGACACCGGTCGCCCGAAATAATGGTTTCAGGCCGGTTGTCGTGGCGTCGCAGGGCTCGTCCCTCAACCACTCTTCATGAAATTCGCGTCTGAGGCGGAAACATCTCCGAAACAGACTGAACACTTCTTTTGTAACACAGGAACGAACTGGTCGCAACCAGTGGACGTTATTCGTTCTCCTCGAGGATCTTGCGTACCCCACTTACAAACGCCGCTGGGTCAAACTCCGTACGCAGAATATCGTCGGGACAATCCGTAAGGATCGCAACGCGCCAATTGCAGACAAAAGCTACCCTTTGGCCGGGCTCTGCAGTTTTGATTTGCGAGCAGAGATCTTCTGCGCTGGGGATACCAGATTCGCCTTCGACATCCATCAACACCAGATCGTAGCGCCTGCTCTGAAACATCTTCAGCGCCTCATCGGTCCTGAGAGCGGAGTCTACCTCGAACCCGGAGATGCAGAGAATCCGATCGCGAAGAGGACGTAGTGTCTCCCGGGAGCAGATGTGAAGGATTGAAGGCTTTGCTTCAGTGGAATCCATAGCGACCTCCATAAACTGACAGCGTACGGCTCAGGAGATCGCCACGTTGGAAATGTGACCGGAGAGACGGTAGGTCGGCAGCATCAGAAATGAATTGCTTTACTCATTATTTCATCAAAAATCAAACCATGAGCATAAGGGTCGAGCGTCTGTGCTGCGTCAGGCCAGGACCTCGGCCTTATCTTTATCAGAAAGCACCACATCGGGCATCGCAGGAGTGGGTACCAGAAGATCTTCCTTGCGCATCACCAGTGTGGTGGCGTTCAGCGACGCCAGCTCGAAGCCGTGGCCATGCGTAATCGCGTCGGTCGGGCAGGCCTCGACACAGTATCCGCAGAAGATGCAGCGGTTGTAGTCGATGTTGTAGACCTTGGCATAGCGTTCGGCGCTCGAGATGCGGTTCTCCGCCGTATTGTCCGCCGCCTCGATATAAATGCAGTTGGAAGGGCAGGCCGCCGCACACAGGAAGCAGGCTACGCACTTTTCCAGGCCATTCTCATCGCGCTGAAGCTGATGCTTTCCGCGAAAGCGCTCCTGGAACTTCGCGCCGCGCATGGGGCCTTTGCCGTCAGGATAGTTCTCCACCTCTGTCGGCTGGAATGCTTCCTTCAGGGTAACGCTCATTCCCTTGACGATGGCGGCTGCATTGCGAACGATGGACATACTACGAGTATAGCGCCAGCCGAAAGATCTGCGTCTGGGGAAACCAAGATCTGCGTCCGGGGAAACCGACTCAAAACAAATCCCGGGACCCAATTCCCTGCTGACCGCGCCAGTAGCTCTCTTCCCTGTTGCGGTCTCTCTTTTTCCGGTTACGATAGCCGCATGTCCACAAAACGAACCCTCGTGCTCGCCCTCGTTCTGTCTGCCGGCGTCTCTCTTCTGCACGGCCAGACCATGCAGGAGCACACGCACGCCAAGGCTGCTCTCTCTACAGAGCTGCAACTTACCGTGGACGGCAAGACCTCGACCATCACCCTGGCAGATCTGGCAGCCATGCCGCAAAAAACGGTGAAGGTCCACAACGAGCACACCAAAAAAGATGAGACCTACACTGGAGTCGCATTAAGCGATCTTCTGGCGAAGTACGGCTTCGCAGTCGGGCCATCCACTGATCGTGCGATGCTGCGCAGCTACATCGCGGCCGAAGGAACGGACAAATACTGGGTTCTCTACTCCACGACAGAGGTTGAATCCTCCGAGCACGATGCAGAGGTGATTGTGGCAACCGGTGTGGACGGAGGCTCGCTGGGCGACGATGGTCAGCTCAAGCTTGTGGCAAGCGCCGACAAAAAGCCGCAGCGCTGGGTAAGGAACCTGACGGCAATCCGGCTCGTCAAAGTCAGCGAATAGATCCGGCCGCCACTCTGTCTCTGGACCGCTGGATCTCTTCGATTCGCTCAACGATCCTCGAGACCTGACGATCATTGTGATAGCCATCCCGCTCCGCGCGCCTGTAGCCGGCGGCTGCAATTCGCGTGCGCGCCGCCTCGTCGGGAAGATAACGCCGTATCTTCTGGACGAGTTCATCGTAGCCGGTGAAGAAGACCGCCTCTTCGCCTTCGACGAACCGGTCCATATGCCCCTGGGAGCGTTCGGCCAGAAGAAAGGCGCCGCATCCCGTAATCTCGAAGCTCTTGTGCACAAACTCATCCTGGTTGGAGTGCGTGATGAAGCTCAGGTTGATCTTCGATCGCCAGATGGCTTCACGATACTGATCCCGGTACAGCTCTCCCTCTCGATACAGCTTTGAATACTGCTCAGGAGTAAGCGCACGCTGCCAACCACGAGGAGGACCGGAGACGGCCACATTAAACTCCTCCGATAGCTTCGAAAGAATCTCGCCACGATTGTCGTAGTGTGTGCCCAGGAAGGAGACATCCCGATCCCGGTCACGATCGGACCAGCCCTCCGGCGGAGGAAAGTGAAGGGTCGGTTCGTAAGCGGTCTGGACCTTGATCACATCACGAGCCCCGCGTGACCGATAGTCCTCTATGTTTTTGTCGCGCTGCACTACATGGAGGTCGTAATGCGGAATGTCCTTCATATAAAGCCGCCAGCCAGGATCACGGCGCGGACCAAACGGATTGTCGATCATGTAACTGACGGTCGAGATTCCCATAGCACGAAGACGGTCCAGCGTAGCCGGCTGCATCCATAGCAGCTTGTCAGCCCACAAAAGATCTGGCTTCTCTGTCTTCGCAAGCTCAAGAATGTCGCGATTCAATCGTTCGACGTGCGGCCCCATCACCAGCCGAAAGACAATACGCCGCGCTGTTGGATTGGAAGGCGCGTAAGGAATGGAGTTCAGGGAGATAACCTTGTGGCCCAGCCGTTCCAGGGCCCACTGACGGTACAGCGCGGAGTCGTTCGGCGAAAGGCTCGCAGCGTAGAGAATCTTCATTCGCCTTAATTATCGGGCATCTGCCAGTTTTAGTCTTTATTGTTCTCTTAACAGCGCAATAACCTGTTCGGCGTGAACGACGCCCACCAGCTTGTTGTCCGTATCCACAACCGGCAGAGAGCGAAGGTTGTACTTGTCAAACAGCTCCGCAACCTTCCGTCCGCCGGCATCCACACGGCAGCTCACAAGATGACCATGCGGCAGCTTGGCCAAAGGCTCTTCAGAGCCTGCCAGCAATATCCGGACGATCGGTACAAGAGCACGAATCTGCTCCTTCTCATCGAGAAGATAGATATCCGTGATCAGCTCAATATCACCCTCGAACTCACGCAGCGCCGCATGAACATCGGCGACCTTCGCCGTATCCGGCAGCGCGACATACTCCGTCGTCATACGGCCTGCGGCGGAGTCCTGCGAGAACTCGAGCAGCTCCTCCACCTCCTGGCGCTCTTCGGGGTCCATCTCGTCCAGAATGGCCTCGGACTTCTCCTCCGACAGCTCCGCCAGAAGGTCCGCCGCAGCGCCCGGATCCATCTCCTCCACAATGCCCGCGACCTGTTCATAGTCGAGAGAGTTGATCAGTGATTTCTGCAGGCGAGGCTCAACCTCCTCCAGAGTCTCGGCGGCGACCTCCTCGTCAAGACTTTCAAACAAAGCCTGACGCTCCGGAGGAGCAAGCTCTTCCAGAATGGAAGCGATATCGGACGGGTGCATCTGGGAGAGACGGTCCTGGTCGACCTTCAGCCGAACGCGCCGCGCCGGATCGATCAGGTCCACAAACTCCCACGGAATTACGCTCGGGGTCACCCGGCCTGCAATCCGCTCCACCGCCGCAACTGGCAGCCCTTTGAGCAGACGGCGCATTGCTCCGCGCAGGCCAACCTCCACCTCGACGATCCTCAGGGTCAGATGCGAATCGGGCAGGTGCTCCCACTCAAGATTGACATCGTTCACCCGCACGACCTTGCGGCCATGGACATCGATGATCTGCTGGTCCAGCAGATCGCGCTCCAGCAAAACCAGCGCTGGATCCTGTGGGAGAGGATGAAGTGATGCGCCGGGAAGCAGTCGAAGACTATCGCCGGATCGATCCAGATCTCTGATCGGCGCCATCTCCCCGGATGCTCCACCGCGTCCTCCAGAGGGCTTCAGAACCAATCCAAGAACACGAGCCGACGGCTCCCCCGCAAGGACCGCAACCTCGCGCACGCGGCCCAGCAGAGAGCCCTGTGCGTCGAAGACCGCGCTTCCCACCAGCGCCGAAACGGTGGTTCTTTGATTGCCGTGTCGGGTCATAGCTGCTCGGGCGAGCTTACCAGACTTTGCACACCTTCGCCTTCACCATGGGCTGGCTCACCTTGCACCCGAAGGCTGTGGCGAACTCCGGCATATTCGTCACGATCCCGTTGATGCGTGCAAAGCCCGGCGAGTGAGGATCGGTCGCGGCCTGCAATCGGCTGTTGGCCTCGCGTGTGTTCTCACACGCCCACTGCGCAAACCCGATGAAGAAGCGCTGGTCCGGCGTAAAGCCATCGACCGGCATCAGGCGCTGAGCCTCCGTCGCCTTCTTCCAGGCCATGTAGGCAATCAGGGTTCCGCCCAGGTCCGCTACATCCTCTCCGCTGGTGAGCTTGGAGTTGATGTGGATATCGTCCACCACAATGTATCCGGTGAACTGATCGCGCAGGCAGTTGATTCGGTCCTCGAAGTTTTTCGCATCCTCCTTCGTCCACCAGTCCTTCAGGTTGCCCTGCGCGTCATACTGTCTTCCCTCGTCATCGAACCCATGGGTCAGCTCATGGCCGATCGTCGAGCCCGTATCGCCATAGTTCGGCGCATCATCCATCTTCGGGTCGTAGAGCGGCGGCTGCAGAACCCCCGCAGGAAAGTTCACGTCGTTCATCTGGGGATCGTAGTAGGCGTTCACCGTCGGCGGCGTCATGCCCCACTCTTCGCGATCCACTGGCTTTCCGATCTTGGCAAGGTCGCGAGCCGTCTCGAAGTCAGTTGCCCGCAGCACATCGCCAAAGTAATCCTCTGGCTTGATCTCCAGCTTCGAGTAGTCGCGCCATTTGTCGGGATAGCCGATCTTGTTGCGGACCGTATGCAGCTTGCGAAGAGCCTCCTGCTTCGTCGCCGCACTCATCCAATCCAGATGCTCGATCTCTGTCTGCATGGCCTGCTCAATCTGGTCGGTCATCAAGACCGTCTTCTGCTTGGTCTCGGGAGAAAAGGTTCGAGCCACGAACTCCTGCCCCAGAGCCTCGCCCAGCCCACGATCCACCTGACGCACGCATCGCTTCCACCGAGGAGGAAGCTGCTGGACTCCCCGAAGATGCCGGCTGTAGAAGTTGAAGGCCGCCTCCTCGAAGGGTGTCGAGAGCGAAGGCGCAGCCGTCGTAACCACATGGAACCGGAGATAGGCCTTCAGGTCCTCGACCGGCTCCTGAGTCAGGATGCGGTCGACCTCCTTCTGAAAGACTGGCTGCGCGACGTTGAGCGATGTAATGTTCTCCAGTCCCTGCGCGTGCAGGTAATCGGACCAGGGGATGACAGGGTCCTCCGTGCCGAGCGCGGCGACTGTCATCTTGTGGTACTGCTTGTAGGGATCGCGGCGCTCGACGCGAGTCAGCGAGGCCTTGGCCAGATTGGTCTCGATGCGCATCACCGTAGCTGCATCTTTTTGCGCATTCGCTTGAGATTCGCCAATCAGTTTGAAGAGCTGCTCGACGTATGCAAGGTACGCCTTCCGTGTCTCTTCACTCTTGGGATCTGTTTTGAGGTAGTAGTCGCGGTCGGGTAGGCCCAGCCCTCCGGCTGAGATCTGCGCAATCACCGAGTTGGAGTCTCCGGGGTCCTGCGCCGATTCCGTATCGAAGAAGAAGGAGCCCGGTGTATGCCGGCCCAGCGGGCCCAGGTATGCGATCAGAGCCTTCCTGTCGGCCAGTGCGTCGATTGCCGACAAGGCTGGCTTCAGTGGAGCCGCACCGCGCCGGTTGATCGCCTCCGTGTCCATACAGGCGGCAAAGTAGTCGCCGATCTTCTGCTGGGTCGGTGTGCGATTAGTGGCCTTGGCATCCGTCTCCAGAAGTCCCCACAGAAACTGTTGATTCTCATTGGCAAGCTTGGAGTAGACATCCCACCTGGCCTGGTCGGAGGGGATGGGATTGTTCTTCATCCAGCCGCCACAGGAAAACTTGTAGAAGTCCACGCAGGGATCCGCCGTCCGGTCCAGAGATGTAACGTCCAGACTCGGGGAGTACGGCATTGAGGTCAACGGCCGGGCAGGTGCCGAGGTAGAGGCCTGCTGGGCCACGGCTGGAGCGGCAAAAAGGCAGACAAAAACCGTAGTAATCAGATTTCGCATGCAATGTCCTTGTCATGGCATGTTAGCGCATCGAATTTGCCGATAGACCCAATATTGTGTTTAGTTAGTACCTCCGGATGGAACGCGGGCTCCGGGGCACGCCAGACGTAGAAGCAGGGGGAGCAAAACCTTGACATTCGGGACGAGCACAAGCACACTGCCATCATCGCTGTTGTCTGCCATGGACGACGGGCACACAGGTAATTCAAGGAAATCCTTGGCCGACTCAACGACAAGCCGCGTCAGTTACACGCTGGACTCCACGCTGGACAGTGTTAACAAAATTGAGCAGACAGCGGAGCAATACGCCCAGCGCGCCGGCTTCGACGAAGATACGATTCCCTACGTCGCCATGGCGGTGCGGGAGGCGGCGGTCAATGCCGTCCTGCACGGAAACGCCTACGACCCGAACAAACACATCACTGCTTCGTTTGAGACCACGTCCGAGGACCTGGTCATTCGAATCACCGACCAGGGACCCGGGCTCGATCCAAGCACGCTGCCTGACCCTCTGGCCCCGGAAAATATCTTGAGAGGATCGGGGCGAGGCATCTTTCTGATTCGATCCTTCATGGATAAGGTAAACTTTCGCCAGTTGCATCCTGGCACCGAGTTGACCCTCATCAAGCACCGTACACCCGCGAAGTCGGGGACCTAAGGAGAACAGTAAACATGAGCATGAAAGTATCTACTCGCCAAGTGGACGGCGTCACTATCCTGGATCTGAGCGGACGCATCACCCTCGGTGAAGGCAGCGTAACCATTCGCGACGCCGTTCGCGACCTGCTGGCAAAAGGGCAGAAGAATGTCCTTCTCAACCTGGCCGATATCAATTACATCGACAGCTCAGGCATCGGCGAACTCGTCAGCGCATTTACCACCGTAAGGAATGCAGGCGGCGAGCTGAAGCTGCTGAATCTGACCAAGAAGGTGCACGACCTGCTGCAGATCACCAAGCTCTACACCGTCTTCGACGTGCGCGATGACGAGGCCACCGCAATCTCTTCCTTCACAAAGTAGTCATCATCGCAGCCTAGCTCCATCGAGCCCTTGGCCGCAGCAATAAGAAAGGCCGTCGTTGATGAGCGACGGCCTTTTCTTCGTGCCAAGGTTCATTCGGCTTCTTCTCTATTTTGAGAAGTCGACCTTGGGCGCGACACTGTTTTCCGGGTTCCCCCTGAAGTACTCGTCGCGGTAGTGGAAGCTGGCCATACCGGCCCAGATGCTGTTGGGGAACTGCCGGACGTAGACATTGTAGTCCTCAAGCACCTTGTTGTACCGCTGCCGTTCCACAGCAATCCGATTTTCCGTTCCGGCCAGCTCGTCGTTCAACCGCATGAACTGTTCGTTGCCCTTCAGGTTCGGATACTGCTCCTGCAGCCGGAAGAACGGTCCCAGAGCCACATCGAGCTTGCGGTTGGCATCGATGTTCGCCGCGTGGTCAGACCCCGCAGCCAGCACCCCGGCCCGCGCATTTGCGATGTTCGCAAGAACCGACGATTCCTCAGCCACATAACCTTTGACTGAGGCCACCAGATTTGGAATCAGGTCCAGCCGCCGCTGCTGCACTATATTGACCTGTGAGAAGGCCTGGTTGATCGCCTCATTCTTCTGAACCAGCGTGTTCTTCGTGCTCACATAGCTTCCGCCTGCAAAAAGCAGCAGAACGATAATGAGGCCGACAACACCCAACACAATCCATAAAGGTTTCATTCTTCGATTAGTTCCCTTCTTTGAGGTTCATTCCTGGCCGAAGTGCTATCGGCTGTACTGTATCATCCCCGGCTGTTTTTAGAAGTTGGCTCCTCCGCCACCGGACCGGCCACCGCCAAAGCCTCCGAATCCACCGCCATCACCGCCTCCTCCTCCACCCCAGCCGTCATCATCTCTTCCACCACGGTAGCCTCCTCTTCCTCCCCCTCCCATCAGGTTGCCCAACAGGAAGAAGATGAGCCCCATATTTCCTGTCTTGGCCAGGAAGAAGAGCAGCAGTAGAATCGCTCCGCCGCCCAGAAGAAGCTGTGTAAGGCTCAGAGGAGCCGCCTGCTCCCGCGCCGTCTGCCGGCGATACTGATGCGCTCCCGCAGGCATCGTAAGCGTGACCCCGGCATCCTGCGCGATAATCCCGGCAAGCTGCCGCACCCCCAGAGGAACAGCCGTGTTGTAGTCGCCCTGGTTGGCTGCTGGAACCATGGAGCGGCCAATATCTCCGACCTTGGCATCGTTCAGAATGCCCTCAAGGCCATACCCCACCTCAATCCGGCCTCGCCTCGGCGTCATCACCAGCACCATCAGGACGCCGCGGTCCTCCTTGTTCCCTACTCCCCACTTGTCTTCAAGCTCTGTGGCGAAACCCTCGATCGTCTGGTCCTCATCGAGAGTCTTGATCGTGACCACAGCGATCTGCGCATGCGCCTGGCGATCCACCTGCCCGCACAGCGTCTCCATCTGCTGTTTGACCGAGGGCGAAAGTACTCCTGCAAAGTCGTTGATGTAGCCCGTCGGAGCAGGAAGGGACTTTACCGACTCGCCGGCCAGGGCCATCGGCAGCACAAGCAGCAGAACAATCCCCAGCCATCGCGAAACACGATTCATATGCCGCCTATTCTACGCCGGTGATGCACATCGCTTCGTAGCAGCCCCTATTGCGCGGGAGGCACATCACCCGAGGCCGTCGCAGGCTTATGGCCACGACCCGGCAGCGCGACTCCCCGATCTCGCGCCATCTTGTCGATCGCCACCATGTGCTCGCGTATCACGTGGGCGGCCTTGTCCACAGCATCCTTCACATCAGGATCGCTCGTGCTGTTCGACTCCATGCGGAACTCTCTCAGATCCGCATGATGATCCTTCACCATGCAAACGATGTACTCCTTGTCGAACTCTTCTCCGGTGAGCGACTTCAACTTGTCATAGACGGCCTGCTGATCTTTGCTCATCGTCTTGGGAAGACGAGCGCCAATCGAATCCGCGAGCCGACCTATCTCTTCGTTCAACTTGCCGTGCTCGTCCACCATCTTCTGCCCGAAGGCCTTCACATCCTCGCTCGCTCCCTTCTCGACGGCGAGCTTACCCAGCTCAATCTCCGCCAGCCCTCCCTGGGCAGCCTTGCGCACGAAGATCTTGTCCTTCATCTGCTGCCCGGTATCGCCCGGAGCTCCGCTCGAGTCCTGCAGCGAAGTCGTCGGAGGAACCGCATGTCCCGGCTGGTTCGGCTGCGTCTGCGAAGCCGGCGACTGCATCATCGGGCTCGACTGGCTGAAAAGTGGGGATTCAAAAGCAACAACAGAACAAAACACCAACATCGTGAGACCAGAGCGTCGCATCGTGGCGCCTCCTTCGGCGGATCATTGTAGCTCCAGGCAGAACTTCTGTATCCCTCTTCCTGAGCAGCCCGAAGAACATCCCGACAGGATATTCTTTCTAGGCCATGGAAAACGCAATCGAACAAACGGTGCTGCCTCCCAAAGCGCGCCGCGAGCCCACCCCGACCACCCTGCACGGCCAGACCCTCGAAGACGACTATCGCTGGATGCGCAACAAGGACTCCGCCGAAGTCATCGAGTACCTCGAGGCCGAAAACGCCTACACCTCCTCCCGGATGAAGTCCACCGAGGAGCTTCAGGCAAAGCTCTACCGCGAGATGCTCTCGCACATCAAGGAGACCGACGAATCCGTTCCCTTCCGCGACCGTGGATGGTACTACTACACCCGCACAGTCGAAGGCAGTCAGTACCCCATCCACTGCCGCCGCAAAGCTACGGGCGATGCCTACGACGCCTCGCAGCCCGAGGCCATCCTCCTCGATGTGAACCAGCTCGCCGAAGGCCAGCCCTTTATGTCCGTCGGCGGGATGAGCGTAAGCCCCGATGGCGACAAGCTCGCCTACTCCACCGACAACACCGGCTTCCGCCAGTACACCCTTCACATCCGCAATCTCGCCACTGGCGAGGAGCTGCCGGACACTGCCGAGCGCGTCGGCTCACTCGTCTGGGCCGCGGACTCGCACACGCTCTTCTACACCACGGAAGACGAGGTCACCAAGCGCCAGGACAAGCTCTTCCGCCACCGGCTCGGAGACTCCGTCACCGACGATGCTCTGGTCAACGAAGAAAAGGACGAGCGCTTCAACCTCGGCGTAGGCAAGACCCGCGACAGGAAATATCTCCTGCTTGAGTCCGGCAGCCACACCACCAACGAGTGCAGCTACCTCCCGGCCGACACCCCCGGCGGAGTCTTCCTTGTCATCGCTCCTCGTCAGGACGAGCAGGAGTACTACGTCGACCACCGCAACGGGCTCTTCTACATCCGGGTCAACGACACCGGAAAGAACTTCCGCGTCGTCACCGTGCCGGTCGATGGCGGTGGCCGCGAAGCCTGGAAAGAGTTCCTCCCCGAAGACAAGGAAGTACCGCTTGAAGATTTCGATGTATTCGACGGGTTTTGCGTGCTTTCCCGTCGCGAGCAGGGCCTGACCACGCTCTCTGTCTCCCGCTTCCTGGATGGTGACGCCCTCGAGACTCCGCAGGAGATCGCCTTCCCCGAGCCCACCTACACCGCGATGGGCCACGTCAACCGCGAGTTCATCACCACAAAGTTCCGATACAGCTACCAGTCCCTCGTCTCGCCCGCCTCCGTCTACGAGTACGACATCAACGCCGCGACCTCCGAGCTGCTGAAGGAGCAGGAGATTCCCGGCGGATTCGATCGCTCTCGCTACGCCTCCGAGAGGCTCTGGATCACCGCCGCCGATGGCGTACGTGTCCCCGTGTCTCTCGTCTACCGCCGCGACCGCTTTCAGCAGAACGGTACAAGTCCCCTCTACGTCTACGGCTACGGCTCCTACGGCTACCCTCTCCCCGTCGGGTTCAGCCCGGCACGGCTCTCTCTGCTCGACCGCGGCGTCGTGCTCGCCTACGCCCACATCCGCGGCGGTGGCGACCTCGGCGACGCCTGGCACGACGCCGGAAAGATGATGGTCAAGCGCAACACCTTCACCGACTTCATCGCCATCGTCGAAGGTCTCGTCGCCCAGGGCTACGGAGCGAAGGACAAGGTCGCCATCGAAGGCGGCAGCGCCGGCGGCCTGCTGATGGGCGCGGTCGTCAACCTGCGGCCTGAACTCTTCCACGTCGTGCTCTCGCACGTTCCCTTCGTCGACGTCATGAACACCATGCTCGACGCCTCCCTTCCGCTGACCGTAGCCGAGTACGAAGAGTGGGGAAACCCGAACGAGCCCGAAGCCTTCAGCTACATGCGCTCTTACTCCCCCTACGACAACCTGAAGCCCGGCGACTATCCCGCCATGCTGGTCAAGACCAGCCTCAACGACTCGCAGGTCATGTACTGGGAGCCAGCTAAATACATCGCAAAGCTGCGCACCCTGAAGACCAACGACGCCCCCCTGCTTCTGCACATCAACATGGACGCAGGCCACGGAGGAGCCTCAGGCCGCTACGACTACCTCAAGGAGATCGCCTTCGACTACGCCTTCCTCCTTCAGGAACTCGGAGCAACCCAGGAACCCTAGCTTTACCAGGCTGTAGATATTCGGGGTCTGCCTCCTCCATCCGCAGACCCCGGGTACCTCATCCCGAGGCAAATAACTTGAGCAAAACGATCGCCACAGTCCTAGTCCTCGCCACCACCGCCGTCGCCCAATCTCACGTCCCCGCCAGCTACAAAGGAACTCCGCACCTGGACGACCGGCAGCGTGTCTCCCAGACCATTCCCGGCATCGTCCAGTGCGCCTTCTACGACGACGGAGGAGAAGGCGTCGCCTACCACGACTCCGACCCCGCCTACCACGGCTCCGGCGAACTCAACCCCGCCGACGGCTCCTACCTTCACGAGTTCCGCATGCACGAAGGCGTCGACATCTCCTACGCCAAGTTCGGCAACTCTCCCGACCGCATCGACGACAACCCCTGGACCATCGTCCTTCCGCCCGCCAATCAGCTCTACGTAGGCTGGACCGAGCCCGGCGAGTGGTTCAACGTCACCGTCGACGTCAAAACGGCAGGCACCTACACCGCCGACCTCCTCTACACCTCCAACCGCGGAGGCTCCATCTCCATCGACCTCAACGGCAAGTCCGCCTCCGGCGAGCTCAGGATCCCCACGACCTATAACGCCGCCGACCCGGTAGCGTGGCGCCAGTGGCACCACTGGAACCTGGCTGGCAATCTTGTCAGGCTGGATCTTCCCGCAGGCCGCTCCCTCCTCACTATCCACATCGTCAGCGGAGGACAGATGAATCTGGCAACCTTCAACTTCCACGAAGCGAAGTAGCTGCTTCCCCGGGTGCCCCATTCATGGCGCGACATGATCGCAACATAAGTGTGTCGGGCGGGTGCCCACATCTCGATTTTGAGATGTGGGCTCGCAGGATATCCGCCGCCCCCCATCCGACAACACCTCCCCAAAAAGGTGTCATCCTGAGCGAAGTCGAAGGACCTGCGGTAGCGGGACCCACTGTCAAGTCCGGGAAAGGGCTAACCAGCACAAATAAAACAATATCCACGTTGCCGATTCGTTCCACCCAAATCGCTACAATAGAAAGAGGACCCGGAGTATCCGGGCCTCTTCGCTTTTCTTTTAGAAGTTAGGTCCAAGGCTAAGTTTCTTCTTTCGAAGACTTTGCACGATTAAGACAGGGGGGAGAGGCTATACCCCTGCAGTCTCTTTCTCCTCCACCTTGTCGCCTTCGCCGGGCGCGAGGAACAGGTTCGTCTCCAGCCCATGCTGACGCGTGTACAGGTCGTAGTACCGTCCACCCAGCGCATACAGCGACTGGTGGGTTCCCCGCTCGACGATGTTTCCAGCCTCAACCACCAGAATCTGGTCGGCGCGGCGAATGGTCGAGAGCCGGTGCGCGATCACGAAGGTGGTTCTTCCCTTCATCAAGTGATTCAGGCCGTCTTGAATCATGGCCTCCGACTCCGAGTCCAGCGAGCTGGTCGCCTCGTCGAGGATGAGGATGCGAGGGTCCGCCAGAATGGCGCGTGCAATCGAGAGCCGCTGCCGCTGGCCTCCCGAG
>Ga0193743_1000262_pt1 | contig 42212 bp, 41 predicted proteins | sample L2c2metaG_FD_143038 | JGI IMG/M metagenome (GOLD analysis project Ga0193743, IMG submission 143038) | Soil microbial communities from a riparian zone of the East river system, Colorado, United States - L2c2 | ecosystem: Environmental > Terrestrial > Soil > Riparian zone | place: USA: East River... | reverse complement strand
TAGCCAAGGCCGGCATACAAACCCGACCACAGGAGCGAACCGAGAGAGTCATACGCAAGGAATGCGAGTCTGCTGGAACCCTCGATTCCAGCCAGCGGTGGAGTGACAGCATCCAATCCAGGGATGAACTTCGCGACGATCAGAGAGCGCAGGCCCCATCTTGCATAGACATTGTGCGCTCTTTGCGCACAATAGTGCGGATCACTGCTGAAAACGCAGAGTACCCGTATGATTTGGCGGCCCCAGTGGCGCCCGGTTTCGAACCAAACAAGATCGCCGGCGAGGCATCCCAAGACACCAATGACCAGCAGGAGGAGCATATTCAGCTCGCCAGCTCTCGCAAGAGCTCCTCCTGTCAGAAGAAAAAGACTTGCCGGAACGGGAAGGCAGGCCTGTCTTGCAAACACGACCACCCAGAGAATCAGATAGCTCATTCTGAAGGCGTGATTCAGCGGATCGAGCATCCATTCTCCCCGCTACTCAACCAGTGGAAGCGAGGCTGGCGAGCTATGCGCCAGATTTGATGAGGTATCCTTGTATCTGGATGCAGAGTGTTCATTGTATTCGGATCGCGTTGACGCAACTTCAGTCCACCAATTCGCAGCGTCTGCAAATGTGCCGCTCGGACGATAAATAAATTTGTAAGAGGGATCGGAAGGAGCTAGGTTCCAGATGCCCGTGACCACCCCTAAACCACGAAAGCGACTAACGCGCGAGGAGAGTAGAGCACAGACCCGTGCCACACTGATCGCCGTAGGACGCATGCACTTTCTGCGTTACGGGCTTGGCGGCGCCGTGGCGGAGAAAATTGCGGAGGACGCCGGTTATTCTCGAGGCGCCCTCTATGCCAATTTCGACGGCAAGGAAGAGCTGTTCCTCGCTGTAATCCGTGAAGAGCAGGCGCGCCACCTGAATATCTTTCGATCTCTTCTCAGTGAAGAACCCTCGAACAAAAAGCGGTTGAAGAAGATGCGGGACACTATCGCCGATCTGCTTACTGACCATGATTGGATCGTGCTTCGCGCTGAATTTGAAGCGGGAGCGCTGCGCAACGAACGTATCCGGCAAAGCTTTGTTGAAGTACATCGGCAACAGATTCGCGACGGAAGTGAGCTTGTCAGGGATCTCTTGCGATCTCCTGGAGTTACTTCGAGATTGAAGCCGGATGATTTCATCACGGTTATCATCAATCTTGCTCATGGCCTGGCTGTGACCCAGAGAATCCTTGGCGCGGAACTTTCTCAGAAGAGCACGCGCACCTTGATCCAATCGCTGTTTGATCACTTGATATCGTCCGCATAAATTCGGCTGTCGCAAATTTCAATCGATGCCACTGATGTGACTTGGCATATGATCAGCCGAGATAGACACCCATCTGAACTGCGCCGGCAAACTCGTGGCTTATCGCTGCCGATCCGTGGTTGCATATGGGTGCTTGAGTCTTCATTCGGGGTCGCATTCTATATGTCCTATCAATGAAACAACGCTATGCGGGAGAAGCACGCCACGAAATCCTGTCAACGATTGCAAGCAGTCAGCGCCCCAAGATGGTCGTTCTGGTCGATCCTGATATTGATGTTCGGAACCCAGACCAGGTTGAATGGGCGATTGCCTTCCGCAGCCAGGCGAGCCGGGATGTCATCATCGTGAACGACCTCCCGGGAGCCACCCTTGATCCGTCTGTTGACGCGTCGCTGTCTCTCAACAGGCGCGTGGGATCAGCCATGGGCATCGATGCGAAATTCCCGTTCGGAGCTGACGAACAGAAAGCCCCTGACGTTCCTGCCGGCGAGGCATGTGGACCGGCGGTCGCCGATCAAGGCCACGAGTTCTTCAAATTTGCCGATGTACCCGGTTGGCACGAATATCAGTATTGAGCTGCGGGAGCAAGAAGATGCAACGATTTGGCAGGAATCACTTGTCCGTGAAGCCGTTTCTCGGACAAGTGGTTCGAAGCGTTCAGTGAATTTCAACAAGGTGATGGTGGGCAGAGAGGGACTCGAACCCCCGACATCCTGCTTGTAAGGCAGGCGCTCTAACCAACTGAGCTATCCGCCCATCGACGGATCTTGCATGAAAGCTCTTCCGAGTCTATGGAAGGCAGGCGGTGGGGTCAATGCCACGCCTGCGCTTACCGTGGCCTTGCTAGACTCATGACGTGGATACCCCGCAACCGGCAGAGCGCCGCCTCATCATCAATGCCGATGATTTCGGCCTGACGGAAGGCGTAAACCGCGCCATCCTGGAACTGAATGCGGCCGATGTGTTGCCTTCTGCAACCCTGATGGCTACCGGGCCTGCATTTCGCGATGCGGTGCACGCCGCATTCCAGCAGACATCGCTCGGGGTTGGCTGCCACGTTGTCCTCGTGGACGGCCAACCCACGCTGCATCCGGCGGAACTTCCCACACTCGCGCGCGAGGGGCGTCTACGTTCCAGTCTCACCACGTTCATGGTGGACCTCTTCGGCGGCCGCATCGCCTCCCAAGAGATCGAGCACGAAGCGATCGCGCAGATTCGCCAGGTCCAATCTGCCGGCATCACGGTTACGCACGTCGATACCCATAAGCACACCCACATGTTTCCGCGGGTGCTTGGCCCACTCATCCGGGCTGCACGCGCCTGCAATGTGCCCGCCATCCGCAATCCCTTTGAGCCAGACTGGTCGATTCGCCTCACCGGAAGGGCGCCTCATACCCGGCGACTGCAGGTCCGTACCTTGCGGCTCTTCCGCGAACAGTTTCTGCGATCTGTGCGCGCCGCCCGGCTACGCACCACGGATGGCGCTCTCGGAGTGCTAGCCACCGGGACATTTGACTCCGCCTACGTCTTGCGACTGCTGCACAACATGCCTGCTGGCACCTGGGAGCTCGTCTGCCATCCGGGATACGTCGATGCCACACTGTCCCGTACCGGAACCCGCCTCATAGAGACCCGCAAAACGGAACGCCTCGCCCTGCTCGACGCGTTGGAGAAACCGCCGGCCGACCTGCCCCGCATCGACCTTATTCACTACGGTGAGTTCATAGACTGAATCGCAACCGCATTGGGCTGCGTCCAATCAACGATCCATTTCAGCGAATACGGATAGAGAACGCCCATGAAGATTGGCATCACTTGTTATCCCACTTACGGCGGCAGTGGCGTTGTCGCAACGGAGTTGGGCATTGAGCTGGCCGCGCGTGGCCATCAGGTGCATTTCATCACCTACTCACAGCCCTTTCGTCTGGGTGGCCGCGAGCGCGACATCCTCTATCATGAGGTCCCGGTCTCGAATTACCCTCTCTTTGAGTTCGCCCCTTACTCACTTGCCCTCTCCACCCGCATGGCGGAGGTGGCGACGTACTACAATCTCGATCTGCTGCATGTACATTACGCCATCCCACATGCCATCAGTGCATTGCTTGCCCGCCAGATGTGCGCCACACAGGGACGACGTCTGCCCTTCATCACAACGCTGCACGGCACAGATGTAACCCTGGTCGGCATGGACCGCTCCTATCTGCCCATCACCCGCTTCGGCATTGAACAGAGCGACGGTGTTACCGCGATCTCGAAATACCTGCGCGACAAAACGCTCACCGACTTCTCCATCACGCGCCCCATCGAAACTATTCCGAATTTCGTGAATTGCGACGTCTACACGCCGATGGAACCAGGCCAGCGGGCAGAGGCACGCAAAGCGTGGGCGCCTGACGGCGAAAAGCTGCTGATTCACCTTTCCAACTTTCGGCCGGTCAAGCGCGTCACGGACTGCATTCAGATCTTCGCCCGCGTCGTGCAAGAGGTTCCGGCGCACCTGCTTCTGGTGGGTGACGGCCCAGACCGTTCTCAGGCCGAGATGCTCGCCTTCAGCCTCGGTATTCGCGAGCGCGTGCACTTTCTGGGCAAGCAGGATAGCGTCACGGAGCTGCTTCCCCTCGCTGATCTGATGCTGATGCCAAGCGAGCTCGAATCTTTCGGTCTGGCAGCGCTGGAAGCAATGGCATGCCGCGTCCCTGCCATTTCCACTCGTGTGGGCGGTGTGCCGGAGCTGATCACAGACGGCGTCAACGGCTCCCTTTTCCCTGTCGGGGATGTTGAAAGCATGTCGCAATGCGCCATTGACCTGTTGAAGGATCCCGAGCGGCTGGAGAGCATGGGCGCAGCCGCCCGGCAAACCGCGCAGGACCACTTCTGCGCGTCTCGCATCATTCCGCTCTACGAGAGCTACTATGAGCAGGTGCTCGCTCAGGACGCACGTTAGTTTCTACCCAGTCGATGGGTCCGCCTCATCGGCGGCGTAGTACACCATCGGCACCTCAAGCGTCACACGGGTTCCGCGTCCCGGCCGGCTCTCCACTTCAAACCGTGCCTCGCCTCCGTACAGCACCTCAAGCCGTTCGCGCACATTCTTCATCCCGATGCCGTTGCCGGATCGGCTCTGCGCTGTTACCGCGCCCACGGCGGCCGCGCGCGCCGGCATGATCCCGACGCCGTCGTCCTCTACGTCCACAACCAGTCTGCCCTCGCGCACCCGGCTGCGTAGCGTCACAGTCCCGCCTTCCAGGCGCGGCTCCAGCCCATGCTTGATGCTGTTTTCAATCAGGGGCTGCAGCACCATACTGGGGACCATTATCTCCAGCGTCTCCGGCTCAATCTCCCGCTCCACGCGCAGCTTGTCGGCGCCAAACCGCACTACCTCGATGCCCAGATAGTCGTCCGTGAAGGCAAGCTCATCGCGGAACGGCACGAAGCTGTCATGCTCTCGCAGCAACGCACGCAAAATGTTTGCCAGCCGCACGATCATCTCCCGCGCCATTTCCGGCTTGAATCGCACCAGTGAGCCGATCGAGTTCAGCGTGTTGAATAAAAAATGCGGATTGATCTGACGCCGCAGCGCATCCAACCGAGCCTCCAAAACAAGGCGCTTCTGCTCTTCCAGCTTCTGCTCGATCTGGATCGCGTTCCAGATCTTCAGCGGAATGCCCACCACCACCGCCGGACAGGCATAGATCGCCAGTCGCACAATCCAGCTATGCGTATCGAGTGCAAAGAGGCGATGTGGATATAATTTGTGGAGTTCCATGCGTCCCACTTGCATCACCACAATCAACATCAGCAGCAGGATCTGGCGATCGAGCCGCGGCCGCCTCAGGTTGCGTCGCACCCAGCGATAGATACTCAGGTCGATGAAGGGAGAGAACGACCACACCTCCTCCGGATCCACCAGTCGCCCGTAGAGTCCTGCAATGAGCGCCACACAAAGATTCGATGGCAAGGTCAGAAATTCGCCATGCAGCATGGCAGGAATGGCGAGAAATGCGCCGCCCACGGCAGCCCACCACGGCCCCAGTAACACACCCAGGATCACCGTCGTCTCAAATGCAATATCCGCTGCCAGAAAATTCGGCACCGTCACCCGCGCCCAGACGCCCAGAGTGAGTGGAATGCAGATGAAGGCCAGCAGGCCGATCGTCTCTCCGGCGGTGCGATCTTCGGCGAAGAGCAGGCGCTTGAAAACACGCGACCGCGCCAGTGCGCTCGACACCGCTGCGGCGATGCCCAGCTTGATCAGCAGCGAGATTAGAATGAGTCGTGGTTCGTACATAATTGGCGGCCTCAAAAAGGCGCCCGATCGCTCCCCGACTATAGAGCATTTTTCCTGTACATGTAGACCGTCCAGCGACAGCGCATGTGGCCTTTCCGTAAAGAAAGGCCACCTCAAACAAACCCTCGGCTGTTCATGTCAACAGAAAAAATGCTCTAATCTAAGCATGTCCTCTATCACGGTCAGCAAGATAGCGGAGGCAGACTTCCCTTCCCGCTGGGGACATTTCCGCATCCATGGTTTTGAAGGCGTTATTACGGAACCGGAGCCTTGCCGCCCCGGCGATCCGCCGCCCGTTCATCGCGTAGAGGGCTGCGTAGCGCTCGTGCTGGGCGACATCCACGCCGCGCCTCCTGTCGTCCGCATTCATTCGCAGTGCCTCACCGGCGATGTATTTGGCTCGCTGCGCTGCGACTGTCGCCAGCAGTTCGAGCTCGCCATGCAGCGCATTGTCGACGAGGGCGCAGGCGTCCTGATTTATGAGCAGCAGGAGGGTCGCGGCATCGGCCTGATGGCCAAGCTGCGCGCTTATCAACTGCAAGACAAGGGTCTGGACACCATCGAGGCCAATCTCGAATTGGGATACAAGGCGGACTGCCGCGTCTTCGAAGTTCCGGCGAAGGCTTTGAAGCTGCTGGGTATTCACGCACTGCGCCTCATCACGAACAATCCGGAAAAGATAGCCGCTCTGGAAGAGCAAGGTATTCGAGTCACCGAGCGCATCTCCGCCGAGGTTCCGGCGGCATCACCGCTTGCAGAGCGTTACCTCGAGACCAAGCAGGCGAGGATGGGACATCTGTTCACTGAGGTTCAGGCGAAGTAGCTCGCGCGCGAGTAGCTTTCACGACCTTCGCGGTTGTCACCATCTGTCCGACGTGTCGCTGTGTATGTTCTGCAACGTGTACCAGCAGCCCTCCGAGCGTAGTGGACAACCGCAGGCGGCCAACGAAGCGCTCCGCTTCAAGATCCGCTCCAACAAAGCCACGGACCCGCTCACGCATCCCTTCCATAGACCGCCCGAACTCGCGCAATAGCACGTGCGGCATGGCGCCCTCCGCTCCGCGTGCAAGTTCCGCCATCTGCTCCTGGCTCAGTGCGCGTCCCTCAGCGTACGTCAGCAGCCGATCCGCGCTCCCGATGATGTGTCGCAACTGAAACGCGATCGATGGCAAACCTGCCGGCCGTGCATTCACTTCCACACCGGTCAAGTCTCCGCACCACCGCTCCGCATCTTCATGAGCGAGCTCGAACGCATGTGCGACAGCTCGAATCACCGCCGGAACATCCGTGAGTGTGCCCCGCAGCCACGGTTCCGGCTGTCGATTGGGCGCTTTCGTCACAGTCTCGCTCACAATCCCTTCTTTGCCCGGAACTCCCGCACCACCTCTGCGGGGTCCCGATGTTGGCCGTCTACCGCCTCGTTCATGGCTTGCATCTCTTGTGCGCTAATCTTTCCCGCAAGCTCGGCAACTGCCGTTCGCATCTGCGGCCAACGCTGGTATGCCTCGTCGCGAAAGAGCGGTACAGCGTCGTATGGAGGAAAGTAATGCCGATCATCCGCGAGCACAGTCAAATGCAACGTCTGAATGGGGCCATCAGTCGAACTTCCTGCGATGATATCCACCTGCCGCTGTTCGATCGCCCGATAAAGCAGCCCCAGATCCATCGTACGCGGCGACCCATCGAACTTCAGCCCGTATGCTGCCTCCAGGCCGCGCAATCCGTCCGGACGCTCCTGAAACTCATACCCAACACCCAGCTTCCACTGCGAAGCCACGGCGGCGGCCTGGCTCAGCGTAGCCACGTGCAGCCGTTGTGCGTCCTCGCCCCGGACGATCATCGCAAAGGTATTTTCGAATCCAAGAGAGTTCCCAACATCGACGTTGTATCGCTGCTTGTAAAGCCGTTGCACTGTCGCTAGAACCCGTTTCCTGTCTTTGTCGACTGGTTGCTTCAGGATCGCTGTCAGCGCCGTGCCTGTGTATTCCACATAGCCGTCGATGCGACCGGCCACCAGTGCCTGATGACAGATATAGCTACCTGCAAGATAAAAGCGGCGGTCAACCTCCAATCCAGTCCGCGCCTCAATGTGCTGTGAGAGTAGCTCGCCTAGCACCACTTGTTCGGTGAAATTTTTCGCTCCAATAACCGGCCGGTCCGGCCGCGGCGGAGCGCATCCGATCGCTCCCAGAACAAGCGCGATCAGCACTGCCGCGAAGACGCAATTGCGTCTCACGGCCGTCCCGTTCCCGGCACGCGCAGCTTCCATTCCAGCAGTCCCAGCAGGCCGTCCGCAGCCAGCGCGAGCAACGCAGCCGGCACCGCTCCAGCCAGCACCAAGCGATTATCTATCGAGGCCACGCCGCGAAAGATGAACTCACCCAATCCACCCGCTCCTACTGCGGCTGCAATGGTGGCGATCCCCACACACGTGACGGTCGCAGTGCGCAGTCCGGCCAGGATAAAGGGCATCGCCAGCGGCAACTCCACCTTGCGTAACCGCTGCCAGCTCGTCATGCCCACGGCCTCGGCCACGTCCATCACCGTCGCGTCCACACCAGTGATGCCGGTATACGTATTGCGCACAATGGGCAGCAGCGCGTACGCGACGAGCGCCACAATCGCAATGCGCGCCGCGCGCTCGCCAATAAACGGCAGAGGCATCAGGAAACCGAACATCGCCAGGCTCGGAATAGTCTGCAGCGTGTTCACTACACCGAGCACCGGCCGCGCGAATGCCCGCTTGCGCGCCAGCAGAATGCCCAACGGCATCGCAATGGCCGTCGCAAAAAGCATTGCAGCGCCAGTCAGCCACAGATGCTCCAGCGTCAAATCGACGATCTCATCCCAGTGCTGTTGAAGGAAACCGGAGCCTGCCATCATGAACGCGTCTCCACACCACGATGGATCGCCCGCACATAGGCCTGCACCGCTGGCACCGTCGACGAGAGAAACTGCTCCGCGGGCAGGTCTGCCGCTACTCCGCCATCCTCAATCAACACCACACGCTCGGCCAGATACAGCGCCTCATCCAGGTCGTGCGTCACCAGCAGAACGGCAGTCCGGGCGCCGCTTCCCTGCACCTCCAGTGTCAGCCGCCGCAGTACATCCTGCATTTCGGCACGCGTCAGTGGATCAAGCGCGCCGAACGGCTCATCCATCAGCAGGATGTCCTGGCCTGCAGCAAGCGCCCGCGCCAGTCCAACACGCTGCCGTTGTCCCCCCGACAATTCATGCGGCATCCGCCGCGCAAAATCCGCTGCATTCAGCCCCACCATTTCAAGCAGGACGTGCGCACGTTCGGCAATGGATGCACTCGATCTGCCTTCAATCTCCAGCACCAGACCGATATTGCGTTCCACCGTGAAGTGCGGGAAAAGCCCCGTCTCCTGGATCACATAGCCGATGGAGCGGCGCAGCGGGATAACCTCCTGCTCGAAGATCGAGCGCCCGCGCACCAGCACATCACCGGTGCTCACGCCATGCATGCGATTAACGGTTCGTAGCAGCGTCGTCTTCCCGGATCCGCTCTTCCCCAGCAACGCCACGGTGGTGCCCATCGCCACTTCCAGCGTCACATCGTTGAGCAGTGCACGGCCATCCGGCAGGCGGTAGCTCACGTTGCGGAACTCGATGGCTGGCGCGGCACCCATGCTCTACTCCAGAAAAGCGAATCCAGAAGCAAAAGGCCGGGACGCGGCCCGGCCTTAGTACTTGAAGATGTTCAACAAGAGACTACTCTTCGCCCTCGTCGTCTCCATCCGTATCGTCGTCCATTGCAGGTACGGGGGCGCTCATCGCGCTCTCCGGCGTCGGCGCCGGCTGGCCCTTCACGCGGACAACCGTGATCTTCGAAAACCCTTCTTTAAAGCTGGGCGGACGCAGGCGCTCGGCCATCTTGTGCATCGTCTCGTCGCTCACCGTGCGCTCGCGTCGCTGGTTCCGCTCCATGCAGACCTCGAACGGCACATCGAAGAAGACCGCCTGCACATCGTAGCCGAAGCTCTTCGCCATCTTGATCCATTGCCGGCGTTCGTGCGGTGACAGATTTGTCGCGTCCACGTAGTTCCATGGCATCTTGGCGATCAATCTGGCTCGCAGTAACGAGCGAAGCGTGGAAAACACCAACCCCTGATAGCGCTGTTCGGTAATGTCGTCGAAAAGGATCGTGCGCAGCAGATCGCTGGAGAGCGGCGTGACTCCGCGCCGCTTGAACCAAGTCGTCTTACCCGAGCCTGGCAGTCCAATCGTCAGCACGACGAAGCCGCGGGAGGGCCGCGCTGCGCCGGGCACTTCAGGTGGCACAGCGGAAGGCGACTCCGGCTGTGTCTCCAGAATCAGTTTGCCTTCGGGAATCGACTGGTCGGAAGCGGAGGATCCTGCAGCACCATCGGCAGCGGCGTCGCTCTCGCGGGACACATCGTCCAGATCGCTACCCACCACCGGTGGCTGCTTCACGTTTGCACTCACCTTCACATCGGCAGATTTTGCCTGTGACGGTGGGGTTGAAGAAGGAGGGTAGTCAGCCCTGGCGTAGTTGGGTTGCAGAGGCGCGGGCTGATTCGCAGGCAGCTCCTGCCCAATTTTTCCAGTTTGCTCGGAGAGGTTTGGGGCACGCTTGGAACGTCGTCTCATCGGTCTGTCGGCGCGTCAACACACGCCTAGGTGGATCGTACACAGGTCACGCCTCTGTCGCAATAACTGTGCAAACCTGCCGCCCCCTGGTGCTTGAGGTGCTAGCATCGGAGATGGAAACCGTGAAAATCATGCAGTATTGCCGGCATTTCCAGCGCTGGCTTCGCGACACTTCCCATGACCCCCTCTGAGGAGACCATATTTAGATGGCTGTGAAGGTAGGCATCAACGGCTTTGGCCGCATTGGCCGCAACGTTTTCCGCGCTTCACTTGGTAAATCCGATCTCGAATTTGTCGCTGTCAACGATCTCACTTCGCCCAGTACCCTGGCGCACCTGCTCAAGTACGACTCCATTCTCGGGAATCTGCCTCACGACATCACCGCCGGCGAAGACTTCATCGCGGTGGACGGCAAGAAAATCAAGGTCTTTGCGGAACGCGACCCCGCCAAACTTGACTGGTCGTCCGTCGGCGCGCAGGTGGTTGTCGAATCCACCGGTCATTTCACCGACGCTGCCAAGGCCAAGGCTCACCTGCAGGGCACAGTGAAGAAGGTCATCATCTCGGCGCCGGCAACCAACGACGACCTCACCGTCGTCCTCGGCGTGAACGAGAACAAGTATGACCCGAAGGCGCACCACGTCATCTCCAACGCCTCCTGTACTACCAACTGCCTGGCGCCGCTAGCGAAAGTACTGGATGAAGAATTTGGAATCATCAATGGCCTGATGAACACCATCCACAGCTATACCAACGACCAGGTCACACTCGACTTTCCCCATAAGGATCTGCGCCGCGCTCGCGCCGCCGCTCTCTCGATCATCCCCACGTCCACCGGAGCCGCCAAGGCATTGCACCTGGTGCTGCCGCAGCTCAAAGGCAAGCTCGACGGCTTCTCGCTGCGCGTGCCCACTCCGGTCGTTTCCGTGGTCGATCTCACCGTCACGGTCGAAAAGCCGATCTCCGTCCAGATCGTGAATGACGCGCTCAAGAAGCACGCCGCCGGCCCGCTGAAGGGCATCCTCGGTGTTGAAGAGCATGAGCTCGTCTCCGCCGACTTCAAGGGAAACCCGCTTTCTTCCATCATCGATGCGCCGCTCACCAAGGTGATCGGCAACATGGTGAAAGTCATCTCCTGGTATGACAATGAGTGGGGCTATTCGAACCGGGTCCGCGATCTGATCGTGTTCCTGGAGAAGAAGGGGCTGTAACAGCGTCCCTCCGGAAATAACTGCAGATACGGAGCGCCAGCGGCCAACGTCCCCTGGCGCTCCGCTACTCTCACCTTTCCTGGCGTACAGACGATGCCGCAACGACAGAACATCTCGGGTAGTTCCCCCTTTGAACCAAGGATCGGTTTCTCGCGCGCCGTCCGCATTGGGAACGCCGTGCACGTCTCCGGTACTGGTCCTGTCGGTGCAGACCAGGCCTCTGCAGAAGACCAGACCCGTCAAGTCTTCAAGATCATCGAACAGGCGCTCGCTGGAGCAGGCGCCACGCTGCGCAACGTCACACGTACGCGCATGTACCTGACGCACGCGGCAGACTGGGAAGCCGTCGGCAAAGTTCACGGCGAACTCTTTGGCGATATCCGCCCCGCCGCGACCATGGTTGTCGTCGCCGCACTCCTCAACCCCTCATGGCGTATCGAGATTGAAGCCGAGGCGATTCTCGATGACGCAGAAAGCTAAGCTGCAAATCATGCACATCCCATCCATCCGCAGCCTGACCGAGGGCACGAATCAGCTACAGCATCAGCATGTGCTGATCCGCGTTGACTTCAATGTGCCGCTCTCCGACGATGGCACTGAAATCCTCGACGACACCCGCATCCGCGAGACGCTGCCGACCATCGAGTTCGTTCTCCGCCACCGCGGCAAGGCCATCCTCTGCTCCCATCTTGGCCGTCCAAAAGGAAAGCCCAATCCGAAGTACAGCCTCCGGCCCATCGTGGATCGGCTCCGCGTCATGCTGGACCACTCGATCGGCGAGCAGGTGAATGTCGCCTTCGCACCGGATTGCGTGGGCGACCTTGCCCGAGAGCTCACCAACAAACTCGAAGACGGCAAAGTGCTCCTGCTCGAAAATCTCCGCTTCTACGCCGAAGAAGAAGCCAACGACCCGGTGTTCTCGAAGAAGCTCGCGGGCCTCTGCCAGATCTACGTGAACGACGCCTTTGGCTCCGCGCATCGCGCGCACGCTTCTACGGAAGGCATTACGCACTTCGTGCATCATGCCGTTGCCGGCCTTCTCATGGAGAAGGAGCTGAACTACATGGGCAAGGCGCTCACCAACCCCGCGAAGCCATTCATCGCCATCCTCGGTGGCGCAAAGGTCTCAGACAAAATCGAGGTCATCGATAATCTGCTGACCAAGGTTGATGCGATCCTGGTTGGCGGCGGCATGGCCTACACCTTCCTCAAAGCCCAGGGGATGGAGGTGGGCAAGTCTCTGGTCGAAGCTGACAAACTTGACATCGCGCGTCAGGCAGTGGCCGCCGCCAAGAAACGGGGCGTGCGCTTCCATCTACCCGTCGATCATGTGCTTGCAAATCGATTTGCCCCAGATGCCAAGACGAAGGTTGTCGAGGGCGACGAGCCCTTCCCCGCGGATTGGATGGCTCTGGACATTGGCCCAAAGACGGTAGATCTCTTTGCCCGTGAAATCGCGGAAGCTGGCACCATTGTGTGGAACGGACCCATGGGGGTCTTCGAAATGCCGGCATTTGCGCACGGCACCGTCGCCATTGCAGAGCTCGTAGCCGCCAACCGTGACGCGGTTTCCATCGTCGGCGGTGGCGACTCAGTCTCGGCCATCAAGCAGGCTGGGGTCGCGGACCGCATCACCCACATATCCACAGGCGGCGGCGCTTCGCTTGAATTCCTCGAAGGGAAAATGCTGCCCGGGGTTGAAGCATTGAGAAAGAAGCCGTAATCTTCTAATTGTCCTTTCCCCCGGGGTCTGTTGAGGGAATTTGCCGTGCCTTCCGTGTTCTTGCTGAACGCCGCCATCTTATTCAGTGGCGTCGTCGCATTCATCATCGCGGGTTTTGCCGGGACCTTCGTCCGCTCCCTGCATCCGTGGCGCTACAGGCTTATGCTTGCGCCGCTTGGTTTCGTCGTTTGCGGCGGCATCAGCATCTCCGCAGAGCAGCATCTCCTGCGCTGGATAGAGCACGGTCATCTCCAGCATTCCGTCAGCTCCGGCATTGTTCAGGGCGTTGTGCTCGTCGTCGCGGGCCTCTGCGGGTTGCTTGCCGGCGTTGGGTTGGGCACCAGCATCGACCGCACCTTCCCGGACACGGAGAGCTATTCCATTGCGAACTATTGGGGAACGCAGGAGACCAAACCCCGCCCGCGCAAGGGCAAGGTCGTTCCCATTTCCCGCGGCCGGCAGCCCGGTGTCGTCCCCCAGATCAAAGCCATCTCTCACCGTGACTAAACCGGGCCCTTCCTGGTCCGATTTCATCCCTGCATCGCACGAAAGGAACCATGCGCATTCCCCTGCTCGCCGCAAACTGGAAGATGTACAAAACCCCTGCCGAGGCCCGCTCCTTCGTTTCCACATTTCTGCAAACCGCACTCCCCACAACAGCCGAAGTAGTCCTCTTCCCTGCCGCGATTGATATTCCAGCCACGCTGGACGCGGCGAAGGGCTCCGCGCTCCGGGTGGGCGCACAAAACATGTATTTCGCCGACGAAGGCGCCTTCACCGGCGAAATCTCCGCACCCATGCTGGTCGCCGCAGGCGCCACACATGTGCTGATCGGCCACTCGGAACGGCGGCAGTACTTCGGCGAAACAGATGAGCTTGTGAACAAGAAGCTTCTCACCGCCCTGCGCTACAAGCTGATTCCGATCGTCTGCATTGGCGAGCGCCTGGAGCAGCGGGACAATGGCGAGACAGAGGCGGTACTGCGCCGGCAGACCAGCCGGGCGCTCGAAAATATCGATGCTGCTCAGGCCACCCCCATCGTGATTGCCTACGAGCCGGTATGGGCCATCGGCACCGGCAAAACGGCCACACCTGAGATCGCGGCAGAAGCCCATGCCGTCATCCGGCATGAAGTCGCCCAACTTCTCGGAAGGCCGGCGTCGGAGGCGATGCGCATTCTGTATGGCGGCTCCGTGAAGCCCGACAACGCGGCTCACCTTTGCGCGCAGTCAGACATCGATGGCGCACTTGTCGGGGGTGCCTCGCTCGATCCGGCATCGTTCGCGAAAATCGTCGCCGCAGCCCACTAGAAAGAGCCCGCATGGAGAAAGCCGAGCTGTTTGCCTACATCCAGAGCCAGCGGCTCGGCGTGCTCGGCACACTCGCTCCGTCAGGCGAGCCACAGGCCGCGCTGGTCGGCTACGCAGTCACGCCCGATCTCGAGATTCTCTTCGATACGTTACAAACCACTCGTAAGTATCGGAATATGGCGGCGAACCCGCGCGTCTCGTTCACCGTCGGCAGTACCGTGGGTCGCGGAGACGAACGCACCGTGCAATACGAAGGAGTCCCTGAAGAGCTTGCAGGCGAACAGCTGCAACGTCTCCGCCCCGTTTACTTCGCAACATGGCCGGATGGCATGGAACGAGTGCAATGGCCGCACATCACCTGGTTTGTCATCCGTCCACGCTGGATCCGCTACTCGGACTTCAACATTCCCTTGACGCAGGAGTGGAGCTTCTAGAGCACCGTCACTGCACCCGGCCTTCCGGCAAATCCTCTTCCCCATCCAGTTCCGCATCCATAGCATCCCGCACCCGCGCTATGGTCTGCTCAGGCCGCAGGTGCTTCTGCTCTTCATAAAAGCGCGCAACGTGACGGACCAGGTCCGCCAAAACCACGCCCCACGCGGTTGGATCGTCCCACCCACCCATCTGCAGACTCACATGCAGGTCGCCCTGCGCTACCCATGCGCGCACCAGCTCAAAGGCTTTCGGATCGTCCGCCGCGCCCGGCGGAATGACCAACTGGTTCTTCGCGGAATTGCTCTTCTTCTCTGGCATCGCTCGCTACACCGTTTTCACAAAAGATTTAGGACCTAAGCAGCCTTTCCGTGAAGAAAAGCTGCTTTTCTCAGATAGCGATGAGAACACCGTATTTGCGAAGCGGCTATGCCTCACACAGCACGTCATCACCATCGACGCGCAGCGGATACACCGCTGCACTGCCCAGAGGATTGCACAACTCTGCGCCCGTTTTCGGATCGAAGCTCCACCCATGCCACGAACACACCAGCCGGCCATCTTCAATCGCGCCCTCGGAGAGCGGCGCCCCTTGATGTGGGCACACATCGTTCAGCGCCGCCAGTTGCCCATTGACCCGCGCCACGCAGATCGTCGTGCCCGGCAGCTCAAACGCCTTGGCAGTCCCCTCGGTTGGCATCTCTGACAGCTTTCCAATTCGCACCCATTGCGACATCCTCTGATCCTGCTCCTTTGTCATCAACGCTTCTAGAGCAGTGTACGGTCTGGGTCAGTGGAAGATCGCGTGCCACCGCTGCTACGCTGAGATCACATGGCTGAAGTGAAGTACCCCAACGCGCAGGATCCCGTGCCGGCAACGCTCTGGTGTCCAACCTGTGCGCGGCCCGTCACCGACCCGCTCACCTGCAGAGACTGCTCCGCCGTCATATGTCGCATCTGCGGCACTCCGCTCGAATCAGCGGACGAGCTGGCCTTCGGCTGATCGATCATGCCTGCACCTAACCGCCGCCCAACGCCGTCTTCGTACTTCGACGATCCGCTGCGCCCACGCAACCCGCTGGTGTCGCACCATTGGATCGTCGCCGGCATCGGCATGATGGTATTGGCGTCGGTGGTGGCGGTTTACTTCGCCATCGCGCTGCTCTTCTGGCAAGGGCAATGGCAGCTCATCTTCCATCCCTCGCACGCAGTCAGCGAGACGCCCGCGAGTCATGACGTGCCATTCGAAGACGTCCGCTTCGACGCCACTGAAACCGGGCGCACGCGGCTCAATGGCTGGTGGATTCCGGCAGATAGCGGCCTCCCACCCAGGCGTGCCGTCATCCTCTACCTGCATGACGCACGCGGATCGCTCTCCGACGCGTTGCCGGATATCGTCGCGCTGCATGCACTCGGCGCTGACGTCTTCGCCTTCGACCCACGCGGCTTTGGGAAGAGTGAATGGGCAAAGCCCTCCGAACGTCATTGGGACGACGACGCAGACGCGGCGCTCTACTACCTCGCCAGCGTGCGCCACATTGGGCCGAGCCATCTGATTGTTATGGGTCGCGGACTAGGAGGTACGGTAGCGGCGAACCTCACAGCCAAACATCCGGAGATCAGAAGTCTGGTAATGATCGACCCCCAGCCGCCGACGCTCGGGTTGCTCGAAGCGCCGCGCTGGACCCGCCTCCTGCCCGTGCGCCTCCTCGCCCGCGATCATTTCGATCCTGAGCCTGCTCTGAGTTCCCGTCCCCTGAACAAGCTTTTCCTGCTGCCTCCGAATGCGGCATCGCCAGGTTTCATTCCGAAGGCAGCCTCTCCCGCGGAGATCGCGCATGGCATCGTGCTCGGAGATGCCGAGCCTACTGCTGCGTTACAGCGGTTCATCGAACAGTCGGGCGCGGAACAGGGTAACTAACTAGAACTTCGACAACCCCTCGATGGCATGAAACAGATCTTCCGGCTGCGGCAGGATGACGTTCTCCAATTGCGGCTGGTACGCCACAAAGGTATCCGTCGCCGCTACACGCTTCACCGGCGCGTCCAGATCGTCGAACAGCTCGTCCGCAATGCGGGCAGCGATCTCGGCTCCGTAGCCCCAGCTCAGCACGTCCTCGTGCGCCACGATCACCCGGCTGGTCCGGCGCACGCTCTCAGCGATCGCCTCCCAGTCATAGGGGCTCAGCGTCCGCAGGTCAATTACCTCCGTCTCCACCCCCAGCTCACGGCTGGCACGCTGTGCGGCCTGAAGTGCCCGTGGAACCAGCGCACCATAGGTCACCAGCGTAAGATGCTTGCCCTCGCGCACCGTCTTCGCTTTGCCGAATGGGATCATGTAGTCCGGTCCCGGGTATGGAGCGCGTCCGAAGGTCTCGCGGTAGAGCCGCTTGTGCTCCAGGAACATCACCGGATCGTCGCACCGGATCGCTGTCCGCAGCAGTCCATTGGCGTCAAGCGCATTCGACGGAAAGACGACGCGCATTCCGGGCGTGTGGGTGAAAAGGACCTCTCCGGACTGCGAATGGTAGAGAGCGCCGCCCGTCAGATATCCGCCAATCGCCACCCGGATGACCGCCGGCGAAGAGAATGCGTTGTTGGACCGCCAGCGCAGCGGCGCCAGCTCATTGCGCAACTGATGCATCGCCGGCCAGATGTAGTCGAAGAACTGAATCTCAGCCACTGGCTTCATGCCGCGCGTGGCCACGCCAACAGCGCGACCGACGATATTGGCCTCGGCCAGCGGCGAGTTGAAGACACGATCGCTGCCGTACTCGCACTGCAGCCCGGCAGTGAGCTTGAAGACGCCGCCCTTGCCCTTCACCGCGCCATTTTTCAGGTTTTCTTCCCGGCTGCAGTCGGCCACATCCTCGCCAAAGACGATGATGCGCGGGTCACGCTTCATCTCGTCCCTCAGGCAGACGTTGATCAGGTCCGCCATCGTCTTGTCGGGACCGCTGGCCGCGGGCGACGTCTCTGCGGCGAACGATTTCGATGTTGGGTCGATATTCGGCGAATAAACGTAGTTGTAGATCGACTCCGCAGGCGCAAACGGCGCCCGCAGTGCGTGATCTGTCGCCGCCTGGATCTCGTCGTCGACCGCTTTCTCCAGCCGGGTGAGCCCGTCCTCGTCAATCAGGCCCTCTCGCAGGAGCCGCAATTGCAGCTTCGGCAGCGGATCGCGGAGATTCTCCGCCTCGAGTTCTGCGGCCGTCCGGTATAGCTTGGCGTTGTCTGAGAGGGAGTGCGAATACGGCCGGGTGACGTGCCCGTGCACAAATGCGGGGCCTTTCCGTGCCCGGCAATGCGCCACCGCTTTCGTCATGGCGGCGTAGCTCTCCATCGGATCAGTACCGTCCACTTCGGCGAAGAAGAAGTTCGGAAAGTTCGCCACCAGTCTGGAAATGTTGCCGCCTGGCGTGTTCACTTCTACTGGGGTCGATATGGCATAGCCGTTATCTTCCACGACGAACAACATCGGCAGCTTCTCAAGCGACGCCGTGCTCAGAGACTCCCAGAATTCCCCCTGGCTGGTGGAGCCCTCGCCGATCGATGCGTAGACCACCTCATCCCCGTGGAAGGTCGCGTTGTGGAAGGCCCGGTAGTCGCCGCTCGCGGGATCGAATCCCCGCTCCGCTGCCTCCGGGTGCGCTGCCAGGTAGCGCCCGGCCTCGGCGCAGCCCACCGCCTGCAGCATCTGCGTCGCTACGGAGGAGCTTTGCGTCACGATATTCAGCCGCTGGCTGCCCCAATGCGACGGCATCTGCCGTCCGCCGCTGGCCGGATCTGCCGCAGCGCCCACCGCCTGTAGCAGCATCTCTTCCGCCGTCACTCCCAGGGCAAGGCACAGGGCGCGGTCGCGGTAGTACGGGTAGAACCAGTCATAACCTGGTTTGAGGGCCTTGCCGGCAGCCACCATCAGCGCCTCATGGCCGGCGCCGGAGATCTGAAAGAAGATCTTCTGCTGATTTTTCAACAGGATCTCGCGATCGTCCAGGCGCCGCGATATGTACATCAGGCGGTAAACGTCCACCCATTCCGCCCCTGCCAGCCCGCTCAGTCCGCTCCCTGCGCCCTTTGCGCGCCGCTCCGTCGCCACACTACCCATACACACTCCTGACCGCTTGCCTAACTCAAAACGACTGGCGATTGTATCCTGCCATTGCGCACTTGTGCTTGGTAAAGAAGATGCAGATACCCCCCTATTCGTCGCGACAGACTGGCAGGGCAGGTCCCGACGAAACCCTAATGGTTTGACTCACTTTTTCCACCCGTGCTCTAATCAGCCTTCCTTGAACCTACGGCTTTCCCCAGAGCGCGCTGCGACGGCAACGGCGGGGCGCACCAACCCAATTCTTTCGGAGAACTTGCATGCAGAATGTCGGCCTGTGGGCCATGGGGTTCCAGATGGCAGCCCCCAGCACCCCAGACAGCGGCAGTACGTATTTGTGGGGCGCCCTGGCTATTGGCGTCCTGGGCCTCGTTGTCGCCCTTCTCTTCTCCCGATCCGTCCTCTCGATGGATGCCGGGACGAGCGAGATGCAGGACATCTCCAACGCCATCCGCGAGGGCGCCGAGGCATTTATGTCCCGGCAGTATGGCACCATCGCCATCATCGCCGTGGTGCTTGGAATACTCCTCTTTATCGGATACCGGCTCTCGCCCTTCACTGCTCCGTTTGCCAACAAGGTCGTCATCAGCTTTCTGATCGGCGCCATCTGCTCGGGGCTCTCCGGCTTTACTGGCATGTTCGTCTCCATTCGGACGAATATCCGCGCGGCAAGCGCTGCCCGCACTAGCCTGGGCCGCGCCCTGCAGACCGCCCTGCGCGGCGGCGCCGTCACCGGCCTGGTGGTCGTCGCCCTCTCGCTGCTTGGCATCGGCGTGCTCTTCTTCCTCTTTGGCGGCCTGGAGCATCCTGAGGCCACTCCCTATGAACTGGTCGGCTTCGGCTTTGGTGCATCCCTGGTCGCCCTTTTTGCGCAGCTGGGCGGCGGCATTTACACCAAGGCTGCCGACGTGGGCGCCGATCTCGTCGGCAAGGTCGAAGCGGGCATCCCTGAGGACGATCCTCGCAACCCCGCCGTCATCGCCGACCTGGTCGGTGACAACGTGGGCGATTGCGCGGGCCGCGGCGCAGACATCTTCGAGTCCACCGCAGCGGAGAACGTCGGCGCCATGATCCTGGGCGCGGCGCTCTTCCCCGTCTTCGGCATCAAGGGCATCCTCTTTCCCCTGGTCATTCAGGCCGTCAATCTCATCTCCTCCATCGTCGGGGTGAGCATCGTGCATTCCCGGGAAGACGAAGACCCAATGCACGCGCTCAACCGGGGATACTATGTGACGTCTTTCCTTGCTTTCCTGGGCTTCGCAGCAGCGGTCTACTGCATGTTGCAGGGCCGCTGGTGGCTGCTCGGCTCCGGAGTCGTCGGTATCATCACCTCGTTCTTGTTCGTGCGCATCACCGAGTACTACACCGAAACCCGCTACCGCCCCGTCCGTTCCATCGCTGAGGCCTCGCTGACCGGTCCGGCCACCAACATCATCAGCGGCCTCGCCGTGGGCATGGAGACGCCCGCCATGCCGGTCGTCGTCATCAGCCTCGCGCTCTTGCTCAGCTATTACTTCGGCGTTCGCGGCCTGGCCGACCACCCGGGAATTTCCAACTACGCCAGGGGCATTTACGGCACCGCCATCGCCACCATGGGTATGCTCTCTGCGTCCGCCTACATTCTGGCCATGGACACCTTCGGCCCCATCACGGACAACGCCGGCGGCATCATCGAGATGTCCAACCAGCCGGATGCCGTGCGTGAGAAGACCGACAAGCTGGACGCTGCCGGCAACACCACCAAGGCGCTCACCAAGGGCTATGCCATCGGCTCTGCCGCTTTGGCCGCCTTCCTGCTCTTCTCCGCGTACCTGCAGAGCGTTCACGATATCGTTGCGCACCGCTTCGCCGACGCCGGCGAGATCCTGCCGGCAAACTGGCAGTTCTCGCATGTGAATCTGGCCAGCGTCCCGGTCTTCGTCGGCGCGCTGCTGGGCGCGATGCTCACCTATCTCTTCTCCTCCATGGCCATCAAGGCGGTGGGCCGTACCGCGCAGTTCGTCATCAAGGACGTGCGCGCGCAGTTCAAGGAGAACCCCGGCATCATGGAAGGGACCTCCAAGCCGGACTATGGCCGCTGCGTCGGTATCGTCACCGGCGCTGCGTTGAAGGAGATGGTGTTGCCCGGCGCGCTGGCCGTCGCGATGCCGCTGGCCGTTGGCCTCATCTTCCGCCACCTCAGCGAGAGCTTCAACGTCCGGGATCTCAACGGCGATACGCTTCTACTGCATGGCCACCCGGTCAACCTGACCGGCGCGGAGAGCGTCGCCGGCCTGTTGATGGTGGGCACTATCTCCGGCATCCTGCTTGCCATGCTCATGAACAATGGCGGCGGGGCCTGGGACAACGCCAAGAAGCTCATCGAGACCGGCCAGTACGGCGGCAAACGTTCGGAGGCCCACAAGGCAGCGGTCGTCGGCGATACAGTCGGTGATCCCTTCAAGGACACCGCCGGCCCCTCTCTGCACGTGCTGATCAAGCTGCTCGCCACCGTCACACTGGTGCTGGCGCCGCTGTTTCTGTAGAACTCCCTCGCAACGGGGAGCGGAGAACACCGCTCCTCAGCATCACATCGCAGGTCCGCTTTGCTATGGTGAGGGGAATGAGCACTCCCGCGCTTCTCGGCTCTGTGCCGTGGTATCGCCGCCACGCAGGGCGCTGGGTGGCGATGAGTCGCCTTCCGAACAGGAAGCTTTGTCTTCTCTATTTGGCGGTTTTTTCCATCTTCGCCATCTTCGGTCCATATCTCAACATTCAGACCGCCAACCCGCTGCCCTTTTCAATTGTAGTCATGGCAGGCATGGTGAACGGCCTCTACTCTGTCCTCTATCCCTGGCTCCTCATCCGCAAACCCTGGTCGTTGACGATCCCGGTCGGCATCTTCCATGGGTTTCTGGGCGCTTTCCTTGGTGAGTTTGCCCATCGGTTAGCTCCCACGTTTGCACTTTTGCCGCTCGGCTTCCCCACCAACCGAGTGCTGACCGCAAACCTAGTTTGGTTAACGGTCATCCTGTCTTACTCCCTCTTCCTCGGCTTCATCCGCACCCAGGCTGCGGAAGCCATCCGTATGCAGAACGAGCTCGACCTCGCCCACGGTATCCAGCAGACACTTGTTCCATTGATTCACCGCGTCGGTCCCCTCTACGAGGTCTACGGACTCACACGGCCCAGCGAGCGCGTGGGTGGCGACCTCGTGGATCTGATCCCCTCCCGCGACGGCGATATCGCCTATGTGGCGGATGTGGCGGGACACGGACTGCAAGCCGGCATCCTGATGGGCATGCTCAAAGCCGCCGCGCGCACTGCCCTGCTTGAACCTTCCACCGCGTCCGAACGCCTTCCCTTGCTGCTGGATCGGCTGGACAACGTCCTGCCCGCGGTGAAGGAAAGCCACATGTATGCAGCCTTTGCTGCATTGCAGCTTGGCCCCGAGGGCAGAGTTCGCCATGCTCTCGCCGGGCACCCGCCCGTCCTTCACTACTGCCACGCAAACGGCACCTTCTGCGAGCTCAGCCTGGAGCAGTTTCCACTCGGTCTTGTCCCGCACGCGCAATTCGCCGCCATGGAGATCAACGTCGAACCTGGCGATCTGCTCTTGATCGCAACCGACGGCATCCTCGAGGCCAGTAACCCGCAGGACCGGGAGTTTGGCACGGAGGGTTTGCGCGGCTGTGTGGAATCGAATCCCCAGGCGCCACTACCGCAGTTGGCGGCGAACATCCTGGCAGCCGTAGCAAAGTGGGGCAAACAGCAGGACGATCAGACGCTGCTCATTGTCCGTTGCATCTCGGTCAGTTGCATTTCGAACGAGTGAGTCAGTTGCTGCGCATGCGGTCTTTTACACTCTTCGCCAGCTTTTCGATCTCTGCCGCCTTCTTCACCACGTCAACGGATAAGGTGTCCTCGTTCGACTTATCCACCTGTTCCTTCAGATCTTTTGCCAGAGCCAGCAGCTTGTCCGTGTCCTGCACCAGGCGCTTTTGCCGATCGGAATTGCGCGCCTTCTCCATCTTTGCCAACCGCTGGCGCTGGATGGGATCACCCGGTTCGGGCGGTTGACCGAAAGCAGGGGGCATCTGCATGGATGGAGGCTGGGGCTGCTGCTGTATCTGCGCCGCGGAAATGGTGTGTAGGCCAGCCCCTGTGACCGCTACCCATGAACCGGCTACCAGGAGTGCGGCGTACACCCCTGCCGCCCAGCGCAACTTGGCAAATGAGCTTCGCATCCGTTCATTATAGAAACGACTGCAAATTCTGAATGTGAAAGGCCTGCATGCTCCTTCTGCTCGCGCCGCCCAACCACCGCCCGCCCCTCCGCGAAGCTTTTCAATCCATGTGGCAGAACTGGGTGGACAGTGCACAGGACTTCCTGGTGAACGACCTGAAACACCTGATCGCCATCCTGGTCTTCGCCTGGATCGCGTTCTGGCTGGTAAAGGTTGTCACCGATCGCATGCGTCGCGCTGCGGAGAAACATCCCACTGTTGGACTTGCCCGCACCTCGCAGATCCGTACCCTCGCCTCAGTGCTGCGAGCCACCGGTATCGGCATCGTCGCCTTCTTTACCCTCCTCAGCCTTTTGCGCACTGTCTTCGATCTCAATCTCGGACCCTATCTCGCCACCGCCGGTGTAGCCGGTGTTGCTATTGGCCTCGCCGCACAGACCATCGTGAAAGACATGATCAACGGCGTCCTCGTGCTGGTTGAGGATCAATACAACGTCGGCGATTGGGTTACCATCGCCGGCGTCAGCGGCACAGTCGATTCGATGTCGCTGCGCAAGACCACCGTGCGCGGCGGCGACGGCACCCTCTACCTCGTCCCCAACAGCCAGATCACCGTCGTGGCCAACCAGAACCGGGATTTCTCCACCACCACACTCAACATTTCGGTCGACTTTTCCGCCAGTCCTGACAAGGTGATTGCGCTGCTGACGAAAATCTCTGGTGAGGTGCGGCAAGAGCCCGCGTACAAGGACATCATTCTGGAAGATCCAAAGGTGCTCGGCGTCGACCAGATCAAAGGCTCCGAGGTGATTTACCCCATCGCAGTGAAGACGCTGGCGAGAAAGCAGTTCGATGCCCTGCGCGAAATGCAGAGACGCATCCGGATCGCTTTGGAAGAAAACAACATGCTTCCCGGCAGCCCCTTCCGCATCACTGGCGGCAAGAGCCTTGCCGCACCGGGAGAGCAGGCGAAGGCTGAGGCAGCCCCGGATCCCACGACCAACAAGCCGAACGAGATCAACCCGTTCGTGGGCGCGTAGCCGATCTAATTCTGAGTCGTCATCGCCGACCGCAACTCCGCGACGGTACGCACCGGAGGCAGGCAATGCGTGCCCTGACACACCACGGCGAAGCTCGCCTTTTCTTGTAACTGTGGAAGTTGCGTGAGTGTTTCTTTCAATATCGGCGGCAAGGCGCCTTCCCGCAGTACCTCCGCAGGCGCGCGCAGCACCGTTTTGTTGACCGAATAGCCTTCGCGCGCGGCAGCCTCCATCGCATCCGCCAGATCGTCTTCACCCACGATGACAATCTGCTGCGGCGGCGTCAGCAGGAGCTCAAGCGCCAATCCATACGAGCCTGCGAAGAGTCCAAAGTGCTCCACAATGCCCGCGAACGCCTCCAGCGTGTCTTCCGCCGTCTCGCGCAGCTTCGCGTCCCCATTCAACGCCTCCAGGAGCAGCAGCGCGGCCGCGGCCGTTGGATTTCCTGCCGGCGTGGGCGTGTCCTGCAACGGCTTGCGCCGTGTCGTCAGCGCGCCAATCGCATCCTGGCCAGCAGCCGTGTCGAAAAACCCGCCGCCTGTGGCATCGTAAAAATCACGATGCATCCGCGCAGCCAGCATCCGGGCCGCGTCGTAGTAGCGCAACTCGAGTGTCCGCTCCCACGCATCCAGGCAGGCGTGTACCAGCAACGCGTAATCATCCAGCACGCCTGGGATGCGCGTGCCGCGTTCGCCCTCCGCATAGGCCACCACATGCGCCAACCCATCCTGCTCCGACCACGCCTCGCGCAGAATGCGATCCAACGTTTTGGTGGCAAAGTCGCGAGTGTCTGCTGTCTGCAGGACTGAACTCGCCTCCAGATACGCCGAGATCGCCATCGCGTTCCACCCTGTATAAATCGTGCGATCGACATAGGGAGTGGGCCGCGCAGTACGCGCCGCTGCCAGTTTGGCTCGCGCAGTGGCCAGCAACCCGGTCACCTCGGCTGGCTCGCGATTCAGCTCCTTCCCCAGCGCGTCAATCGGGCGCTGCACGTGCAGTACATTTTTCGCCGGGTTGTGATGCATATCGCCCAGGTCGCCGATGTCGTAATATTGCCCGGCCACTTCGAGTTCATCGGGAGTCAGCACCTCTGCCGCCTCGGCGCGCGTCCAGGTGAAGTAATCGCCGTCATCATCGAGCGTCATGTCGGCATCCTGCGAGCCATAGAAGCCGCCATTCTGCCGGTCGCTCAGCCATCCATCCATCCACGCCACGGTCTCGCGCACGACCGTGCTGAAGACCGGATACGGAAAGCTCTGCCAGGCGTGCACGTAGTTCGCCAGCAGGCCGGCGTTGTCGTAGAGCATCTTTTCGAAGTGCGGCACGACCCAGCGCTCATCAACCGAGTAGCGATGAAATCCGCCGCCGACATGGTCGTAGATGCCGCCGTCCGCCATCTTGGTCAGCGTCACCAGCGCAACCTCACGCGCCTTTGCATCGCCTTTCCGCGTCGCCGCATCCAGCAGCAGATCCAGCGCAGCCGGATGTGGGAACTTCGGCTGCGCCCCGAAACCTCCATGATGCGGATCGAATTGCGCGATCGCCGAATGAACCAGTTTGTCGGTGATCGCCGCGCTCAGTGAGCCGCTGCGTCCCGCAAACGCCTCGCCATGCTCGATGGCGGCAAGAATCGAGTCCGCCGATTCCAGCACCTCGCCGCGCTTCGACCGCCACGCATCGGACATGGTGAGCAGCAGCCGCTCAATGCCGGGCCGCCCATAGCGGTCATGGCGCGGAAAATATGTGCCTCCAAAAAACGGCCGCCCATCCGGCGTGAGGATTGCCGTCAGCGGCCACCCTCCCTGACCGCTGATGGACTGCACCGCCGCCTGATAGCGGCTGTCGACATCCGGCCGCTCATCGCGATCCACCTTCACAGCCACGAAATGATCGTTGATCAGCGGCGCCAGCGTCTCGTCTTCGTAGCTCTCGCGATCCATCACGTGGCACCAGTGGCACCACACCGCGCCAATGTCGAGCAGAATCGGCTTATCTTCACGGGCAGCCTGCTCAAACGCTTCCGGTCCCCACTCCTGCCACCGGATGGGCTGATGCATGGCGGAACGCAGATAGGAGGAGCGCGCCTTTCCCAGCGCGTTCAAGGGCTTCGTCGGTGTTTCAAGATCAGACATAGCTCCAGTCTAAGATGCGGGAGCTATCCCCTGGTGGCAGCTATCCCGGTGTGGGTTGTCCGTGGACCCTGGAACTATCCATGAGCGCTGCCTCGCGTTCGGCACGGTCCAGCCGCCGTTTGCTCAGGAAAATGTACATCCAGGCCGTCACCAGCGTGAACGACAGGGCAAACGCACCATACGGGATGACCAACGCAAATTTATGAAAGAAGGAGATGGCCGAGGTATCCCGGAACATGGCCGGACGCGTGGCTGCAAGTGATAGTGCCACCACCGCGGCCCCAATCGAAATCGCGTAGCGCAGGCGCACCAGCAGGCATGGACGTATGGACATCACCAGCGGCAGCACCACCAGGAGCCACGCGGCCGTTGCCAGAAGCAGCGTCCAGCCACCCCACGCAAGCATGCCGTAAAGCAGTGTCTGCACAAACAGCTTTGCCTGGCCCTCGGTATCGCGCACCGCGATGATCAAATTCACTGGCAGGCACGCAATCTGGCCCACGAGCCAGCCGGTAAGGCCACTCAGTGCGGCATAGCCCGCGCGGCGCCATCGTGACATCGCTGCATCCGTCGCCATCCTGCTTATGTTACGAGCTTGATCGCGATTTCCGTGTACAGATCGATCGCCTCAAGGAGCTCGCGCTTGGCCAGCTTCTCGTCCAGGGTGTGTGCTACGTGGATCGAGCCCGGGCCCAGCAGCACCGCCTCACCCCAGTTGGTGAGCGCGGGAATGTCTGTCGCGAAGGCCGCAACCATCGTCTCCAACCCTTCGATGGTTTTGAATCGCATGAATGGGATCTCCAGCGTGTAGTCGATCTCGGCCAGCCCTTCGACCGCCTTCTGGAGTGCGGCGCGGGTCTCGTCCGACGGGCCCACCAGCCGCACCATCACCTGCGCCAGCGCCTTGTCGGCAATCACGTTCGGCGCACGCCCGCCTTCGATGAGACCGATGTTCAATGTGCTCGGCCCTATGCCTGGCTCAGTAGGCAATTCGACCCGCATCACATTGTTCAGAGCCTGAAGCAACTTGTGGATTGCGCTTTCGCCCAGCTCCGGATATGCCGAGTGCGCCATCTTTCCCGTCGCGCGCACCGCGCCCCGTAACACACCCTTGCTGGCCAGGCCGATTCGATTGTCCGTAGGCTCGCCATTGATCAGAAAGCGGCTGCCCCTCGGCTGCTTATTGGCCACCCAGGCCCCCGCCGAGTCCCGCTCCTCGCCGACGACAAACAGCATTCCGGCTTTTACGCCTCCCGCACGAAGCCGTTCCACCGCCACAATCTGCGCCGCGATGATGCCCTTTGCATCGCACGCGCCGCGCCCATAGATCGCCTCATCGTCCTCGCGGCTTCCAAAGTACGGCGGTACGGTGTCCATGTGGGTGGAAAAGACGACGTCCGGCTGCTCGCCAGGCACCGTGGCATACACATTGAAGCGATCCGTGGTTGCGCCATCCTCGCCCTTGCTGGCGACGTGCATCCTCTCCACCGCGAAATCGCGCGCCGACAGTAGCTCCGCCAGAAATGCGCCGACAGCACCTTCGCCATAGGTCGTCGATTCAATATCGATGAGTTGTCGTGTCAATTGCACCGGATCGAGCGTCATGTTAGGTCAGCATACCTGAGCGGCGCAGAACGGCTTGTCATGCAACGCTTGGTCAATCATGGTGGAAATAGAAGAGGTTCCCGTCCAGAATCCTTTACGGTGAACTGCCGTAGCCCCCAGGGCTTCATTTCCAGAGGTTCTACGATGTTCGCGCCTGACGACTTCAGTTCCTGGTACGACGCATCGATATCTTCAGCAAACACCCAGTGAACGGCAGGTTCGAACGGCGGCTTCCTCTTCCGGAAAAATATGGCCACATTACCGCGTGACACGGCTCCAATCTCATTGCCTGGATAGAGCCATCCAATCTCAAAGCCGAGTGCATCTCTGTAATGCTGTTGTGCGCGTTCGACATCCGCGACCGGCAGCTCCGGCACTGGCTGGCCAATCGAGGTCAGTTTCTCTTTCGCGTCCACAGAGCTCTCCTTTATGCAACAAGACGCCGACGCGTCAAATGAGGACCATCTCGCAATCCCGGTCCATTGATTCTGCGCTCCTCTCCGCAACGCTCGCTACAATCAACTCCGATGACAGGCCTCCCCAATCGTCTGCAGACACTCTCCATCCCCGGCCCCGCCGGCAATCTTGAATCGCTCCTCGTCGAAGGACGCCCGGATGCGCGATACGCCGCGCTGGTCTGCCATCCGCACCCCAAGGGCGGCGGCACCATGCACAACAAGGTTGTCTACCGCGCGGCCAAGACGATGCATGAACTCGGCCTCACGACGCTGCGCTTCAACTTCCGCGGCACCGGACTCAGCGAGGGCGAACATGACGAGGGCCACGGCGAACAGGAGGATGTCCGTGCAGCCCTCGACTGGTTGCACGCGCGTTACGAACTACCGGTGCTCGTCGTCGGCTTCTCCTTCGGCGCCTATGTGAGCCTGCGCGCATGTTGTCGGGACGCCAACGTCCCTGGTTCAGACGCTCGTGTCCCCGGCCTGGCCGCCCTGGGTCTGCCGGTGGAGGCGGAGGGCCGCGGTTACAGTTACACCTTTCTCGCAACCTGCACCTTGCCCAAGCTCTTCCTCAGCGGCGGCGCCGATCAATATGGCCCTACCGAAACGCTAGAGCAGATAGTCGCCTCGGCAGCCGAGCCGAAGACTCTCGTCATCGTGCCGGAGGCGGACCATTTCTTCGCCGGTAAACTCGACGCGATGCAGGATGCCTTGCGTGAATGGTTCGTCTCCCGCTTTTTCACCGGCGCAGACGCAGCCGGTTCTCCCGCTCCGTAAAGTCATGGCCGACGACGCGCAGCCTCCCGCCACTCTGCACTCCTCCCTCCATCAGGACGCGCGCGCCATCTTTGCCCATGCTCTGGACGCGTGCCGTATAGAACGCGTCTTTCACGAGCGCATCCGCTTCGAAGGCACCACGCTGGTCATCGAGCACTCGCCCGACATCCAGCCCATGCGTGCCATCCGCATCGATCTCGGCGGCCATCGCAGGTTCCTGATCATCGCCTTGGGAAAAGCGGCTGTCCCGATGACTCAGTCGATGACGCAGTCGCTGCTCGACATCATGCCCCGCACCGCGCGCCTTCGCGGCGTCTGCAGCGCGCCAGCCAGGCCCGCACACCGCAACTGGCGCATCCGCTATTACGCGGGAGGCCACCCGCTGCCCAACCGCGACTCTTTCCGCGCCGCACAACGCGCATTGCGTCTGCTGCGTCGCGCATCCGAAAAGACCTTCGTCATTTTCCTGATCAGTGGAGGCGGCAGCACTCTCTTCGATCTACCGCTCGATCCCGCGATCTCGCTCGCCGACACCATCGTCTTTCACCAGGCGCTCATCGCCTCCGGCGCCACCATCGCCGAGGTCAACACCCTGCGCAAGCACTTCTCCGCGGTGAAAGGCGGCCGCCTCGCAACCGCTGCTCCCCGCGCTGCCAAACTCACCCTGCAGGTCGTTGACGTGCCATGGCATCACGCGGGCACCGTCGCCTCCGGCCCTACGCTTGCCGATCCCTCCACGGTCGACGACTGCCGCGAGCTGCTTGCGCGCTACAACCTGCTCGAAAAATTTCGGTCTTCGGTCCGCCGTTTCTTCAGCCAACCCGATCTCCCCGAGACCCCCGGTGACAAAGCAGCGATGAAACGAGATGCCGAGCGGCTCGAAGCAGCTCAAAAAGCCGGGCCCGGCCCGTACTCATGGGCCAGCTTCAGTAACGGTCCAGCCGTCACCAACTGGCTCGCCACCCTGCTCTCGAACCTTGATCTGCTGCGTGCCGCGCAGGAGAAGGCCGTCGCCCTCGGTTACGAGGTCGTCACAGACAACCACTGCGACGACTGGCCTTATGACAAGGCCGCAGCCTACCTCGTCGATCGCCTTATCGAGCTGCGCCGCCAGCATCCGGGCCGCAAACTGTGCCTGCTCTCCGGAGGCGAGGTCACCGTCCGCATGGACCGCAAACCCGGCACCGGCGGGCGCAATCAGCAATTCGCCCTCGCCTGCGGCCTGCTGCTGCATCAACGGCTCCCCGGTGACTCGGTCGTCTGTCTCTCTGCCGGAAGCGATGGCGTGGACGGCAACAGTACAGCCGCCGGCGCGCTCGCCGGTCCAAGCACCGTCTCCCGGGCGGCAGCGCGGGGCCTCGATCCGGAAGCAGCGCTCGCCGCCTTCGATGCCGGGCCGCTTTTCACGGCGCTCGGCGACGAGGTAATCACCGGCCCAACCGGCAATAATCTGCGGGACCTTCGCATTCTGCTGAGCGAATAGCGCTCATTCCCACCTGCGGCCGGCGGGACAGCTCCGCTGACCGCGTCTACGATAGCGGTATGGCGATTCGCAAAGAATGGACGGAATGGCACCTGACGCCACGCGGCTGGGAACAGGGTTCCACGCGCCGTGAAGGCCGCGGCAACGACTGGCGCGACGAGCCTGCGGACCGGCTTCTGAGCTACCAGCACTGTGAGCTCCAGAGCTCTACCGGCAACCCGAAGGTCACCACCGAAGAGACTTGGCGCACCAAAGATCCTGCCGCGCTGGAGCAGTTGGGGGTGGCTTTGGCTCGATTCGGCGCAGCTCCCTCGCGCCTCGACTGAAGGTTGGGTCAGCCTCTAAACCAATAAGGGGGTGTCGTTGACGACACTCCCCTGAATGGGGTATACCCCAAGTTAGGAAGAAAGCGTTTTATTTTCTGCACTGATCGAGGGCAACCGTTTGCTCAAACCCCTCATCCTTCCATCAACACGACTAAGGGGCTTTAACACCAAGCGATGCCAGCGATCCTGATTGTGGACGATAACCCTATCCAGGCGGTGACACGTCGCCTGATCCTTGAGAAGGCCCACTTCCCCGTTGTTCTCGCCGGAGACGGTCCCTCTGCCCTGGCAAAGTTCGAGTCGGGCGAGCAGTTCGGTATGGTCATCACCGATCACTGCATGCCCGAGATGGGTGGCCCCGAGCTGGTGAAGAAACTGCGGGAAATCTACGCGACTCTGCCCATCGTCGTGCTCAGCGGTCTGCCCGAGGCCGAGTCCCAATACGAAGGCATGGACGTCTACTTCCGGTTGAAGCCCATCCAGCCCCAAGAGCTCATCGAGCTCTCCCGCACCCTGCTCTTTCCGCCCTACTTCCAGACCGCCTGATCCCGGGCTTCCTTCTGATTTGCGGATTGGCGCATCTGCTCGCGCTTTGCGACAATCGACGCAAGGCCTATGCCAGTCTTTGGTAGCTTCTCCCTGCTTCTCGCCCTCGCGCTCAGTGCCTACACTCTGCTCGCCGGCGCCTTCGCCCTGCGCCAGCTTGCGATTGGCGGACGTACCCGCATCGCTCCCGAGCGCCTTGCCGAGACCGCCCGCCGCGCCGGCATCGCCAGCTTCTTCGCCGTCACAGCCGCAGCATTCGCATTGGTCTGGGCGTCCTTCACGAATGATTTTTCGGTCTCCTACATCCTCCATCATTCGAACCGTGCCCTGCCCGGCCCTTATAAGTTCGCGGCGCTCTGGTCCGGCCAGGAGGGATCGCTTCTCCTGTGGGCGTGGCTGCTGGCCACCTATGGCTTCGTGCTGCGTGCGCGCCACAAGGTAGACGTTCGGCTCACCGCATATGCCTCGACCATCCTCGCCGGCGTGCAGGTCTTCTTCCTGCTCTTGCTTAACTTTGCCGCGCCGCCCTTCGCGCTGGTCGAGGGGGCCGTTCCCGCCGATGGCTTCGGCCTGAATCCGCTCCTGCAGTATCCGGAGATGGTGATCCATCCCCCGATGCTCTATCTCGGCTATGTCGGTTTCACCGTGCCCTTCGCCTTCGCGCTGGGCGCGCTGATGATGCGCTACCCCGGCGAGAAGTGGATTCACATCACCCGCCGCTGGACCATGGTGACTTGGCTCTTTCTCACCTGCGGCATCTTTCTCGGCGCGCACTGGGCCTACTCGGTGCTCGGCTGGGGCGGTTATTGGGGATGGGACCCGGTTGAGAACGCCTCTCTCATGCCCTGGCTCACCGGCACCGCCTTCCTGCACTCGGTGATGATGCAGGAGAAGCGCGGCATGATGAAGAACTGGAATGTGTGGCTGATCTTCTCCACCTTCATGCTCTCCATTCTCGGCACGCTGCTCACGCGCTCCGGCCTGGTCAGCTCGGTGCACGCCTTCGCGCAATCCTCCATCGGCAGTTGGTTCTACGCCTTCCTCTTCATCGTGCTGGTCGTCTGCGTCTTCACCTTCATCCTGCAGCGCGACCATCTCAAGTCCGATCACAAGATCGAATCGCTCGTCTCCCGCGAATCAAGCTTCCTGTTCAACAACATCATCTTTCTCGCCGCCTGCTTCACCATTCTCTGGGGCACGCTCTATCCCGTGCTTAGCGAGTACGTGCAGGGCAACCGGGTCACCGTCGGAGCGCCCTGGTACAACCGCATTGCGATTCCCATTGGCTTGAGCCTGTTGGCATTGATGGGACTTGGCCCGCTGCTCGCATGGCGCTCCTCATCGCTGCGCTCCATCCGGCGTAATTTCGTGCTGCCTTCCATCGCCACCATCGCCACCGCGGCTGCGCTGCTCGCCATCGGTGAGCGCCCATGGCACGAACAAGGCCCGCTCTACTCCTTCATAGCCTTCTCCGCCGCTGCCGGCGTTATCACGGCCATCGCTTCGGAGTTTCTGCGCGGCGCTCACGTATTGAAGGTTCAGACCGGCAAGAACATCTTTGCCGCAACCCTGCTGCTGATTCAGCGCAACACGCGCCGCTATGGTGGCTACATCGTCCACTTCGGCGTCGTCATCATCTTCATCGGTCTTGCCGGCTCGGCCTTTAACCGCTCCGCCGAGCAGGAGATGGACTTCCGCCAATCGATGCGCGTCGGGCCTTACACGCTGGTCTGCCAGGACTACACGCAGGATACGAATCCCAATTACGACAGCGAATACGCGCTACTCGATGTCTATCGCAACGGCAAGAAGATCACCCAGCTTGCGCCGGAGAAGCGCTTCTACATCGCTTCAGAGCAGGTACAAACCATGGTGGCCAATCACTCCACCCTGGCCTGGGACCTCTATGTCATCTACGCCGGCCAGAATCCCGACACCAACCGTCCCATCATCAAGGTCTTCCTCAATCCCCTCGTGGCATGGATCTGGATCGGCGTCTTTGTCGTCATCGTCGGCACGCTGGTAGCTCTTGTGCCAAACCTCACGACAGTGCTCTCACCGGCACGTCCGCGCGAGGCGGCCAAAGCCAAGACGAGACCGCTGGTGAGTGAGCCGGCAACCCTGCGAGGTGGCGATTGAAGCTGCTACGACATCGCCTGCGCTCCACGCTGCACCTCGTCGTCGTCGCGGTCATCGTCGCCTTCGGCGCGCACGCGGCCGAGACCGCCAACAGTGCACGCTACGACAAGCTGAGCCACAAGCTGATGTGCACCTGCGGCTGCAACCAGCTACTCGGCGAGTGCAACCACATGGGCTGCCCTGACCTGGAAAAGATGAGCGCACACCTTGCCGCCTCGGTCCAGCACGGCGATGACGACACCACCATCTTCCACGCCTTCCAGGACGAATACGGTCCCACCGCGCTGGCCGCGCCCATGTTTACGCGGCTCAACCGGTTCTCCTGGTGGGTGCCACCCATCGTCCTGCTGCTGGGCATCGCCGGCGTCTTTTTCATTGTCCGCCGCTGGCGTCCGCGGGCTGTCGCCATGCCGGCACCTGCGAGCGATCCTCACACCCTCGTGCTCGAACAGCGCATTCGCCGTGAAACTGGAGGCGACTCGCTATGATCCTTGCCGTCTGCTCGATCTTGACTATCGCGCTCTTCGCCTATGTCTTTTATCCGGGGCGCAATGTCGCCGCGCAACGCGTCAAGACGCGTCTCGACTTCCTCGAAGAGCAGAAGGCCGTCCTCTACGACAACCTCCGCGATCTGAACTTCGAATACCGCGCCGGTAAGTATCCGGAAGAGGACTACACCGCACAGCGCGCAGCGCTCGAAGCCGAAGCGGCCCAGGTGCTGGCTGAGATCGAACGCCTCCAGCAACCCGTTCCCCGCCGAGCCTGACACCGCGTGCCTCCAACGCTTCCCCGCCGCTTCGCCGTCCTCTCGGACATTCACGGCAGCCCGGACGCACGGTACGCCATCGTGGCCAGGTCAGGAGATAGCTGGCAAGTCGAGCACCGCGCCGTCGTCTACGAATGGGAGTCGGCCGCGCAGTTGGCCGAACAAAATGGAAGGCCCGATTGGGCCACATGGCTTCGTACCGGCCGTACCTGTACCAGCGGATCTGTATCCAACGGTGTTATCCCACAAAGCAAATCATCCGCAATTCGGTAACTTCGCAGTATTCTTATCCGCAGACTCCGACATGAAACGCCTGCTGCAGATTTCGCTCTCGATTGCTCTTCTCGTTGCCCCGTTCGCGGCCCCGTCCGCGCTGGCTGCCACCATTACCGGCACGGTAACCAATGGCACCAACAACAAGCCTTCCGCCGGCGACGACGTGATCCTCGTCTCGTTGCAACAGCGCATGCAGGAGACGGCACGCACCAAGACAGACGCACACGGCCGCTATTCCATCGACTCCCCTGACCAGGGCATGCACCTGATCCGCGTCGATCACGAGAAGGCCTCATACTTCCAGCCTGCTCCACCCAACACCAGCACCGTGGATGTCACTGTTTTCGACGTGGCCGCCGCCATCCCTGGCATCACCACGGAGGCGAACGTCATCCGGGTCGAGACCGATCCGCAAGGCCTGCACGTCACCCAGAGCTACTTCGTCAAAAACGACTCCAAACCGCCCCGGACGCAGTTCTCCAGCCACTCCTACGAGATTTACCTGCCGCTGGACGCAAAGATCGAGGGCGCGGCCGCCATGGGCCCGGGCGGCATGCCCGTGGCGTCTTCACCGGCGCCGATGGGCGAGAAGGGCCACTACGCCTATCTCTTTCCGCTTCGCCCCGGCGAGACACAATTCCAGGTCACCTATAGCCTGCCCTACTCCGGGTCGGCGAAGTTTGCCCCCAAACTGGCTGGATCGGCGGACAACGTCGTCGTCATGGTTCCGAAGAGCATGACCTTCACCCCGGACTCTTCGACCCCCTACCAGACCATCAACGACGACATCAACGCTCAGACGTTTGTCGCGAAGAACGTGAGCCCCACCCAGGCGCTTGGTTTCTCGGTCTCCGGGTCCGGGGCGCTGCCGCGCGATGTACAGACCGCCCAGGCAGCCAACGGTCAGCCCGGAGCCCCGCCCGCGGCTGGAGACAACCGGCCCGGCGGCGGTCTCGGCAATCCCATCGACACTCCGGACCCGCTCAACAAGTACAAATGGTGGATCCTCTCCGGCGTTGGCCTGCTGCTGGTCATTGCGGCCGCGTTCTTCCTGCGCCGTCCGGCTCAACAGGCTGGCGCAGACGCTCCCATCGCGTCTCCGGACCAAGCCTCAGCCGAGCAATACGCGGCGCCCCTTACCTGGACGCAAGGTTCTCCGCCGCCCGCAACCGTGGCGCCGATACCGCCTCCGCGAGCTGCCGAGCCAGAGCCCGAGGATCATACCCGTAGCCTGCTTAACTCGCTGAAAGAAGAGCTCTTCGCGCTGGAAGCAGACCGTGCCAGGGGCAACGTGGGCGAGGTGGAATACGCCGCTCACAAACAGGCTCTCGAGGCGATCATTCGCCGGGCACTCAACCGCTAGAGTGCGGAATTGACCATCTGGAGAGTTCGCCCAGCTTTTTCCAGAACCAAACGACTTTGAAGGAGATTGGCAACCATTCTACGTATTTCTGTATCAAGCTCCGGGAATCCAGAGTTCCTTTATGCTGTTTGGTCCCTAAGTGACTGATTTACGGAGAGAAGCTCCCTCCTACTGACTGGTATGCAACGTGCCTCCAAAGTTGCATCATCATCACGAGGAGTTCTCCTTGGATTTGCATTTTTATAAGAAAAATAGCTTTCGGACCGGCGCGACCAGCATTCTCGCCTTGGCATCGTTGATCATCGGCTCGGCCACACTCCCCACCCCCAGGGCACTGGCTCAAAACGTCTCTGTGAACGGCGGTTCGATCCAAGGCACGATCACCGACGCATCCGGAGCCAGCATCGCAAACGCGAGTGTTGTCATCGCCAACAAGGATACGGGCTTTACCAGGACATTCACCACAGATGGTGCCGGCTACTACAGCATGGGGCCGCTGAATCCTGGCAACTATCAGGTCACCGTGACTGCACCTGGTTTCCAGAAGACCGTTATTGAGACCGTTATCCGCACCGGTACCGCAACGCCGGGCAGCTTTCACCTGGCGGTCGGCCAGTCCAGCGAATCAGTCACCGTCAATGCCGGCGCGGTTCAGGTGAACACCGATCAGCCAGGCGTCTCCGGCGTTATCACTTCAGAGCAGATCAAGACTTTGCCGATCAACGGCCGCAACTTCCTTGATCTGGCTCAGTTAGAGCCAGGAGTCCAGCTTCAATCTGGATCCACTTTCGATCCGACAAAGGTCGGCTTCTCTGCCCTCTCGGTAAACGGAATTTCCGGGCGAACCACACGTATTCTCCTGGACGGACAGGACATCACCGATGAAAACGTCGGCACCACGATGTTCAATGTGGCTCAGGGTTCGGTCGGCGAGTTCCAGATCAACCGCTCCACCCAGGACGTCAGCGGCGAACTGACCTCCACTGGCCAGGTACTCGTCTCGACCGGATCCGGCACCAACGCCTACCATGGTCAGTTGTTCTACAACTTCCAGGACCACAGCGTTGGATTTGCGACGACCGAAGGCGTAGACCTGCCTTTCCAGCGCAACCAGTTCGGCGGAAGTATCGGTGGTCCCATCATCAAGGACAAGCTCTTCTTCTTCGCCAGTAGCGAACGCATCAAGCAGGATTCCGGATCGGCGATTTCACTTGGTCCGACCTTTGCGCCTGTTCAGGCAACCAACCCATTCCTGGTTACCCCCTATCGCGAGACGTACTCGGCAGGGCGCCTTGATTACAACGGCCCGTTCAATGGCCACTACTTCGTGCGCGTCAACTACGACAACAATGCGACCGCAGCGTCGTTCGGCTTCGGGTATTCGCTTTTCAACAATCGCGATAATTCGCCCGGGATCGCCGGCGGCGTCGATTTCGTCACGGGGAGGTTCACCCATAGCTTCCGGGTCAGTTACGAGAAGTTTCACAATCTCATTGGTGACAGTGTGATTGGGAATAGCAGCGTTTTCAATCCGTTTCCAGACAATTTCATTGCGCTCCGCAATGTGGCAGAGGGTCTGTACACCGGACCGCATATATATGCACCGCAGCAGACGTATCAGTCCGACAAACAATTCCGTTACGACGGTGCGTGGACCAAGGGCGCTCACAACCTCCGTTATGGTGCCGGATTCAACCGTATCCTGGGCGGCGGTTTCGCGAACTTCTTCGGCCTGGCTCCGCGCGTCACCTTCACGGACTCTGGTTATCTGAGCGGCGATCCTGCCGATCCCCTGAATTACCATCCGTCGAGTGCCACCCTCGGCAATGGCCAGGGATACTTCTCCGAGGTGCCCGGCTTCGGTCTGCCACAGGGCGGCCAGTCCGACTGGCGGTTCAGTGCGTACGCGGCCGACTCGTGGCGCGTGATGCCAACCCTTACCCTCACCGCAGGCATCCGCTACGAGCGGGATACGCTGCGGGCTAACCAGGATTTAGGTGTCATCCCCTGCTCCGACATCGACACCAGCATCTTCCCGAATCCGCCATGCACTGGCTCTTCGCCTCTACTTGACCAGTTCGCTCCCGGCCTGGGCAAGAGAGTCAATCAACCCAACCTGAACGTGGCACCGCAAGTTGGTTTCGTCTATAGCCCCGATGGCAAGACCTCAATTCGCGGCGGGTTTGGCATCTTCTACGACAGCAATGTCTGGAATAACATCTTGTTCGACCGCGAAAATCGTCTGAAGGCGGGGCTATTCAATAACACCCAGGCCATTAGCTGTGCCAACCCCGCGCCGATCTTTTTCCCTGGTGGCCTATCTGTTGACTCTGTCAACGGCCAGAGCTTCGCCCAGATTTGCGCAGAGCCGATCAGTCAGTCCGGTCCTGCATTCGCCCAGTTGCAGCAGGAGTATCAAGCTGCCACCGCAGCCGCCGGTTCCGCTGGCAACCCCAATCCCAACTTCGTGGGTCAGACGCTGGCGGTCACCAGTGCCTTCTACGCGCCGAACTACGTCTCGCCATACTCCATGCAGTTCAACATCGGCGTGCAGAGGGAGTTAGCTCCAGGGACTGTCCTCTCCGTCGACTACATCCACAGCGTCACTCTGAAGATCCAGCAGTCGGTGGACGTCAACCACGTCGGCGCGGCTCGTTTCTTCAACAAGACGGCTGCGCAGAACGCTGTGAATGCGACGTTGGCGGGTTTCAATGCCACGAGCGTTCAGGGCGCCATCGATGCGGGTGCCACAATCGATGACTTCCGCGCCAACGGACTCGACTCAGGTATCAACGTTTTCGGTGGCGTTCCAGCTGCCTATGTCGGTGCGACGCCCGATCAAGGCGCTGCCTTCCCTGGCGCGAACCCGAACCTCGGTGAAGCGCTCTTCAACTTCCCCAGCGGTCGCGCCGCCTACGATGCACTGCAGTTCAATCTGCGTCACCAAAAGACACATCCGTTCCCTGGCTTCGCTAGCGCCAACTTCGAAGCCTCCTACAGCTTCTCGCGGATTCTCAGCAATGCGGGAAGTCTGGATCAGCAGGGCGGCTCGGACACCTTCTTCACCTCCTCCCCCTGGAACCAGGACAATCCAACACAGTTCATCGGGCGTGCTGGCCTGGACGCGACAAACGCGCTCAGCTTTGGCGGCTCGTTCCTGACGAAATGGGGACCCCGCATTGGTCTGATCGGGCACTTCCGTTCGGCAAATCCAACCAGCCTGCAGCTTGACAACACAGCCGGTCAGTCAAACCTCTTCCAGACCGACGTTGTCGGCGACGGTCAGTTTGACCATCTGCTACCCGACACCGATCCGGGATACTTCGGCCATCAGATCACGGCTGGCAATCTGCGCAACAGGATCGCTCAGTACAACGCGAAATATGCCAACACACCGACCCCGGCTGGCCAGACGCTGATCAGCAATGGCATCTTTACCGCAGGCCAGTTGCAGGCACTTCAGGGTGTACAGCAGACGATCGCGAATCCTACCGGATCGGTCTTCTCAAACCCCATGTTCAAATCCATCGACGCCAGCTTCTCTTATCCGATCCACCTCAAGTGGCTCGGCGAGGGTCGCAGCCTCGAGCCCGCGGTCCAGATGTATAACGTGGCAAACTTCGCGAACTGGACCGGCGCCCTCGGCTCCCTCGTCAACGCAACGGATGCGGGACCCGATAACTCCGGCGCCTATGGTTACGTCAACGGCACCAATGGCTTTGACCTGAAGAACCAGAACCGCACTCTCCGCGGCGACGGAACCTTTGATCAGGGCGGCCTCCGCTCCACCGAGTGGCAGCTCAAGTTCAACTTCTAACCAAAATCTGTTGTCCTTCCCCAAGGCCCTGCTTCGGCAGGGCCTTTGCTTTTAACGTCGCGATCTGACGGACCGGAAGGCCGCGGAACCATTCCCCGCCACGTGCGTCTAACCGGTAAGCCTGCCTCTTTGGAGTACCCCTCTCTGGAGTACCGTAGAGGCAAGACTGGAACGACCGATGAACACTCTCAAGACCGCGCTGCTGCTTACTTCCCTGACCCTCTTCCTCCTGTTCGTTGGCCAGCATTTCGGCGGCCGCAACGGGATGCTCCTCGCCTTTGTCATCGCGGTGGCGATGAACTTCTTCAGCTACTTCTACTCGGACAAGCTCGCGCTCTCGATGTACCGGGCGCAGCCGGTCACGCGTGAGCAGCTCCCGCGCGTCTACAGCGTGGTCGAGCAGATGACGCAGCGCATCGGGCTGCCCATGCCGAAGATCTACGTCATCCCCAACGACTCACCCAATGCCTTTGCCACCGGACGCAATCCGCAGCACGCCTCCGTCGCTGTCACCCAGGGCATCCTCAATCTGCTGAACGATGAAGAGCTGGCCGGCGTGCTCGCGCACGAGCTTGGCCACGTGCGCAACCGCGACATCCTGACTAGCTCCATCGCTGCCACCCTGGCCGGCGCCATCACCATCCTGGCGCGCTTTGGCTTCTTCTTTGGCGGGGGCGACGGACGCGACCGTGACCGCGGTGGCGGTATGGGCGCTCTCTTCATGCTGATCCTGGCGCCGATCGCCGCTACCCTCATCCAGCTTGCCGTATCCCGCGCGCGCGAGTACGAGGCCGATGCCACTGGAGCCCACATGACCGGCAACCCCTACGCGTTGGCGAGCGCACTGCAGAAGCTCGATACCTACTCGCGGCGGCTCCCCATGGGCGCCTCACCCTCCACCGCGCACCTGTTCATCGTTGCGCCGCTCATCTCGGGAGCCAGCTTCGCGAACCTGTTCTCTACCCATCCCCCGATCGCCAAGCGCATCGAGCGGCTGGTCGGGCGGCCATCGCAGACGCAACAATAAGTGCTTCCCCTCGTGGCATGAATGCGGCATTCTAATTACCGCATGCGAAGCATTTTGACGACACTCTCACTTCTTGCGCTCGGCATCTGGCTGGGGGCGCTGCTGCTCTTCGTCCAGCTGGCCGCGGTTGCCTTCGGAGCACTGCCTCCGCTCTTCCTCAACCCCGCCGAAGGCATTCATGGTGCGGGACTCGTCGTAAGCGGCACGCTTCGCCATCTGCACTACATGGGGCTGATCTGCGGCGTACTCTTTTTGATCTTCAGCTTCCTGCTGAAGGCGCGCGTGCGCTGGCACTCTGTGGTGCCGCAGGCGGTGTTGGTGCTCGTCATGGTGCTCCTGACGGCGTATTCGCAGTTCTCCATCATTCCGCGCATGGACACAGCCCAAGCCTCCGCTGGCGGCAGCGTCGCATCACTGCCGGAATCGAGCCCGGCACGTATTCAGTTTGACCAGTTGCACCGCCAATCCGTCCACGTGGAAGGGATCATCCTGATCCTTGGCTTCATCGCATTTGGACTCGCCGGGCGGCCGCATTCTCTTCGCGAGTAGTTTGCGAATGCGGGCCGCCTTGCAGCTATTTCTTGTCGCGGAGCGCCTTCACCGCATCGTGTGTTTCCAGGATGTGCTCCTGTTGACGATCCAGCAATTCGCGCAGAGGTAGCGGCAGATCCTCTTTCAGTGCGTCAGCATAGGCCTTTTTGGCGGTGTCCTCGCCCTCCTCCGCAGTCGAGAGTAGCGCATGGTCCCCGCCGGTCAGCTTGGCCTTGATCTCGGCCCAGAAAAGTCGTCCCTTGTTGCTGTGTGAGGCGCTTACGTTCACATCGTGAACGCCCATGTGGTGCAGCTCATTCTCGAGCTCCGCTGCATACTCCGCGCGCACTTGCGTCTCCTGCAGAAAGAATCGTTTCGCATCGGCATCCTGCAACCGATGTCCCAGTTCCTTGAATCCCTGCTGTCCGTCTCGCAGTACTTCAATCAGGTCTTTCAATGTTGACTCGACCTTACCCAGCACAATATTTTCTGGCATGTTGGATCACGCTCCTGGTTTGGTGAGATGACTGGTGTCACGACTGGTTTGTATCGTACGTGATTCGGCATCACGAAACAGCCGGCGCGTCAGCCATCGTCACGAGTGCGGATGAGAGAGCCCTGTATAGTGGCCTTGCTGGCCTCTGGCCCCGGAAAGTTTCATGAAGGTCATCGTCTTTGGTGCTAC